>Ga0105055_10002711_pt1 | contig 27267 bp, 16 predicted proteins | sample BON03_FD_78090 | JGI IMG/M metagenome (GOLD analysis project Ga0105055, IMG submission 78090) | Freshwater microbial communities from Lake Bonney liftoff mats and glacier meltwater in Antarctica - BON-03 | ecosystem: Environmental > Aquatic > Freshwater > Ice > Glacier meltwater | place: Lake...
CCTCAATCCATCTCAAACTTCTCTCCAGTCAACTTCTCTGAGACTGACCAAAGCTTCTTGGCAACTTGCTGCTGATGGGATCTAGAAGTGGAGCTGACCTTTACTGGATCACCTTTCATTTCTCTGAAGCCTGATGGCCCGTAGTATTCTCCACCTTTTACCGCAGGATCCAGCGCTGCTCTCAGCGTTGGAAGTGCTCCTGATTTGGCTTGCTGACCTATAATAGAGGACAAAGGGCCAAATAACTTCATTGCAAATTTGGGCAAGAATTGTCCTAAATTTGTATTGGAAAGGCCGGGATGAGCTGCAACAGATTTTGCGTTAATTCCAGCTTTTTCTATTCTCCGCTGTAATTCATAGGCAAACATGAGACAAGCCAACTTACTTTGTGCATAAGCTTTCCATTTGGAATAACTTCTTTCTGAATTCAAATTTTCAAAATCAATTTCCCCACTCTTATGCGCTATGCTACTGAGCATTACTACCCGTGATTCCTCAGTTTTCTTTAGGATTGGGAAAAGGAGATTTACCAATAAAAAATGTGATAAGTAATTCACACCAAACTGACTTTCAAAACCTTCCTTGGTAGTTTGAAAAGGAGGAAACATAATTCCCGCATTTGCTATTAAAAGATCAAGCCTTTTATATTTTTTGGAAAATTTTGTGGCAAAATTCCTCACTGAATCCAGGCTGTTCAAATCAATCAGAATAATCTCCAAATCAGCTCCTGGCACCTTCTTGAGAATATTTTTCATTGCTTGCTGAGCCTTGGATAGCGTGCGACAAGCAAGGATAACTGTCGCATCTTTTTTTGCCAAAGCCAGCGCCGTTTCATAACCCAAACCAATATTGGCTCCAGTGACTAATGCAACTTTATTTTTTTGGGACGAGGCTGACTCTATGGAAAAATTAATCATAAGCTTAAAACGGGTTAATCTGAATAAGGTAGGAAGTAAAAATAAGATACTGGAAAAACCACATAATTGTTCAACTAAACATTAGCAAATGGCAAACGTGCAGTCATGTAAAAGTGACTTGTCAACTCGATTTTTTAATTTAACTTTTGCAAAAGACCCACATAAACTATGAGAAATATACTTTTCGCTTCCTTGATCCTTTTGGCCTCCTGCAGCCAGCAAAATTCTGAAATAAAGAAACAGTTTGTCAGCATTGATGGTATTGACTCTTCGATCAAACCCGGTGATAATTTCTTTATGCATGTCAACGGCATGTGGTATGACTCTGCTCAAATAGCTGATGATCAGTCGGGAGTAGGATCCTATTCATTTTTGAACATTCCTCAAAAAGAGCTTCTGGAGAATATCCTGGAAGAAGTCTCTGCTACGGACAATCCAGCCGGAAGTATCGAACAGAAAGTAGGAGATTTCTACGCTTCTGGAATGGACACCGAGGCGATCAATAAGCGAGGCTTTGAACCTATACAACCAATTTTAGCCAAAATTGAGGAGATCAATCAACGTTCAGCTTTGATGGGATTCATAGTTGAAGAGATCAAATCGAACAACCAATCCTTAATTAGCCTGGGAATCTCTCCAGATGCAGAGAACAGCAGTATCAACATCGCTCATTTCGGTCAGACTGGCTTGGGCTTGCCAGATCGGGATTATTACTTCAAGTCAGATTCTTCCACTCTGGCTATCCAAAAGGCCTATGTGCATTACCTTTCCACGCTTTTCCAACTAACAGGAAGTACAGAAGCAGATGCTCAAGGCAGTGCAGAGAATGTTTATTCGATTGAAAAGAAACTAGCCGAATCACACAAAACACGAATAGAACGCCGAATAGTAAAAGAGAATTACCATAAAATGGCTGTTGCAGAGTTGGATCAAAAGCAATCGAATATTGGCTGGGCAGCTATGCTAGATCAATTGGGTTTGGATGCAGATTCTGTGGATGTTCGCCAGCCAGCTTATTATGAAGCATTGGATAAGATGCTAAAATCAGTTCCGCTCTCAGATTGGAAAACATACATCAAGGCAACTACACTCATCTCCTATTCGGAGGTGTTGAGCAAGCCTTTTGAAGATGCTTCCTTTGCTTACGAGAAAGTGATCTCAGGCCAGTCCACTCAATTGACCAGAGCACAACAGATGGTGCAGAAAGTAGATCGGCAGCTGGGGTATGCCCTCGGACAATTATATGTGAAGCGATATTTCAATGAAGATGCAAAAAAGCGTGTGCTTGATTTGGTGAATAACCTTCAAAAAGCCTTTGAAAACCGGATCAATCAGCTGGACTGGATGAGCGATAGTACGAAAACCCAAGCGAAAGAAAAGCTATATGCCATCACCAAGAAAATCGGGTATCCTGATGAGTGGAGAGTATATAATGCAACGATAGATCGAAGCAAGTATTTCGATAATGTCCTCGCTTTGCGTCAAGATCAAAGCCGCTATGAGCTGGAGAAGTTCGGCAAGGCACCAAACAAATTAGAGTGGGGGACAACTCCTTCAACGGTGACTGCTTACTACAATCCTCCTTTGAATGAAATTGTCTTTCCTGCGGGAATCCTTCAGTATCCTTACTTTGATCTATATGCTGATGATGCGATCAATTACGGTGGTATTGGTATGGTAATCGGACACGAGTTGACTCATGCGTTTGATGATCAGGGAGCACAATATGATAAAGATGGAAATGTGAAAAACTGGTGGACAGATGCTGATTACGAGAAGTTTAAAGGAAAAACGCAGCAGTTGATCGAGCGATATGATTCGTTCACTGTGCTAGATTCAGTTCACGTAAAAGGAGCAATGACTATTGGCGAAAACACAGCAGATAATGGCGGAATTTACATTGCTTATGATGCGTTCAAGATGACCGAACAAGGTCAGGATACTACCAGGATCGATGGATATACTCCGGATCAGCGTTTCTGTCTATCCATCGCTCGAATCTGGAGAGTAAAAACCCGTGATGAGTTTCTTCGCACTTACGTGAATACCAATTCCCATTCCCCAGCCGTTTGGCGTGTGAATGGCCCGCTGATGAATTTCGATCCGTTTTATTCGGCATTTAATATTCAACCAGGGGACAAGAACTATAAGGAAGTGGGTGAGAGGATTAAGATTTGGTAGGATTTAGCATAAGATGAGGTTAATATTTCAAATCAGATTTTCATTATTAATTCTGAGCTTACTCTTAGTTTCTGAGAGTGATGTACTGGCTTTTCAGATAAAAATAGAAACTGTTTCCGGATCTGTTTTAACTGAAAAGCTGGGCGTTACTCTTGTTCATGAGCATGTCATGTCAAATTTCGGAGCAGATCCCAATCGAACCGATTTCTATGATACAGTCAAACTATTCCAACAAGTAATCCCTTATCTAAAGGAGCTCAAGAAAGTAGGAGTAGAAACCATTGTTGATTGTACCACATCCTATTTTGGCAGACGCGTCGATTTGTTAAAAACTATTTCAGAAGCTACAGGAATTAATATCATCACTAATACAGGATTCTATGGAGCTGCTGCAGATAAATATGTACCAGAATTTGCCCGGACAGCCAGCCCAACTGACCTAGCTAAAATTTGGATAAATGAGTACGAAGAAGGAATAAGTGGAACAGGAATTAAACCGGGATTTATCAAATTAGCATTTGATGATGGAATACCTAGCGAGTTGGATTTAAAGCTTTTTGAGGCAGGAATCCTTACTCATCTCGCTACTGGATTGACGATAGCTGTCCACACAGGCAATAACCTTCAAGCAGTGAAAGCTCAAGTAGATTTACTGCAAAAATACGATGTTGACCTTTCTGCATGGATTTGGGTACATGCTAGTAAATCCACTGAGATCAACTACTTGATGGACATTTCTTCGCAAGGTGCCTGGATATCACTCGATGGTGTCAGCATAGATACTATTCCAATCTATATAGAACTCTTAAAAGACTTCAAATTGAATGGTCTTTTAAAAAGGGTTTTGCTATCTCATGATGGTAATGGCTTTCCACGGGGAGGCGAAATCAGGCCTTTTGATGCGATAGTTAAATTGTTACTACCGGCTTTGAAACAGAATGGATTTTCTGAGAGTGAAATCAATCAGTTAGTGGTAATAAATCCTAAAAATGCGTTTACGATAAGGGTTAGATAAACAGAAGTTCACTACTTGTTAACCTAGCTTTTTGGTGTTACTATTCATCATTTTTTCTACTATTAACTCCTACTTATTGCCTAATCTAATAATGAAATTTAGAAATTAATTTTAAGAAAACTAAGTTATCATTTTACATACAAAAGGCATTTAATACCCATACTGCGGTATATTCTCTACTTTTTAATTAAAAAAACCAGTCTAAATACGCTCCGATAGAGAAGGGGGGCTTGGACTTGCTTTTGCTGTATAGTAAGTCATAAGTTTACTTAAATATTAAAAGCAATTAGCAATGGCCACTGATTCCAAGAAGACTTTTTCTACCATAAATCCCGCTACCGAAAAGGAAATAAAGCAATACACCTACATGTCCCAGCATGAGCTAAATGATGGGATAGAGAAATGCCAAAAAGCTTTTCTCTCATGGAGACATCAGTCCGTAGCAGACCGTGCCAAAGTTATCAGGGGAGTAGGAGAATCATTGCGCAAAAATTCATCCAAATTAGGCGCCTTGATGACCGAAGAAATGGGTAAACTTTTAGCGCAAAGTTCTCATGAAGTAAATCTTTGTGCGGGAATCTGCGATTATTCAGCTACTGAAGCAGTAGAAATATTTAAGCCTTTGGAGAGAAAACTTGACGCTGGAGAAAGCGGATTGATTACCTATTCTCCACTAGGAGTGATCTATGGAATTCAGCCGTGGAATTATCCTACCTATCAAGTTGTGCGCTTCACCATAGCAAGTTTGATTGCAGGAAATGGAGTTTTGCTGAAGCATGCATCTAATGTGACGGGAACTACCAAGTTATTGGAAGAAATATTCGAAGAAGGCGGTCTTCCAAAGAATCTATTTACCGTATTGATTATAGATCATGACCAGTCAGATGAAGTCATCGAAAACGAATATGTGCGTGGTGTGACTTTCACAGGCAGTGCCGAAGCAGGTAGAGGGATAGGAGAGAAAGCTGGAAAAGCGTTGAAGAAATCTGTGCTTGAATTGGGAAGTAACGATGCATACATCGTTTTGGAAGATGCTGATATTAAGAATGCAGTGGAAAAATGCGTAATGGGCAGGGTCTATGACAATGGTGAAACCTGTATTGCTGCAAAACGATTTATAGTAGTTGATAAAATATACGACACATTCAAAGAAGCTTTTGTGAAAGCGATGAGCGAATTGAAAATAGGAGATCCTACCACTGCAGATGCTGATCTGGGTCCCATGGCAAGAAAGGATTTACGTAAAAAAATGCATGAGCAGGTGGAGAAAAGTGTGAAAAATGGAGCTGAAGTTCTTTGCGGAGGAAAAATACCTGAAGGAAAAGAATACTACTATCCAGCAACTGTACTTGGATCGGTAAAGCCAGGCCAACCAGCATACGATGATGAAATTTTCGGCTCCTTAGCATCCCTGATCAAAGCCAAAGATGAAGAAGATGCCATGCGAATAGCAAATGACAGCCGTTTTGGACTAGGAGGGGGCATTTTTTCTAAAAATGAAAAAAGAGCAGTGGAACTGGCTCCGAAACATTTTGACACCGGAATGGTTTTCATAGATAAGTTTGGACTTGCCAAGCCATCGATGCCTTTTGGTGGAGTAAAAGACTCCGGTTTCGGAAGAGAGCATGGAGGATTTGGGATGAAAAAATTCGTCAATGTGAAATCTATTATTATAGCCTAAGCCATTTTCAGCTCTTGAAAAAGGTACAATACGGACAACTATTAAAATAAACTAAACTATAGAATTATGTCAACCCCAGAACACAAACAACTCATTTGGAAGTTAATTAAAGAGATCAAATTTGGAATGCTTGTAACCGGAGACGATGATCATAGCCGCTTACATGCAAGACCTATGACTCTTGTTCAGGAAGAATATGATGGTACGTTATATTTTTACACAAGTAAAAATGATGGGAAAGCTTACGAGATCAAAAAGGATCGTCATGTATGCATTACCTTTTCTGACCCTAGCGAACAAACTTATGTGTCTTTGACAGGAAAAGCTAATCTTACTATAGATCCGGAGTTAATTAATAGGTATTGGAATAAGTTTGTATCTGCCTGGTATCCAGAAGGAAAAGAAGATCCCAATTTAGCCATGTTGGAAATAAAAATAGAAACTGGTGAGCATTGGAAAACAGACGAAAATAGATTGGTGCAATTATTTGAGATAGCCAAAGCAAACCTCACAGATTCTCAACCTGAGATCGGTGAGCACGAAAAATTCTAAATTAAGCCCGTCAATTAAATAGTATAAAATGCCGCACTTGTACAAGAGCGGCATTTTTTATGAAAGTCTGTTCACCTATTAATACAACAAAAAATCGTGATAGCAGTACCCTTATTTGTTGAAAATGGAGAACTGGACTGGTTCCGTAGATTTTTTTTTGGGTAAATGATTCAAGTTTCTAGACATGGAATGATTACATCGCAATTTCCGGCTGCTACTGCTCTTTACAGCAAGAAAAAAACACTATCTATTCCTGAATGGTCCAATTGGCTCGACAATGAATAACCAAGACTTGATTGCCAATAACCAGCACTTTGATCTACTTCCATATCCCATCTATTCAGTACCTTTGGATTAACGAACCATCCACTTTCCCACATGTTTGAAGCCCAGGATTATCCAAAATCTATTAAAGAAGAACTCTTTGAATCATGGCTGGAAGAGGGTAGAGCCAGTAAGATCAGCTATAATTTTTTGCTGATTGTCTGGAATGTGTATGACGAAAAGTACAATCCAGTCTATGTGGAAAGTCGTGAAGAAATAAAGAATTATGAATTGTATCCGGAAGCCAAAGGTTCAGAAGCACTGATAGCTGTATATGATTTATATTCGGAGTCGAGGGTTAGCTTGGGAGTATGAGATCTAAGTTCAATAGGGCTAATTCTACTTGCTAAAGTTTATCCCTATAAAACACTTGATTTCTTTTCTGCTTTTGAATTGAGTGCATTAACTGACAATTACTTAGTATGTGAAAACGCTGCAGCTGACAAGTCGGTTTTTATTGAAATTGGACTAAGCCATCTATCCAATAAAATGTTGCATCCTGCACATTATTCTATTATTTCGTTTACTGAAATTCCATAGACATATGAATATAAGAATTACCTCCTTCGCCCTCATCCTGCTGTTTGCAGTAGGTTGCGGCCAAAATACCGTATCTGATCCACAAGAGTTTAAAGTGGACTTTGAGAAATTTGAACTTGACAATGGGCTACAAGTTGTTTTCCATATTGATCGTTCGGATCCTATCGTGGCAGTAGCGCTTACTGCACATGTAGGTTCAGCACGTGAGAAAGTCGGTAGAACTGGCTTCGCACATCTTTTCGAGCACTTATTGTTTCTTGAATCGGAGAACCTCGGCAAAGGTGGTCTTGATAAAATGACTGCCCGCATAGGAGGTTCCGGAGCAAATGGCTCTACCAGTCGTGACCGAACAAATTACCTGCAAACTGTTCCTAATGATGCCTTGGAAAAAATGATTTGGGCAGAAGCGGACAAGTTGGGCTGGTTTATCAATACGGTCACAGATCCTGTACTTGCCAAAGAAAAAGAAGTAGTGAAAAATGAAAAGCGCCAAGGGTTGGACAACCAGCCCTACGGTCATACTTCATATGTGATTGACAAAAATCTTTATACGGAAGACCATCCCTATAATTGGCAGGTGATAGGTTCTTTGGACGATCTTCAAAACGCTACGCTTCCAGATGTCAAGGAGTTTTTCAGACGTTGGTATGTTCCAAATAATGTCACACTTACCATAGTGGGTGATTTCGATCCTGAAGAAGCCAAAGTATGGGTAAAAAAGTATTTTGATGAAATTCCAAAAGGCGAAACTATCGAATCAATCACCCCAAGACCGGGTAAAATAGAATCTATCAAGAAGCTATATCATGAAGATAACTTTGCTAAGCTTCCAGAGCTTACGATGACCTGGCCTACGGTGGAGCAATATCACAGTGATTCCTATGCGCTGGATGTACTCACCGAATACCTCACAAGCGGAAAAGAGGCACCGCTTAATCTGGTATTAGTTGATGATAAAAAGCTGACTTCGAATGTAAGAATGTACAATAGAACCTCTGAGCTAGCCGGGCAGGCACAATTGTCCGTACGTGCTTTTGCCGATAAAGACCTAGATGAGGTAGCAGTAGCGATCGAACAGGCATTCTCAAAATTTGAGGAAGTAGGGATTTCCGAAAAAGATTTGGCTCGCATCAAGGCGGGACAGGAAACCAATTTTTACAATACACTTTCCAGTGTGTTGGGAAAAGGCGTTCAGCTAGCGCAGTATAATATTTTTGCCCACAATCCCGGTTTTATCAATGAAGATATCCGTCATGTCCTCGAAGTGAGCACCGCAGATGTCATGCGTGTTTATACCCAATACATCAAAGGAAAAAATTACATAGCTACCAGTTTTGTACCCAAAGAAAACCTACGTGCTGCTCTAGAAGGATCAGAAAAAGCAGAAGTAGCAGAAGAGAAAATCGTCATGGGAGCCGAGGAAGGTTTTGATGCTTCGATTCAGGCCAATTATGAGAAAGCACCTTCAAGCTTTGACCGAACCGTGGAGCCTCCTTATGGAAAAGCTCCGGAAATGAAAATCCCGGCAGTTTGGCAGGAGTCCTTAGCCAATGGATTGAAAGTCTATGGAATAGAAAATCACGAAGTCCCCTTGGTTCAATTTAATATCGTCATTGATGGTGGTCAACTGCTGGATGATCCCAAAATAGTAGGGGTAGCCAATTTACTGGCGCAACTCATGACTAAAGGCACCAAAAACAAAACCACTGCTGAGCTTGAAGATGCGATAGAACAGTTAGGTGCTTCGGTAAATGTATTCGCAACCACCGAGAGTACTACGATTTCTGTTAACACCTTGAGTAGGAATTACAATGAAGTAATGGCTTTGGTAAAAGAAATTATCTTGGAGCCACGCTGGGATTTTGTTGAGTTTGAACTAGCCAAGCAGTCCACCATTAGCCGAATTCGTCAACTAGAAGCCAGTCCAAATATGGTGGCACAAAATGAATTCAACAAGCTGATCTACGGAGAAGGGAATATCCGTGCGCAAAATATCTTGGGTAGTATTAAGTCAGTGGAAGACATTACACTGGATGATCTTAAGACCTATTATGACAAATTCATTTCCCCATCCGTAACGAGAATGCATGTGGTGGGTGATTTAGGCAAGATAAATATTCTCGCATCATTGCAGAACTTGACTACAGCTTGGGAAAGCAAGGAAGTTAGTATTCCTGCTTTCGACGCACCGACAAGACCTGACCCAGCTCAGGTTTACTTTTATGATATTCCAGATTCGAAACAGTCCATGTTACAAGTTGGTTATGCTGCACTAGCTTCCTCCAATCCTGATTATTATCCTGCAGCGGTAATGAATTACATCTTGGGCGGTGGCGGTTTTGCTTCCCGACTTACACAGGAACTGCGGGAAGGAAAAGGATATACGTATGGAGTTAGATCTTCTTTCGCAGGCGGGAAAGTGGCTGGCCCCTTCACTATTACTAGTGGTGTGCGTAGCAATGTCACCTATGAATCTGCCCAACTGGTCAAGGATATTCTTTCAGACTATTCGTCAACCTATACACCGGAAGATCTGAAAACTACACAGAGTTTCATGATTAAAAGTAATGCCAGAGCATTCGAAACAGCTGGAGCAAAACTGACTATGCTGGAGAACATCAGTGAATATGGCTGGGATGTTGATTACGTGAAGGGTAGGGAAAAGATTGTGAATGAGATGACTGTGAAACGAATTCAGGAATTGGCAGGTAGCTATCTAGATCCAAATAAGATGATATGGCTGGTAGTTGGTGATGCCAAAACACAGTTGGAAGGTCTTGAAAAACTTGGATTTGGAAAACCAATTCTGATCAAAAAGGAGAAGATTTCAATGGAAGTTGATCGGTAGGCGTTTATTAGTTGTTAGTTCCACCATGGTGGACAAGTATAAATTCAACCACTAATTCATAAGACAGAAATCGCTCGTTGTAAATTCTCAACGGGCGATTCTATCGTCTAATGACTATTTTCTCTAGTAAAAACCTAAGACTTTCGAGATTAGAAAGAAACCTCAAAAGTCAATGGCAAATTGAGAAACTATGGTAAGGCAATTTTAAATTCTCTTCGCTTCAGCCACCAACTCTTCATTTCCATCGGATAATCCCGAAGAAATAAATGCATCAATCTCAGAATTTTTCTCCTGACCCTTGTTCAGAAGAACTCCCAAAGTGATCATTGCACCGATCCGGGTTCCAACTTTTTTAGCGGCAGTTTGGAATAGAGGTTCCAGCTCTTCATAGCTAACTTCTTCTGCCAATTTTGCAATATCAGCTCTCGCTGCTGCTAGTTTATCGCCTGATAGGTTAGTGTATTTCTTAGCGATTTTCTGAATTTCATTCAAAGCTGACCTTTGACCTTGTGGCTGTCCGCCACCTTGATTTTGTTGCTGCTTTGCGGGCTGATTCACTTGTGGAGCAGGAGCAGGGTTTTGCTTGGCCCACGAATCACGCAAACCTACCGTTTTGTTAAAGACAAGCTTATCAGCAGTGGAATCCTTATCTAAGGTGAAGTAACCCAATCGCTGAAACTGAAACTTATCACTTCTACTTGCATCTTTCAAAAAAGGCTCCAAATATGCTTCCTTGATCACTTTAAGTGAATCAGGATTGATAAATTCCATAAAGTTCTTATCCTCATGACTATCTGGCGCTTCGTCCAAGAAAAGTCGATCGTACTCACGAACTTCTGCTTTAATGGCATGCTGAATAGAAACCCAGTGAAGTGTTCCTTTTACTTTTCTGGTACTGGCTTCCGTTCCGCTACCGGATCTAGACTCCAAGTCAGCAGTACAGCGGATCTCAGTAATATTTCCATTTTCGTCCTTCACCACAGATTCTCCCTTGATGATGTAAGCGCTTTTCAAGCGAACTTCATTTCCCAAAGTCAATCTAAAAAATTTGTTTCCAGCTTCCTCTTTGAAATCTTCACGTTCGATGTAAAGTTCACCTGAAAATGGCAGATCATGAGTTCCTGAATTCGCATCCTCAGGATTGTTTTCAGCAACAAGTATTTCGGTTTTTTCTGCTGGATAATTGGTAATCAACAATTTAACTGGATCTAAAACCCCCATTACACGGGTAGCAGTTTTATTCAAGTCCTCACGGATACAATATTCCAAAAGTGAAACATCCGTCACGCTATCTCTTTTAGAGATCCCAGAAAGATCAGAGAATTTGCGGATGGAATCTGGCGTATAGCCGCGTCTTCTTAATCCGGAGATCGTTGGCATTCTAGGATCATCCCAACCAGTCACAGTTTTGCCCTCTACCAATTCCAGAAGCTTTCGCTTGCTCATCACAGTATAGCTGAGGTTTCTACGCGCAAATTCCCGCTGCTTAGGTCTCAGTTTCGCTGGATCATAGATTTGATCTAGAAACCAGTCGTACAATTCACGGTGCATTTTGAACTCAAGCGTACAAAACGAATGGGATATCTGTTCTATATAATCAGACTCTCCATGCGTCCAGTCGTACATAGGATAGATACACCAATCGTTTCCTGTGCGGTGATGTGCTCGCTTCACTATTCGGTACAATATTGGATCACGCATCAGCATATTTGGTGAAGCCATGTCTATTTTGCCTCGAAGCGCATAGCTTCCCTGCTCAAATTCTCCGGCTTTCATCCGCTCAAACAAATCGAGATTTTCTTTCACAGACGTTTCACGGTAAGGACTAGCCACTCCGAGAGTAGAAGGCGTTCCTTTTTGTGTAGCCATGACATCTGCAGATTGCCCATCTACATAAGCCTTTCCATCTTTGATCAATTGGATCGCCCAGTCATAAAGCTGCTGGAAATAGTCGGAAGAATAACACTCCGTAGCCCATTGAAAACCTAACCATTCGATGTCATTTTTGATGGCATCGACGTATTCCTGCTCTTCTTTGGCAGGATTGGTATCGTCAAAACGAAGGTTAACCGGTGCATTATGAAGCTCGCCCAAACCAAAATTCAGGCAAATGGAGGCGGCATGACCAATATGTAAGTAACCATTTGGCTCTGGTGGAAAACGAAAACGAAGTTTGTCAGGGGAAAAGCCAGCGGCCAAATCGTCTTTAATGATTTGTTCGATAAAATTAAGTGAGGCGGATTCTTCAGTCATAGATCAAAATTGAAAATCAAAATTAAGTCAAATGGGGGTATTTGCAACTGAAAAGGGAAATTGGTTGGGAGGGATTACAAATACTGAATAATAGAGAGATTGGAGAATAGGAGAATAGGAGAATGGGAGATTGGAGAATAGGAGATTGGAGAAGCTGAGATCCCAGAGTTTCAATTGCAGAGATAGCTTCAAATTAAGGATTGAATCACTTAACGGAGGTTTTGATCCGAAATTCAAAAGATAAAAAAGCAGTCTGGGAAATGATTTTTGGAATTAGAATTTCCTCTGATAGAGGTTCGGGATATTATTAATACCAAAGGTTCCTTATTATAATAGGGGATCTTGGTATCGAAGCAACAAATCTAGGAAATAAACTAAATTCAATCCTTCACTATTCACCATCAAAACCGATACTAAATTTCCCCATGCCCCATTCAATTGAACCCATCGAAAAGCGCCTCCAACTCAAAATGGCTGAGCGCTTGAAATTGGATAAACTTCCGAGATGGGTTCATGGCATTGGCTTGGGTGTCACCGGACTAGTCCTTTTGTTATTTATTATTGTTTTTTCCGTATTCAAAGATGCACCAGTTTGGGCAGACTGGGTTCCTGCGGATGAATTCATCAATCCTGACTATGCGGAGCAGATCTATCCCGACAGCATCTTCCGCACGCGGATAAATACTTGGTCTAATCTTGTCTATATCTGTTTTGGATTCTATGCCATTGGTTTGGCGATTTACGATTGGAAGCGGAAACTCCCACTGGAGCGAGGTTACCTCACATTTGCTCCGGTGCAGACCTTTCTCTTTGGGCTAGCAGGAATTTACCTTGGCCTAGGGAGCGGATTTTTTCATGCGTCACTTACCAAGTATGGTCAGCAATGCGATGTGGGAGGGATGTACGCCACCATGATTTGTATGGTTGCTATTGCCGTTGGAAGTTGGTTGCCAAGGATCCGAGTCCCTCGTACCCGTCGTATTTTACCAAGCTGGCCAGTTCTTGGAGTTATTACGATTTTTGGGTCAGTATATTTTTCGTACTACAAATGGGAGTATTCCTTTTCTCAGATCTCGACTTATCTCAGCGGAACCCTTTTTCTATTTGCAGGAGTGAGTCTGATTCAACCCGGAAAATACTTACAAGTCCGCTGGTTTGTCGCGGGAATAGTAGCCATCACTTTGGGTTCAAAAATCCGTGACCTGGATATCGCTGATCAATTCACTGGTCCAGATTCCATCATTCAAGGTCATGCGGTTTGGCACTTGGTTTCCTGTTTGTTATACGTGTTTTTGTTTTTATACTTTCGGTCGGAGGAGCGGGAGTGAGTGAGCTATTGAGCAGCAATTGGGACGTCCAGGTCAAGAGAGAATTCTAAAAGATAAATTTGTTTAGTTGGCTAGAAAGAGGTTGGTTTGATTAGTTTATGCCAAATTAGGAAGTCCTAAAATACATCATCCAGAAATTTTAGTATCTCATTCAATGAGATAATTCTAATTGATTTCTATATCTTAAAAGCTGATAAAAGTTATCAAATGAACAGAATTAAAGAAGTAATTGATGCTAAAGGAATTAAGCAAACTTGGCTGGCGGAGAAGTTGGCAAAAAGCTACAATATGGTAAATTCTTATGTCCAAAATAGGAGGCAGCCTAGTCTTGAGGATCTTTATCAAATAGCCGAGATTCTTGAAGTGAGCGTAAAGGATTTACTAATCGAAAAGGAGGGAAGTAAATGAGCACTAAATTTTTCACTAACAATCTTGAAAACACACTTTTCAGAAAATTTGAAGGAATTTTCACACATACAAATGTTTCTCAATTTGATGTATTGGTGGCTTTCTTTCGAGCGTCTGGTTATTTCCTGATTCATCCATTTCTAAAAGATGTCAAACAGATCAGAATTCTTGTTGGGATTGATGTAGATCATCTGATTTCAGAAGCGGCTAAAAAAGGACTTGAATTCAAGTTTAATGCACATGAAACAAGAGAAGAATTTTTAGCTGAACTACAAGCTGATATCCAACAGGCTGATTATAAAAAGGAAGTCGAAGAGGGGATGCTTGAATTCATCAAACGAGTTGGTGATGGATCTATCGAAATCAAAGCACATCCCGATAAGAACATTCACGCCAAGATTTACATCTTCCGCCCTGAGAACTTTAATGAGCATAATAGCGGATCTGTAATTACTGGTTCCAGTAACCTGAGTGTTTCTGGAATTGAAAATAATTTTGAATTCAACGTAGAGCTAAGGGATTATGATGATGTGGCTTTTGCCACGACTACCTTTGAGAACCTTTGGAGCGAAGGTATTGAAATTGTCTCAGGAGAAGTTGAAAAGGTTAAGAACAAAACCTACCTCAATGAGTCTTTTACGCCATTTGAGATTTACATCAAGTTCCTTATTGAGTATTTTGGAAAGTCGATTGAATACGATCCAGAATCGATCGAAGACCTACCTAAAGGCTACACCAAACTACGCTATCAAGTAGATGCTGTCAATGATGGTTTTCAAAAACTCATGCAGCACAATGGGTTCATTTTGGCTGATGTCGTTGGACTGGGAAAAACCATCGTCTCAACCATCATAGCGAAGAAGTTCTTTTGGTCTAATGGGCCTAGGACTAAAATTCTTGTCGTTATTCCGCCTCCTTTAAAGGAAAGCTGGCAAAAGACGGTAGATGACTTTGATGTCCCTGGCATTGATTTTATCACTAACGGAAGTCTTCACAAAGTCCTGCGACCAGAAAGGTATGATTTGATCATTGTTGATGAGGCACATAAGTTTAGGAGCGATACTTCTGAGATGTTTAATCTCCTTCAGAAAATATGTAAAACTCCTCGCAAGAACGCATCGCCCACGGGTGATTTTCAAAAGAAGGTCGTTCTGATAACGGCAACTCCACTAAATAACACACCTGAAGATATTCGTAATCAACTCTATCTTTTTCAGGATGCCAAAAAATCCTCTCTAGAGGTCGGCAACCTTCAGGGTTTCTTTAGACCCCTAATAGATGATTATAAACGACTTAAGAAACTCAATGATAAGGAAAAGATCACCCGGGAAGTAAAAAGAATTTACACTGAAATACGTGAAAAAATCATTAAACCGATTGTGGTCAGGAGAACCCGAACCGATATACTAGAGACAGAAGAATACAGAATTGATCTGAATGAGCAGGGGATCATATTTCCTGACATTGTTCCTCCAAAGCAAATCCTGTACGAACTTGATGAAGCAATGGATCAGCTCTACGATGAATCCTTCAATCTTATAAAAGACACTAGAAAAGGAATAAGGTATTATCGATATCAGGCCATCCGATTTCTTAGCCCTGAACTGAAAAAACAATACAAGCAAGCTGACATGATCTCTGATCAGCTCGCCAAGATTATTAAGACGATGCTGGTAAAGCGAATTGATAGCAGTTTTCATGCTTTCAAAATGTCGCTGAATAGATACCAGCAAGCCAATTTGGCTATGATCAAGATGTTTGAAAACGATCGGATTTTCATAGCTCCTGACTTGAAGGTGAATGAATTTATCCTTGAAGATCGTGAAGATGAACTGGTGGAGTTAATGGAGAATTCAGATGATCCGGATAAAATCAGGCAATTCAGCTCAGATGATTTTGATAAAGAATTATTGGAAGGCTTGATTTCGGATCAAAGAATTCTGGATGACCTTACTAGTAGATGGAATAAAGTACATGACGATCCTAAATTCGATGAGTTTTACAAACGAATCAATGAAGAACTTTTTGACAAAAAAATCAATCAAGAGCAAAAATTAGTTGTTTTCTCGGAGTCAAAAGAAACAACAAACTATCTCAAAAAGCGCCTTCATGAAAAGGGGTTAGACAGGGTTTTGGCTATTGAAAGCAGCAATGTTTCCAACTATTCTAAAACCATTGCTCAGAACTTTGACGCCAACTATCCAATAGCGCATCAACTGGATGATATAGACATTATCATCACTACAGAAGTGCTTGCTGAGGGTGTGAACCTCCATCGGTCTAACAATATTGTAAATTATGATATCCCTTGGAATGCCACCAAATTGATGCAACGTATTGGAAGGGTCAATAGAATCGGTTCAAAATCCGATAAAATCTTCATTTATAATTTCTTCCCTACCAGCAAAGCGGATACAGAGATTGAACTGAATAAGAAAGCCTTCATGAAGTTACAAGGCTTCCATTCAGCATTGGGCGAGGATAGCCAAATCTACTCACAGGACGAAGAGTTCGAGACGTTTGGACTATTCGAAAAAGTGCCGGAGGATGAGCGAGACGAACGCTTGGTATATCTCATGGAACTCAGACGTTTTAGAGCGCAAGAACCTGAGCTTTTCAAGAAGATAGAGACAATGCCACTTAGAAGCCGAACCGGAAGAAAAGACAAAACCAGAAGAGAAAGTACGCTGGCTTTTCTAAAAGACAGAAACAGAGATTGTTTTTATTATGTGAACCCTCAAAGCATCATAGAGACCTTGACATTTATAGAAGCAGCCAAGATCTACGAAGCAAAAGTAGTAGAAAAGCCTTTCCCCCTACACGAGCATCATTATGCACATGTGCAGGTGGCTTTGGGGACTTTTCAGGAAGAAACGACGAAATCAATCGTGCAGGCGTTCCAAGTTGGGGCGAAACAAGGTCCGAATGAAAAAAAGGCGCTAGGTTTCATTGGTAAATTTATCCACTTGGACTTTATAAGTGAGGAGGAAAAAGCTATAATTCTCCTAGCCAGAGATGCGATGCTTATAGGTAAGTTTCAAAAACTGCCTCGTGAGATCAATAAGCTTTTGAAAGCTATTCAAACCGATGGCAAAGTAAAACCAGCTGACCAATTGGATAGATTGATTCATGTACTCAAAACGTATCCTTTGATGGAAGTAGAAGAGGTTCCTCTCCCCAAAGTCAAGAAGAAAACAACTAAAGCTGGATTACCGGAAATCATCATTTCAGAATCATTCATCGCCTAACTATGACCAAACAAGAACTACAGCACATTTTTGAGTCTCCATTTGATTGGGATAACTGGAGAAAGGTCATGGATTTCGTTTTTCCGGAATTTCAATATTCTCTTCAACAGCAAGATATACCCCTGGATACTGCCCAAAGAAAACGGGATGCTAAATACATCAAACAACATGGAGTCACAGAATTATCCGATGGTGAGCGGATCGTACTTTACGAAATAGCACTTTCTGAAAAAGTAAGACTGGACAGAAATGTGAAGTCTGTTCGGAAATTGATCTCAAGTGAAGTGTTCACTGGCTATCAGATAGGTTTGGGGATTTTTCACAACGAAGTCAAAACCAAATGGCGATTTACGCTCGTAATCAGAGAGTTTACTCCTGCATTTACGATTTCAGATAAAAAACCAGAGAGCTATACCTATGTATTTGGAGAAGGGGAGAGAGGTCGTACGGCAGCGGAGCGCTTTTTCGAGCTTTCAAAGAAAACTGATAAGAAACTTAAAGACTTAGAAGAAGCCTTCTCGGTAGAGGCACTCTCCAAGAAATTCTTTATCCAGTACAAAGAAATTTATAAAAAGTTTGTTGACAACATTATAGAAAACCCATCGAGGCTGAACCTCTTCAAAGCAAGTACAAAAGAGGAACAAGAAAAGCTAGCGCACGATTTTGTCAAGAAGATGATGGGTAGGATTGTCTTTCTGTATTTCCTGCAGAAAAAAGGCTGGATGGGGTGCAAATCTAAATGGCTAAATGGGGAAAATCTATTTATGAAGAAGCTCTTTGAGGCTTCACCCCAGGACGGTTCTTTTTATTTGACATATTTAGAACCTTTATTCTTTGATACGCTAAATGACAAAAGAGAGAACACTGATCAAGATTGTGTAATCAATGGGCATCCCTTTGGTAAAGTACCTTTCCTAAACGGGGGACTGTTCGAACGCGAAGAAAATCATCCTGATAGTCTCACGCTGGATTGGGATCTTTTTCGCCATCTTTTTGAAGTATTCGATACCTACAACTTCACCATCATAGAAGACGATCCTGATTTCAAAGAAGTGGCGGTAGATCCTGAGATGCTTGGTCATATATTCGAAAACTTGCTTGAGGAAAATAGAAAAAAGACAGGTGCCTTCTACACGCCAAAAGAGATTGTCCAGTACATGTGTCAGGAGAGTCTCATCGAGTATCTCCATACGCAACTGAGTAAAAATATTGTCGATGAAGAACTCAAGGAAACGATCCGTGACTTTGTGGTCAGACAACATTTTGTTGGTTTAAATGATCTTAATCAGCAGTCGGACAAGTATGTGCTCCAAGCGCTCCGGGACATCAAAGTCTGCGATCCGGCCATAGGTTCGGGGGCTTTTCCGATGGGAATCTTGCACGAAATTTTCCGCATGGTAGAAGCGCTTGAGGATCGGGATATCTTCCAGTCTATCTGGGAAATGGATGTTTGGGATGCTGCCCGGGTAAAAGAGGATATTATTCAAAACTCCATCTATGGAGTGGATATCGAAAAAGGTGCGGTAGATATTGCTCGATTGCGTTTTTGGCTTTCGATTATTATTGACGAGGAAGCGCCAAAGCCTCTGCCAAATTTGGATTATAAAATTGTAGTTGGAGATTCCTTACTAAACAAATTTGAAAATCTTGTGATTGACATAGTATGGGAGGTCAAAGAGGGGAGGCAAACTACGCCCAAATCAGAAGAATTTCTCAAAAAAAGATCAAAGTTATTACAAGTAATAAGTGATAAGCAGAAGATTTATTTTGATACTGAATCATCTAACAGAGTTGGTTTATCTAGAGAAATTAAAGATCTTAAGATTGACATCCTGATCAATCAACTTGAGATGAAAATTGAAGATGATGGAATTATAAATGAACCTAAAGCACATAACTTTCAGAAGAAAATAAATTTTGCTAAAGCTCAAAAAATTTATTACCAAACATTAGAGTGGCAAGAAGCTATTAACAACTTGGAATCTATTAAAGGAACAAACAAAACTTTTAATCATTTTGATTGGAATTTGGACTTTCCTGAAATTCTGAACCCAATAATTAATAAGGAAACGAAAGGGTTTGACTTGGTGATTGGAAATCCACCATATGTTAGGCAAGAGTCCATAGATCCAAAATGGAAATCTCATTATATAACAAAATATCCGGAAGTTGGAAGTGGGACAGCTGATTTATACGTCTACTTTTTTGACCTTTCTTTCTCATTGACAAATAGAGGTGGAGTCATTAATTTCATTACCTTAAATAAATTTTTAAAAACAAAATACGGAGTTGGATTAAGAAAAAAAATGCAGGAATTGACAACAGATTTAGTGATGGATTTTTTTGAATTACCTGTATTTCAAGCAAGTACTGATTCTGCAATAACCAAAGTAATAAATTTGAAGACTGAACATATTTCCAAATATTTCCCTGTAAAATCTCTTGACAATTTAGATCTTAGAAAAATCACGTCAGGTAAATTTTTACATATCTTAAAAGAAGGGAGTGAATGGAAATTTATAGATCTAAAATCACAGTCTATATTAGATAAAATCTATCTGAATAGTGTTTCATTAAAAGATTTCACAAATGATAAAATATTTAGAGGAGTTGTTACAGGGAACAATGATGTGTTTGTTCTTAAAAGAGATATTGCGAAAGAACTTTTAAAAACAAATGAATCCCAACATATTAAAAAATTTATTAAATCAAATAGTTTTAACAGATGGTATTTGGAGGAAAGTGACAGTCTCTTGTATATACCTTGGAACTTCGATTTAGATAAGAATCCAAATATTAAAAATTATCTTAATAACTTTTATGATAAATTATCAGAGAGGCCTGAAGTTAAAGAAAAAAGATATTCTTGGTATGCGATGAGTAGGTATGGAAGTAAATATTATAAATATTTTGATAAACCTAAACTAGTATATATATACACAGCTAAGAGACAAGAGTTTTACTTAGATACTGAGGGTCATTATATTAATAATAATTGCTACATGGTAGTTTCTGACAATAAATATTTATTCTTTTACTTAAACTCAGTCTTATTTGATTGGTTTAAGAGAATAAAATTCGTTGCATATGGTGATGCTGAAGAGGGTGGAAGAGTAAAATTAGATTATAATAAAATGATCACAGTTCCTATTAAACCAATATCTGGAGAGATGCTCAAAAAGTATGAAGAGATGTACGATAGTATTAAGTACTTGAATATTAATGGGCAAAATATAAGCGAGATAGAAAGAATGGTGGAAGTATCTATATTTAAATTATATGATCTCACTTACTCTGAAATTAAATTAATTATAGATGATTTTAAGCTTACCGAAGAAGAATATAACAACTTTTCATTGGAGGATTTGAATGTATGAGTTTACTGATCACCATAGAAGACCTGCTGTCCGGCAAGATCGTGGAAGGGGAAAGACTGGAACTCAAGAAGGGCTGGAATCCCACGGCTATCATGCGTACGGTTTGTGCTTTTGCCAATGATTTTGAAAATACGGGAAGTGGTTACTTGGTGGTAGGAGTAGAAGAAGTGGATGGTAAGCCTGTCCGTCCAGTATTCGGGTTCAAGCCTAAGGAGTTGGAAAAGGTGCAAAAGGAAATGGTCGTCTATGCGAATCTGATACAGCCACCCTATTTCCCCCGTCTTTCTTTGGAAGAAATTGATGGCAAGCACGTGCTTGTGATCTGGGTTCCAGCCGGTAGCAATCGACCTTACAAAGTCCCCGATGATGTCTTGGCAAAACACAAAACCTACAATTACCGAATCAGGCAATATTCCAGCAGTATAGTACCCAGTATTGAGCAGGAGGCTGAGTTGGTTCAGCTTACCGCCAAGATTCCCTTTGATGATCGGGTGGATACGAAGGCGAAAGTAGCCGATCTGAATTTTGGACTTATGCGAGAACATTTGGCTCAGACGGGTAGTAAGCTATACAACGAAAGTGCGAAAATGAGCGTGGAGCAGTTGGCAGAACAGATGAATCTATGCCAGGGATCTACTGAGCATCGCTTTCCGAAAAATGTAGGCTTGCTTATGTTTTCGGAGCAAACCAAAAATTATTTCCCCTATGCCAAAATTGATGTAGTAGAATTCCCAGAAGGGCTGGGAGCAAAGCGGTTTAATGAAAAGACTTTTGATGGCCCCATTCAGCATCAGTTGGTAGATGTGCTTTCCTACCTGAAGACAAATATTATCAAGGGCAAAGTGGTCAAACATGCTGATCGGGAGGAATCGGATAAGATCTACAATTATCCCTATCAGGCCATTGAAGAAGCACTATCCAATGCGGTCTATCATCGCAATTACGAGTTACAGGAACCTATTGAGGTAAGAATTCTACCTGATAGTATAGAGATCATAAGTTACAATGGTGTAGATCCGTCGATTAAGCAGAAAGACTTTGAGAAAGGTGTGATCAGAGCAAGAAGATATAGAAACAGGCGTATAGGAGAATTTTTAAAAGAACTGCGATTGACAGAAGGTAGAGGTACCGGTATTCCTACGATTATTAAATCACTAGCAGATAATGGTTCTGATAAACCTTCTTTTGATACAGATGATCCTGACAGAAGGCACTTCATTATAGAGTTTCCGATGCATAGTGCATTTACAAAAATGATAAAAAATGAAGGTGGTGCAATAAGTGGTGCAATAGGTGGTGCAATAGGTGGTGCAATAGGTGGTGCAATAGAATTAACAGATCGGCAAAGTGAGATTTTTAGTCTAATTGAGGCTGATAATGAGATCAGTTATAAAGCTATTGCAATTAAGCTGGGTATTAATGAATCAGCTGTGGGAAAACATATTGATACGCTGAAAGAAAAGCAAGCAATAGAAAGAGTAGGAGGAACTAGAGGATTTTGGAGAATAAAAAACAGATAATGGATTTGAACCAATTAAAAACACTAGCCACTAAATACAACGGATATCTCAATGGGGATAGTGCCTTGTATGACGATCTCAATGAGCTGTCGAAAGACACCATTAAGATGTTGAAGAAGAACTACGAAGTAGATGCAAAGAGGGGGCGTCCGGTGGTTCTATTGCGCTATATCCTACTTTCCTTGCTAGAGCGAAAGGACACGATTACACCAGAGACGATCGACAAAATCAAAGATGATCTGGAGCGGAGAGATTTAACAGCTTATGATTTTCTACCGGATGAAGCCAAAGAAAATTTTATCGATTACCCTGTTAAAACAAAGAGTCCATTCGTAAACTGGCAAAACTCTGGAAGTATTGTATTTCCATTCTTTTACACTGAGGATATTAAAAAAGATGTAATTGCTACCTTGAATGCAATTCTAGATCAAGTCATAAAGGATCTTAATTTAAAGGAAGTTGAAAAGCACTATGTCGATTTCAATGGTGCTCAGAACTACGGTTCAGGTAGAGTTTGGGGAGCTATTTTTCCCAAGGAAATCAAATCTCATAAGAACGCATATCAGCTCTTTTTCAATCTAAGTCACAAAGGACTTGAAGCAGGTATTGCAAGAGGACACAGCATCAGTGGTGAGGACGGTGATGAGGTCGAGACCATCGCTTCTTTTGATAAATTGGCTCCTTTATTCAAAGAGAAGATAGGAAAATGGCGGACGCTTAATGCAAAATCCGCTGATCCTACCAAAACACACAGACAACTTGAAGAATTCAAAGTACCACTCAATCAAATATTTTACGGCCCTCCAGGAACAGGGAAGACTTATACTACGATCAGCGAGGCTGTCAAAATAGTAGAAGAGCTATCGGATCTAGAATTCCAGAACGAATATTACTACGATCGTAACAAGCTAAAATCAGTCTTCGAGAATTATGTCCGCAAGGGACAGATTGCCTTTTCAACCTTTCATCAATCGATGAGTTACGAAGACTTTGTAGAAGGAATCAAACCACTAACGGTAGAAACTGAAGAAGCGGAAAGGAAGCAGGTAACAGTCACTTACGAAGTGAAGGATGGCATATTTAAGGAGCTTTGCAAGAATGCTGAAGGATATTTGAGCACGAAAAAAAGCCTTGAAGCAACGGATGAGTCCCAAATAAAAAGAGAGGACTTTACCAAAGGGGTGTTTTACAAAATGTCCTTGGGAAGAGCCGGGAATGAAGATGACCAAGACATCTATGACTATTGCATTAAAAATAATGTTGTAGCCCTTGGTTGGGGAGATGATGTAGACTTTTCAAAAACAACTGATGAGTCTCAATTAAAAACTGCCGCAAATGATAATGAACTGACGAAATCTGACATTCAGTTTATGAAGCATTTCAGGCTTTATATGAAAGAGGGTAATTTTGTAGTGATATCGAAAGGTAATAGGCGAATCCGGGCAATTGGGAAAGTAACTGGAGCTTATACCTTTAACGAAAACACGTCTATCGATTACAATCATTTCAGAAAGGTGGATTGGATTATAAAAGATGTTGACATCTCTTCAAAAGAATTATATGAAGGCAATATTGATCAGAAGACACTTTATCCTTTAGATTCATCATCGATAAAACAATCTTTTTTCGAACAGTTTAAGACACAGAAAGAAAAGGCACCTGATTTTATAAGAAGAAATTTTGTATTGATTATTGATGAAATCAATAGGGGGAATGTTTCTCAAATATTTGGAGAGCTGATTACGCTTCTGGAAGAGGACAAGCGAAAAGGAAATGAGGAAGCATTAGAATTGACTTTGCCTTACTCTCAAAAACCGTTTGGAGTTCCTAACAATCTGTTTCTTATTGGAACAATGAATACCGCAGACAGAAGTGTCGAAACCTTGGACACGGCACTCAGAAGACGATTTATGTTTCGTGAGATGCCACCAATCGAGGATTTACTTTCTCCCGAGAAGGCTGTTTACGAGTTATGGAATATCTACGATGGAAAGAAAGAAAAAGAATACATCCGTAAGGAGAAGGCTCTATATGAGTTTATAGGTTTAACAAATGATTGGGAAAGAGATGATAAAATTTATTTAGGCTTTGAAAATGAACCCTCTATTTCAGAATTAGAGGAAGTGTTTAAGAGTAATGACCTAATTATTTCAGGTGTTAACTTAAAAAAACTCTTGTTAGTTATTAATTATAGAATTGAGAAGCTGTTAGATAAAGATCATGCAATTGGTCATGCTTACTTTATGCATATATACAAGGCCGAAAATCCGACAGCTGCCTTGAAACGTACTTTTCAGAAAAATATAATTCCTTTACTTCAGGAATATTTCTATGGAGATTATGGGAAAATAGGATTGGTATTAGGAGAGGCATTTGTAGCATCTAAAAGCGAAAAGATTTTATCCTTTGCCAAATTCAAAAATATCAGTCAAGACATTCGAGAAGATTATGAAAGCAGAATAGTCTATGCACTTACGCCAATGGATTCCTTGAAAAAGCAAGATTTTATAGCCATTTATGAGTGATCAAAGTCGCTATATTCAGGTTTTTGAACACGAAACGATTCAAACATATCTAAAGCCGGATGGAAAGTATTTGACATCAACTCAGTTTGATCAGTTGTGCGCATACAACGATCAGCATGGCAATAAATATTTCACTGTCATTCGTCAAGGAGTCAAATTCAAGCAATACGTTGGAGTCATCCAAATTGGTCGAACGACTATTGAAATCTTGCCGAAGACAGATAATGGTAGCACTCAATTCTGGCATAAAATTTTACTTCAGATGCTGGCTGAATGCAAGCAGTTAAAGCGGGAATCGGTATCACAAGCGGTGCTTAGAAAAAGGGAAAACTCCATTCTTGATTTCTATATTGAAATGTATCTGGATGAAGTAGAGTCGCTTATTCACAAAGGACTGACAAAGAAATACCTGAGAGATCAAAATCAGACCAAAGCATTAAAGGGGAAGCTATTATTTGTTGGTCATATCAGAAAAAATTTAGTCCATAAAGAAAGATTCTTTACAGAACACACGATTTATAGTAGCGACAATATTTACAATCAAATTGTAAAAAGAGGATTAGAGGTCATTTTAAAATTGAATTGTTCACCACAGCTTAAGGATAGAGCACTTGGGCTAGGGACATATTTTCATTCTATTTCTGATAAAGTTAAATTCAGTGATCAAACCTTTGATCGTCTTATTTTATCGCGAAACACAGAAAAATATAAAGAGGTACTTAGCATTGCACGTTTGATAATTCTCAATTATTCACCTGATATCAAATCAGGATCAGAGGATTTGCTAGCAATTATGTTCAATATGAATGATTTGTGGCAGGAATATATCCTTCTTCAATTGAGAAAAAACACCCCTCAAGGTGCCATCGTTTATAAGGGAAGTCAGCCATTCTACGAGAATCAGCCAATTAACCCTGATATCGTTATTGAATACGGAGAGAGGCCAAATGAAACCTATCAAATTTTGGATACGAAATGGAAGGTGATAGATCAAGCGAAGCCATCTGCTGATGATTTGAAACAAATGTTTGCTTATAACATTCACTGGAATAACAGTAACAGTATTCTGTTGTACCCAAAGACAGCTTCGAGCCCTGATGATCATTATGGGAACTTCTATAAAGGAATGGGAAAGGAACATGGCTGTACACTAGGGTTTATTGATCTAATTGATGAACATAGAAATTTGAATCGGTCTAGTTCTGAAGCTATATGGAAGCTTATAGGATCTGAAGCTTAGTTTTTGAATTTCGTAGTAAAAGCTGAAGCTCTCCTTATAACCATTCCCAACATTATTTCTAATCTAGATTTTTATTATTGTCATCCGTTTAACTAAAAGTCTGAGAAAATACTCTTTAAATAGTCTTAAATGAATATTTCAGCATTTCGCTAAAACCTAATTCTATGAACTTATCGATTTGCCAAAACCCAAAAGAATTAGGAAAGTCAGCCGGAAAAGAAGGTGCCAACCTGATCCGAGAGGCGATTCAAAATCAAGGCTTTGCCAATATAATCTTAGCCACTGGCACCAGTCAATTTGAGACCTTAAACCAGCTGCTTGCTGAAAAAGATATCGACTGGTCCAAAGTGACTGTTTTTCATTTGGATGAATATCTAGGCTTGCCGATCACCCATCCGGCAAGTTTTAGAAAATATTTACTGGAACGTTTTTTCAATCACTTACCCCAGTTGAAAGCCTATTTTTTAATAAATGGGGAAGTCAATCCTACAGCCGAATGTCCCCGCCTGGGGCAATTGATCAGCAAAAACCCAATTGATGTGGCTTTTGTGGGAATTGGTGAAAACGGTCATCTTGCTTTCAATGATCCTCCGGCAGATTTTCAGACGGAACATCCCTATATCGTGGTCGATCTCGATCAAGCCTGCCGAATGCAGCAATTCGGTGAGGGCTGGTTTCCCAGTCTAGAGGCTGTTCCTCAACAGGCAATCAGTATGTCTATTCGGCAAATCATGAAATCGAAAGCCATTATCTGCTCCGTGCCGGATACCCGAAAAGCATTAGCAATAAAAAATTGCATAGAAGGTCCAATCACCCCTGATCATCCAGCTTCAATCCTTCAAAGTCACCCGAATTACCACTTATTTTTAGATGAAGGTTCTTCGTCACTTCTTTCTACGCATTGATCGGAAAAGTCTTGTTTTGCTGAAGAAAAATTTTGTATTTATAGGGATACTCAATTGAACATTCTGATAATTGTATGTATTTGCATTGCTACAGGTAAGTAGGGAAAGCCAAAATATATTTCGGGTCACAGTTATTATTTAGCGTCTCGGCCTTCCGTCTTCCGTCTTCGTTCTTCTGTCCCAATAAATGAAGAAAATTGGGCCTTCACTTATGAAAACACACAATTCCAGAATTCTATTAATTGCTTTCATCCCAAAAGAACTATGTCATCAACATCAGTGGCCGTAAAAGCAGAGTCATTAAGCCAAAAAGATACCTGGATCTCGATCGCTATCATCGGTGTCCTTTTTTTCGTTTTTGGGTTCGTCTCCTGGATCAACGCCATCCTAATTCCTTATTTTAAA
>Ga0105055_10002713_pt1 | contig 27243 bp, 24 predicted proteins | sample BON03_FD_78090 | JGI IMG/M metagenome (GOLD analysis project Ga0105055, IMG submission 78090) | Freshwater microbial communities from Lake Bonney liftoff mats and glacier meltwater in Antarctica - BON-03 | ecosystem: Environmental > Aquatic > Freshwater > Ice > Glacier meltwater | place: Lake...
GCATCGCACTTATTCGTCCAAGTCTCTTTTTGGTGATTCTTTTGCTGACTCAGACTTATGCCTCTACCGCCAGCGCTCCCTTATTCTCTACTTTCTCCATCGTTACTGGCACGCGGAACCGGTCCCCCGTCTCTTGAACAACACGGTCTCGCCATTCCATGCAATAACCGGGTTGCGTGACTGTCGGCAGCAGTTGCGCTGGGTCTTCCTTCGTCTTGACATTTCCATCCATGTACTTCACAAACAGTTCCCCGAAAAACTTCCTCCACTCGACCACTAGGTCCTCCGCATTGTCCACACACTTGTCCGTCATCATGGCGAGCGCCTTGTCCTCGTCTTCAGCCCACAGTCTAACGAACTCTTCGTCGATCGAGACTGCTAGGTCCCGGTGCTGGGCCTCACGAACTTGCTGCCGTTGCTTGACGTCCGGATGGATGAGGGAGTAGCGGGCGTAGGCGAAGTTTGCCACCATATTGAAAGCCCAAAAGGCCTTCTCCGGCTCCAACACCGCAATATCCCCAGAACCATAGCTAGGGGGGACGCGCGTTTGACCGCCATACACAGGGATCATCACCGAGGAATCCGTATCATCCACCGCAAAAAGTTGCAGCGCCTTGATCGGATCGGGCAAGTCGCGGCGAAGTTGCGCCAACAGATTGAACCCGGTTTGCTGCGTCGCGGCCGCACGCTCATGGAAGTAGGTTTGGCCATCGCTCGCTTCCCACGTCAAAGGTCGCCAGCGGTAAGGGAGGCCAAACGCCTCCGCGCCCACGTCCGTGTTGAAGGCCAAAGGCGTATCTTCGTAGTGGCTGCGCATAGCCTCGAGGATGTCGGAGGTCCGCAGCGGCGCCAGCGGCTTGATGTACAGCGGCATCCGATTCGTCAGGTTCAAACCCAAGGCGTAGTCGAGGTAGGGCCCCATGATGGACTCGTCCGCAGCCGTGGCACGATGAAAGAAGTCCCAGACACGGCCCTCACATCCCCGGGCGGTTTCAAAAGTCAAGGGATTGTACGCATCGCTGAACGAAAAGGCCTCGTCGGGCGCGTCAGAGGGAAAGCGGCCAATGCGACGGGCAAACGCAATCGCGTCGTCCGAGTACAAAATCTTGTCGTCATTGCCATCAGGAAGAAGGAAACGGATGCGCGCCTGGTTCGCGTGGGCTGAGATGTAGCCATCCGGGATGCGCTGCGCTGCCCAGACAGCTCCTTTCTCGTACCCGCCCTTGCCAATTAATTCCAAAATCCACACCTCCTCAGGATCGGCCAAAGTAAAGCTTTCTCCTTCCGAGGCGTACCCGTATTCTGCCACCAGATCGGTCATGGTTTGGAGTGCTTGGCGCGCAGTAGTGGCACGCTGAAGAGTGATGTAGATCAAGCTGCCGTAATCCAAGATGGCGCCGGGCTGACTCGCCAACTCTGCGATGCCGCCCCATGTCGACTCCGTAATGCACAACCCATATTCGTTCACGTTTCCGACCACGTTGAATGTCAAAGGCACCTAAGGGATGGATTTGAAAGGGAAAGGACAAGGGGGCGGCGATCAACAGAAACTCCAAAAATAAGATAATGCCATACAAAGGAGGGGAGGGTGCGGGTGGGAAAGAATACGGACGGACCTACCTGATCGATGACGCCTCTATATTCCCCTGAGTCCCAGTCCGTCACGTTGATCTTGTCCCCATCTGAATGAATACTGCGTGGGAAGAACTGCGTGTATAGAGAAAGAGGAAAGGCGTTGTGAGTTTGGTATTTTATTTGTATGCATGCACGCACAAAGACCCCACCAGATGAGGAAAGGCTTCCCAATGTAAGGGCCGCACACACATCCTGACAAGCCCAACCCAGAGATATGCTCACGAGGGGCGGCCTCCTTGCCCAAGTCCGTACCTGGAGATAACCATACAGGGTGTGGCTGTCGGCCGCATATGAGACTTGCGCAGCCCCGGTCTCTGACGCGCCCGCAGTGACGATGAAGCACGTGCAGCTTTCGGCCCCTGGTGGCAGCATTAGGGACAAGGAGGACAGCAGTAAGAGCAGCGGCGCTGGCAGCCGCCAGGACCAAAGGGGCCGCATGTTGTTGCTCAATCTAAATAGGGTATCTGTGCGGGTATGTGATAAGGCAGATTATTAGAGGAGAAGTGCGGGGTGGAAACGAGACTCAGGCCCAGCACGGCATCGGGACACCAGCCCTGGCAAGCGCAGGTCAGGTCAGTCGCAAGCAGCTTGCAGGGCTGGCGATGCGTGCTGATATGTTGTGTAGCTAGTACTAGCAGGCATTTTGAATCATCGCGGATTTTTGCGTGTTTGTTCGTCGTTCGTTTTCGGCGAGTTTACGCTGCATTCAAGCCAAGGAAAACAAAGGAAAAAGAAGAACAACACGAAGCCAAGCCAAAGGGACAAAACGGAGAAAGAAGGATTCACTCAAGGTGTTTACTTTCCAGACTTCTTCCTGCGTCCCACGAGCATGGTGCACGCCAAGAAAGAAGAGCAACTTTCATTTTTTACCCCCCAAAAATTATGTGTGTGCGTCACAGCAGCGCACACATTCTCTTCCTTCCGACTGTCCCCGACCCCGACAGGAATTAAGTTGGGAGGCCCAAAGGCTCCGCCCCTTTATTTAATGTAGCTTGCCTAGCGCATCCCCCCCTCTCACTTTCTCAGTCTGTTTCCCTGCTCACCTCAATCTCTCTCAGATAAAGAAGAAGCATGCACCACCAGGACAAGCAGAACCCCGGCTGCGCTGGAGCATTCACCTGATTTGTTGACAGAAGATTCGTGCTTCAAGCGGAGGCACATCCTTCCTCGCGCTTCTCAAAAGACCACAGATCTTACGCACACAAACCAAAACACTCACAGTCTCCTTCGCCCTTTTTCCCCTGCGGCATTTTCATCACCGCATCAAGAGGTTGATCCCCCCCCCTTGCAGCAGCCTAAGAAACCTCCACGCTGATGCACACAGATATCCCAGGCACGTCTTGGGCGTGTGCCCTGCTTCCAAGCAGGCCTTCTTTCTCCCTTAATCATGTAAATCTGCCCGACACTTCTCTCGTCTTTTCTTTTCATGTTGCACCAGCTTAAATGTGCCCTGGCCGTCTATTTCGTTCTCGGACTTCTTCCACGCTCCGTGCAGTCCTCTTTTCTATTTATAATTGAATATTACATTTTGTATTTCCTTGCACCGATCGACAGCTTGCTCTCTCCCACTCCCACGGTGTCATGACATGGCCGTGTCTGCCGCCTCAGCCTCTGTTGCCCCTTGCCCGTCATGGTTTTGATGAGGAGCGACGATACAGCAATGGAAAGCCCGGGCCCGGCGCTCCTCGTCGCGCACCAGAGAGAGAAGAATGTTGGCATGCTCGTAGCCCCGCTGCGAGAGAGGGGCAGCACGCGCGGCGGCCGTGGCAAAGTAGGCCGGGTTGTTCTCGTCCAGGGCAGCCGTGGAGAGTAGGCGGGCAATGGACTTGAAGAGCTCCTCCAGACACTCGGGGGCGGCCAGGCCGAACAGCGTGACCCCCGTGAGCCTGTCGTTGGTGTAGCCGGTGACGCGGCTGAACTCATCGTTGCACTGCAGGATGCGCCCGTCGATCGAGACCACGGCCATGGGCACGTGCGACGACCGGAAGATCTCGCTGAAGTCCAGGACAATATTTCGCTGCGCTGCGGCCGCCGCCGTCATGCCCCGCCCCCCACCCCTGCTGCTCATGCTCTCCCCGTCCTCCGACGCCGAGCTCACCGAGGAGGAAGACTGGCCTCCACCCCCACCACCGCTGCCCCCACTGCGGACGCTGCCATTGGCACTCCCGCCGCCGCCCCCGCCACCGCCACCCAGCTTGTGCTCCTGGTCCAGGCAATTCTTGCGCTGGCGGAGGTGCTGGATGTACTCATCGCAGGCCGCCAAAATGTCGAATTTGGAGGTGGAGCGGAGGGGGAAGTTGCTGTTCTCAAGCACGCCTTTGAGGCTGTCAATTTGGTCCGTGATCAGGTGCGCCCGCCGCTGCTCCCGCTCGTTCCGCAGCCGCTTCTTCCGTTCCTCCGTCATGCCGTCCTCGTCCTGCGTGCCCCCGTCAGTGCTGGCACAGCTCTGCGTAGCCGAGGCCCCTCGCTTGGCGCCGGCACCACCGCCCCCACCCATGCTGCCGGTGCAGTTGCCGCCCACACTCCCGCCGCTCCCACTGCCGCCCATTGGCGCGACTTGCAGCTCCTGCTTGATCACAGGTTGGGGGATGAGCATGGCCGGGCTCGGGGGCATGGGCCTTGGTAGGATGGCCACGTCGTGTCGGGGCAGGATGGGGGTGGGTTGGTGGTAGCCCGCCTGCTGCTGGTGCTGCTGGGGCTGCTGCTGATGCGAGGCCCCTGAAGGCCTGTAAATTTGCTGCTGCTGCTGCTGCTGCTGCTGCTGCTGCTGTTGTTGCTGCTGGTGTTGTTGTTGGTGGTGATGGCGATGCTGTTGCTGGTGGTGCTGCTGCATGGGCGTTGGCATAAACTGGGAGGGGTAAAAGTGGGAAGAAGCGGGTTGCTGCGACTGCTGCTGCTGGCCCGGCTGGCCCGGCGCTTGTGGTAGCAACGACGCCGGATGGGGCGCTATTCTTGGGGGCAAATCATCCCCTCGCTGTAATCGGCTCCCGAGCATGGGAGCTGGTGCCAGCGGGGCCAAGGAATGATGGTCTTGTACCATGGAAGAAGGCGCTGCCGCCCCTCCCCCTCCCGACGACACGCCTGGCCAAATGTCATCGTCTCCGTCGCTGTTCCAATCCATCTCGCCATTGTCAAAGTTCGAATCTGCCATCTCTTCTTGGGATGGTGGTGGCTGCTGCTGCTGGTGCGGGTGCTGCTGCTGTTGTGGTTGCTGCTGCTGTCTGCAGTTGTTGCTGCTAGCCCCCACCTCGCCCCCAGCGCCTCCGCCGGCACTAGTAAAAGGCCAATGAAACCTAGCACCGCCTCCGCCGCTGCCGCCGCCACCGGCACCACTGCCGGTGGACATGCCGAATCCAAAGGCCTGCTGAGAGGGTGGGTGCTGGTGGTGGTGCATGTTGTGGCCAGAGGGAGCAGAACTAGTTGTGGTCGTCGTCGTCGTCATTGAGGCTGGTTGTGACTTTGAGGTTTGTTTTTGGTCATGGCCCCATTCTGCGGAAAGCTCTGACGGGTGCCCTCCCCACTTCATTTCATGGATGTGCCTGTGGGGTGGGGGAATGTGTGTGTGTGTGGTGGGTTGGCTGGTCAGGAGCGCCACATGATTTCGACACGACACCGGGCCGAAGTCAAGTGGATCTGCAGCGAGTTTGCTTCTTTTTGGTCCGGGTCGTCCTCTCTTGCCTTGACAAACCATGCGGGGTGGCAGTGCACGTGTGGCGACCACCTTGCTGACCTTGCCGAGACAGTGGGGATACTGGGACGGGTGGAGGGGGGACGCCGAGAAGGGCAAGGGGCGAAAGAACCGGCACGAAAAGACACGCGCGAACACGTACCACAAGGCAAAATCAAGGTCATGATGGTGTTTTCTGTGGACCCAGAAATGCACACTTGGCCCATTGACCAGACGAGCAACAAGGGAATTTGCGGGTTTCTAATCTATAGTAGTGGGACTTTGCTTCTTTGTGATTTCTCTCTTGCAGGGTCTCGCGGACCTGCACATACACACACAAAATTTGCGCGTGTGACTCTACAAAACACACGAATCTTTACACGGCACTTACGCAGGGCTGGGCCGGGCACTATAAATATAAAGGGAGGCTTCACATCAAGGGGGCAGGGGGGAATGGAGATTGCTCGACTGGCTGCTGCTCTTGGAGGCGAGGGTGTATCTAAACTATACCTAAACATTGCCACCCATTCAAGAGGAGGAGGAGGAGGAGGAGGAGGAAGACGACGAGGTGGGAGGCGAGCCACCATTCTGCTTGGAGGTCGAGGCGTTGGTTATCGAGGAGAAGAAAGAAGAGCCGCGGACGACGACACTGTCAAAGAGGGTGCGGAAAGACGAAGAGGGCTGGGTCGTCCCGCCGCCCAAGTGGTCGTTGTCGTGGCCCTGACGATTGGAGGGCAGGCAACGAGCTTGCTCCTTCTTCCCTGCCACAGACAAAGAAATGTCGCGCCCTTTCCCTCCACCTCCTGCCGCTTCGACTCCTTTCCCTTTCTTGCTGCTCGCCTGCACCCACGGGTGGCGCAAGGCATCCGCAATGGTGATGCGTACCGTTTCGTCGACTGTCAGCATGCGCCGAGTCAAGTCCTTGGCCGCGGGCGAGACCCGCGCCCAGTCCAACTCGTCCATGACAAACTCTCCCCGCACCGAGCGTTCAAGCGCGTCCTGGTGGCTGCTGCGGCTGGAGCTCCCGTCCAATTCCTGCTGGCGCTGCTGCTGCTGGTGCCGATTGCCCTGGAAAGGCGCGTAACCGACTAATAAAATGTGAAGAACCACACCAAGTCCCCAGACGTCGGCCGCAGGCGTGTAGCGCTTGTGCAAAATCACCTCGGGGGCCATGTAGCCAATGGTACCGTTCACGCGCTCGTCGAAGGCCAGGTTGTACCGCAGGCGCGACAGATAGTCCCAGTCCTGCTCGGCATCCTCCTCCTCCTCCTCCTCGCCCTCCGCCTCATCCTCCTCGTCGTCGCCATCCCCTTTCTCCGCACCGCTCTCGTCACCTGCAGCCTTCCCCTCCATCTCCTTGCTCGTGCCAACCTCTTTTCCGGGTCTCTCGAGGCCGGGCTCCTCGCCTGGGTCGCGCCGCACCCCGCGCCGAGTCGTCGGCTGCATCTTGCGAGATAGGCCAAAATCCGTGAGCTGGACTTGGGACGGATCGTCCTCCTTGGCAAACAGCACATTCTCCGGCTTGATGTCCAGGTGGAGCACGCCGTGCCGATGGAGGGCCTCCACCGCCGACAAGAGCCGGGACACAACTACAGCTGCTTCGGCCTCGGGCCCGCGGCCCCTGCTGACCAGGCGCTGGAAGAGGTCGCCGCCCCGGCACAAAGGAAACATGATCCAGACCCGACCGCCCTCCACGTAGATACGTCGAGGGGCCATCAAGTGCGGGTGCTTGATCCGCTTCCCCACCAAGGCCAGGATGTCCGTCTCGGCCAAGGCCTGGTCCCGCTCCATCCGCCGGCGCGCCTGCATGACCTTCACCGCCAACCGCTCGCCCTTGCGCATGTCCAGCATCTCCACCACCTGCGAGAAGCCACCCTCGCCCAAGGAGGGCCCGAAGCGCAGCGCCGACCACCACTCGGCCAAGGCGATGCTTTCACGGATCTTGGTCATCCACACCTGCTTCTCCTGCAAGCTCTCGGCCCGAAACCACCACCCCTCCGTCGGCACGTGCCCGTGTCCCTGACTCCCGGACGACGCCGCCGAATTTGCTGTGGACCGCCGCCGGTGATGCTTGTGGGTGGGCCGACGCGACGAGAGCGGGGGCTGCGTCTCTCCCGTGCCGGGCGCAGCCTCCGCGTCCCCATCGACCGAATGCGTAGGTGTGCCGTCCGAGTTGTCTCCGTCGGGCTCGTCCTCGGAGCTGTGCGCCACGCCGGCCTCCTCTTCCTCGCCACACTCCGAGGAGTAGGCATCTTCGGGCTTGCCAGGAATCACACGAAAGGCCAAGCCATCGGCGCTGTCCTCCTCCACAACCCGGCTCCATTGCGTCAGCTCCAACCAACCAATCGACCCTTTCTCCGGATGGTCCCCCCCTCCGCCGCCACCCCCCGACGCCGCCGGTCCATTGGCGTACCACAATTTACGATTGGCAAGACCAACCCACCGCCGCCGCCATATCCGCAGGCCGCCTGACCCTTGCTTGATCAGCCACCCCTCCCGGGCAGGGGAAAAGACAAAGAGACCATCTTCCGGCCTGGCGTCCTCTTCGTCCTCCCCTCCTTCTTCCGCAGCCCCTTCCACGCCCTGAGTCTGGTGCAACTTGTCCTCTTGGCTGTCGACTGCGCCCCGCTGCCGACGACGTCGCTGCCGCTGTCGCTGCTGTTGCGCGTGGCGGTCTTCCATGGCCGCTTGCAGGCATCGAGCATCCAAGTCCGGGTGCGACTCGGCCCCTCTTCCATAGACCTTGTAACTCACGTGAAGCGGCGGGGCAAACATGGCTGCTGCCTGTTTGATTGCGGTAAAAAGGGAAGGGAAGGGGCGGGGGATGAGCAGTTGTACAGGGCACAGGGACAGAGGAAGGCCCTCGCGGTTTGCCGCTGCTGCACTAGACGACGTGGCCTTTGCGCATATCATCAACAAACACGCCCGCGTCGCCTCGACGCCCTTTGAGACGCGACAAATCAGGCCTGCCAGCACTGGACGTCCTGGAAAGTGCCTGGCACTGCCCACCACCCAGTGCTCTTGGAAGAAACGAACCTAAAGTGGTAAGAGGTTCGCGAGGAGCGCCCTCGTCGACGCGGTGCCTCGTTGCTTGCCTTCCTTCGCTGCTGCTGGTGCTGCTGTTTCCGAGCGAGGCTTTCGGGCAAGTGCCTTGTCTTGTCACTCTGTTATATAGGTGCAAGGCAAGGGGATAGGGGTGATGGGTGAGCACACACCAAAGAGAGGGAACAACGAAGGAATGGCCCTCTAAACACAAAATTGCATGAACTCTAGAACCAACTATGGAATACTTCGAACGCGCGTGTCGTTGTCGTGCCATTTCTCTTCGATCTCCCCAAAGCAAAGACAAGGAGCGAGCACAATGACTTTCATGCACGAAATCCACGCTTGTGCGGTGCACTTGTGTTTATTGTTACCTTTTTTGATGTGTGTGTGTGAACACCTAGCTACCTCAGGCACACACAAGAATCACAATTCACCCTCCGCCATGCACACCGCACACGCACATCGCCTCGCTCCCTACCCACCCTTAAAAGCACATAGAATCAATAATTATCATTCCCCCACCACATTCCTTTTACTTGTACCCGTAGTTCATCTCTCTCTCAGAATTTGTTCTTGTCGTTCCCGCCAATGGTGCGGACGCCGTTCTCGAAACCCGGGGGCATCATGGAGTCATAGGCATCGTTTTGCCATGGCATTTGGTCACCAGTTGCCTGCGCCTTGCCTTCCAAGGCCTCCAGGTCAAAGACCGAGACGGAGCCCTTCTGCCACATGTAGTCCTGTTGCTCGCGGTGGCTCATGGCCTTGCCGTAGATGCCGGTGGAGACCTCTTCCGCCTCCTCCACCAGGGCCCGCAGCATGGCCCCAAAGTCGTTGGTCTCGATGTTGCCAAAGTTCTTGATGAGCTGCCGGAGCTCCTCGATAAAGTCGGGCGGCGGCACGTCCGGCATGGCCTCGGTTTTGGCGCCCTCGGCCGTCAAGGTGGTGGCCTTGGGCCGGAAGGCGTCGTGCAACACTTCCTTGCGCTTCCCCGAGTCGGTCACCCGCAGCAAGCGTCGGACCAGACGCGTGGACGGGGTCAGCTTTTCGTCGATCGCCTCCCGAGCCGTGGCGACGAGCTTGCGAAACACTTCGGCCGCGGACGCCGCCCCAGCCCGCTCTGCCTGCTGCACGTTCGTCTCGAGCAGGAGGATGAAGGGCTCGTCGATCTCGCCCCGGTCGTTCAGCTCGTAGATCTTCTCGAGCATGGCGTCTACAGGCCCGGCCTTGACGATGGTCTGCAGACGCTCCGCCGCCCGGGACATGCGCTCCTGCAGAATGAACTCGATGTGGCCCTTGAGTGCCACCAGGCGTGTGAGCACGTCGGGCGGCGTGGCGGCATCTATCAGGCGCCCGCCCAGCAGGTCCAAGAACTCCATGGTGCACCGCTCGTAGTTAGCCTCCACCACCTCCCGCACGTACCCGGCGTCCCCAAAGTCCAGGCCCAAGAGGGCCTCCAGCATCTGCACGTAGCTCTGCTTAGAGTCCATGGCCACCACTGCCTCGGCCCCGCCCGGCCCTGCCGCCCCCGCCGCCGCGTCCCCGCCGCCCATGCCCTGCAGGCGCTGCAGTTCCTCGCGCTGGCTCTGGCGTTGCGCCTCGGTCTGCTGCACCGTCTGGGCCCGCTTCTTGGCCTCGGCCATCTCGGCCATGAGCTTGGCCTCTTCCTCCATTTGCCGCTGCTGCTCCTCCTTCATGCGCGCCGCGTCCTCCACCTTCTTCCGCTCCACGGCCTTCTTGACGGCATCCACCATTTCCACGAGCGAGCGCAGCGCTTGCCGCTCGTCCAAGTCCGTGGCCGCGCCGATGCGGCTTTCCAAAAATTCCACAAATCCGGCATTGCAGTCGTCCAGGCGCTTGTAAATCACAACCCGCACGTCCTCGGTCGTGAAGATGAGCTCCGCCAGCAACACGTCGTACGGGTCCTGAGGAAAAGGAGAGGGAGAGGAGGGGAGAAGTGTGAGTTCATGAGGAGACGGATACAAAGGGGAAGGATGGCTACGAGCACGCGTTGGCGTCGTTGTGTAAACATTCTTCACGATCTTGTCCGCCACGCGCCGATGCTCCCTTGAGCGCGCTACGCTCCCCCCACAAAGCGCACAACGTACCTCTTTGATGACGGCCGCATCTTCCTGTGCATTTCCACCCAACAAGTCAAACTCGGCCGGGGCCGGGTCCTTGCTGACCTTACTAGCACCGCCACTGCCTTTGAGCAGGTCGTACTCCCCTCCGCCGCCACCCAAGACCGACAAGGGCCCTAAACGTGCGGCTGTGCTCACGGGGGCTAGCCGGGCGTTGGAAGTGGCAGGAGGAACCGGGCAATGAGGCAAGAAGGCTACCGCCGCCTGGGAGAGCAGGAGAAGGCCCAAGATACGCCGCATCGTGATCTGTAGGAAGAAGGATGAGGGCAAAAAGCGGGTGAGTAGGTCATTTTAGGAGGAGCAGGTTGCATGTGAATGGGCAATGCATGCATCGATCCATGACAGGCAGGCGTGGGTGGTCTGGATGATTGCTGGCTGAGCAAATCAGCAAGCACCACCGAATGTGGGTGGAGGCATGACCCGTCGTATGATAGGGCACGTCAGCTTTCTGTGCATGTGCTGGGAGATTGTAGGAGCGTGGTGTGTGAGTGCGACAAGCAAGGGGCCATCTAGAAAAGCTAATGGAAGTATCCATGAGAGAGCCGGATCATCATCGAGTTGGGGTGGTACACTGGAATGGCCATTTTTTTTCTTTTGCTACGTTCCTTTTTTCTTCATTTCTATTGCATGCGCGTGCCCTTAAGCACATAATGAGGGATGAGCCTTGCAAAATCGCACCGGACCTCCAAAGCCCGGGCCACGAGCAGCAACTCCCGCTCCCCCAAGGGGCGTCCAATCAGCTGCAAGCCCAAGGGCACGGGCACGTCGGCCGCAAAGGAGGAAGGCACCACGGCCACGGGCACCGAGACGGCAGGCAGCCCCGCCAGACTCGCCGGCACGGTCATGACGTCGTTGAGCATGAGGGCCGCGGGCTCGGCCGGGGTGGTGAGGGGAAAGGGGCCCGAGGGCGTGACGGGGGTGAGGAGGACGTCCACTTGGCTCAAGGCCTTGGCCATGTCCTGCCGGATGCGCACGCGGGCCGCCAGCGCCTTTTCGTAGTAGGCCGAGTAGGCGCGAGCCGAGAGGACGCGGCAGCCGGCGAGGATGCGGCGCTGGACCTCGGGCCCAAAGCCTTCCGAGCGGGAAGCGGTGATGAAAGCGTGCAGTGCGCCTTGGTCCTCCGCCTCGCTCTCGCTCTCGGGAGTGCTGCTGCTGCCGCCCCGGCTGCCGGCCCACGCACTCGAAGCGCGATGGCCGTACCGAATGCCATCGTAGCGCGCCAGGTTCGAGGAGGCCTCGGCGCAGGCAATGACAAAGTAAGCCGGTAGGGCCAGGGGGATGGAGGGAATGGACACGGGCACCACCTCGGCCCCCGCGTCCCGCAGCAGCCGCGCCCCCTCCTCCCACGCTGTCACCGTGCTGGCCTCCAGCTCCCGGACTCCAAACTCGGCGGGCAGCCCCACCTTCAGCCCACGCAGAGAAAGCTTCAAGCCAGCTGCCTGCATGGCCTCAGTGAAGCACAGCTGGTGCGGTCGGTCCAAGCAGTTGGAGTCTCCCAGCAGGTCGGGGCCCGCCACCACGTCCAGCACCAGGGCCGCATCAGCCACCGTGCGCGTCAGCAAGCCCGGGCAGTCCAGGGAAGAGGCATAAGCAATAAGTCCATGCCGTGATATCCGCCCATAGCTGGGCTTGAGCCCCACAAGCCCGCACAGGGCCGCCGGTTGGCGCACGGAGCCCCCCGTGTCCGACCCCAAGGCCGCCAGACATGCCCCCGTCGCCACTGCCACGGCACTCCCCCCCGAGCTGCCCCCCGCTGTGAGGCGAAGGCCGTCACTCTGCGACGAGGACGCTGGCGACCAGGGGCTAACGGTTTCGCCAAAGTGGGAGAAGAGCGTGGCCGAGCCCATGCCAAACTCATCCATGTTGGTCTTGCCCACCACCACGGCCCCGGCTGCCTCGAGACGTGCAACGGCAGTGGCCGAGTACGGAGGCACAAAATCTGCCAGCATTCTGGACGAAGCCGTCGTCCGCACGCCCGCCGTACAAAAATTGTCCTTGACCGCGATGGGAATTCCGTGCAGTGGCCGCCCTCCTGCCGTGCCTTGCGCTGCTGCTGCTGCTGCCTGTGCCAGGGCTGCCGTCTCCGTGGTGGTGACAAAGGCGTTGAGGCCTGCGGTCTCCCGCTGGCGCTGCAGGCATTGCTGCAGGATCTGGGTAGGTGTCTGTTCGCCCTGCTGGATGGCCGCGGCGGCCTCGACCACGGAGGGGGGCGATGGAAAGGGCTGGGAGGCGTAGGTGCGTCGCGATTCTTGAGGACGGGGAGGTCGAGACGAGAAGCAGCAGACATCGATTGGTGTTGGTGTTGCGGCAGGAGGACATGGTGGGATCCAGTGCCGGGGTCTCCTTCTGCTCGTCGAGGGGCCCGCCAGGACCAAGCGGCTTGGTCGCATCCTCCTGTGTAGGGTGTGTGGGTGATGTGTGAAGGAGAGGAGCGAGGATGATGATGGATGAAGCAAGGGGAGTAGTGTTGTGTCTTTTCCTCTTTTGCTGGCTGAGCAGTTGTTGCGAATTGGGATGCCAAAACCCTCTCGATCAGGACTTCTACCAGTGCCTTAACATTCCATAAGTCTACTAACCCTGTTCCCCTCCCTCCCCTCCGCCCCCTTCCCTCGCTAGGCTTTCAGCCACTTCGCTCCAGCAGGCCTTCCATCGACAACCGAGTTCAAGGAGCCAGAACACCCACGTCGCAGGGCATTTGGGCGCACTTTTACCCAGAGCAACACCCACGGCAGCCACATTGACGGCAGGTCCAACGAGGTACGAGGCGTTTGTGCATGTGGTTGTGGTAGGCAAGGGGGCATGGCGGAAGGGACGGCAACAGAAGAATGAACACTCCTGATCCTGAACACCCCTGATGAGCATGTTCTGTTAGCCCGATCATTGACCCCCTCCCTTCCTTCACAAACCCTACAAACAGATAGAGAGATAGAATGGAGGAGGCACGGACAGCAGCCGCCGCAGCAGCAGCTGCAGCATCAGGAGGAGGAGGGGGTAGCAGTCGAAGCGCCACCCCCACCCAGCATAGCGCGAGCCCGCAGCCGGGGGGGGGGGACTCGCGCTTTGATTGCAACGTCTGCCTGTCGGAAGTGGAGGATCCCGTGGTGACGCTGTGCGGGCATTTGTACTGCTGGTCTTGTTTGTACCGCTGGCTGAGCACGAACCACACGTGCCCCGTGTGCAAGGCAGGAGTCACTAAGGAAAACGTGATTCCCCTTTATGGGCGAGGGAGTGAGCAGGTGGACCCTCGGACGAAGGCGCGGCGGGCAAGGGGCGGAGTGGCGGCAGGAGAGGAAGCAACGGACGTGCCGGGCCGGCCCGCGGCGCGACGCCCGGAGGCGCGGCCACAAGCCAGCACGTTTATCGGAAGCACGCCGGCTTTCATGGGGGGCATTCCGTTCAACGCGTTTGGGACGACGAACCATTATACGGGCGGAGTCGGCGGGATGGGGGGTCCTGCTGGTGGCGGTGGCGTGGTGTCTTTCTCGGCCGGCTTTGGCTTCTTCCCCTCCTTGTTCGGCCTTCAATTTCAGACCTTCACGCCCTCCTCCTCCTCGTCCTCCGCGTCCGGGACAACGGCGGCTGCGACGGGGGGGGTGGCGGGCGGAAGTGGGGGTAATTCGACGGCAGACGAAGCACAGCAAGCTTTCCTTTCCAAACTCCTGCTCATGCTGGGCATTTTTACCCTTGGCGTCCTGGTCTTTTGCTGACGTGATTGTGATGAAAATAAAACACACACACAAAAACTGTACATATGCATAAAAGAAATCCCGAATAAAAAGAAAGGTGTCTTTGTCAAACGAGAGAATCAGGTGTGGTGGTGTGCGCCAGGGAAGGAGGGGAGCAATACATGGTGTGAAGAAGAGGGACGACACGGACGATTGAAACGAAAAAGACACTTGCAAAGAGACTGATAACTGTTGCCCGGTTTTTGGAGATTGATTGTTGCTTTTGCCAGAAGGGTTAACAAGTCGTGTATTTCTTTTACACGCTCTTGAATTAGTGTCTCATCTCTGTTACTCCCACCCTCCCCCCCACAGGGCACGCTGTCTCCATTCGCAGTCAGCGCCACGCGCACGCTCTTCTTCTTGCACCATTTCCGGGGCTCCTCCGCACCGCATGCCTCGACCTCGCCCGCCTTGCCAAGCCTACACCATCGCCCCCGCCAGAGCCTAGTTAACACCCGCACCATCATGGGCGGGCTGCTGAGCAAAGGGGTGGAGTACGAAGCTGATGGCGTGACGGTCAAGCAATGTCTCTTTTGTGACATTGCGGCCAACAAGCCTGGGCTTAGACAGACAGCTGTGGCCTTCGAGGACGAGAAGGTGCGGTTCGTGTGTGGACGGCATCGACCAGGAGCCATTCTTTTTTCTCACATCTCTTCTCCTCCACCATCCTCCCTCATTTGCCCGCCGTAGGTGGTAGTCTTTGCCCCCCTGGAACCATGCGCCTCAGAGCATTGGCTGGTGGTACCTCAGGCTCACCTCCGAAATGCCAGCACCTTGAAGGCCAAGGACTTGCCCTTGCTAAAGTACATGAAATATATTGGGGGCAAAGTCCTCGAACAGAAACAACCCGGGGCAAGACCTCAAGATTTCCGCTTCTGCTTCCACGTTGAGCCGTTCAATTCGAGTGAGTCTCCCTATCCTTCTGCTAATCATCTTCAACCACCCACTCATCTTGACTCCCGCCCTCCTGCCTTTTCACTTCCATTCAGTTGCCCACCTTCATTTACACTGCCAAATTTTACCTTTCACCTCACCTTTCGCCTCGTGGAAATACAAAGTGGGAACCCGGTGGTGCTGGAGCTATGACTCAGTGAAAGAGCGCCTAGAAAAGGGAGAACGCATCCCTTAACTGTGGCCGCTGTGGTAGACTGGGGTACAGTTTCCCCTTGGAATAATTTGCTATGATCAAATCTCGTTTTGCCTTTGCTCTTTTTACTATTTTGCTTACTCTTTTACCGGCACTGTCTTCTGGAAGATGCCTGAGAGATTGAGTAGCAGGCAGGAGGACGAAAGAGCGCATCAAGAGAGCGAGCCTAGGATAATTTTGAAAGGAAAATGAACCAACTGAGTTCCACGAAGAGCCAGAAATATAAGTTGCGTGCTTTGGTTTTCCATTTGTACAGGTTGTTCTTCTTTCCTCCTGAGGGTCTTGTGTATGTGTGTGTGTCCTTCGCCTCTCTTCCCCCATCCACCAGCCCTCCCCTACCAGAACACCTCCTTTAATGCAAGTAATCAGCGACCAAATGGCGAATGGCGCCCGTGGCCTGGTCCCGCACGCGCAGCCGGCCGTCGGTTTCCAGGCCCAGTGGAATGACGACCCCATCGTCGTCCCGCCGCCGGTACTCCGTGCCCCACACTGCCAGCCCCTCCCACTCGGCCAACACGAGCTCCGCCGTGTCTTGCGTGGCCGCTCCGCCCATCCACTCTGTCACGGCCCGGGCAATTCTCAGCGACAACTCCTTGGCAGTGTCCGCGTCTGAGACGGGCAGGCCATGGTCGGCCAGGCAGGAGGCGGTGCGCCCGCGGTCGGCGCCGGCACTGGGCACGGGGGGCGCCTGGGCCACGTTGACGCCGATGCCCACCAGGTAGCAGGCCGACGAGCTGTCCATCTCAATGAGCAAGCCGCTCACCTTGTCGTCGCCGAGCAGCACGTCGTTGGGCCATTTGAGGTGCACCTTGGCCCTGGCCTCGGGGGTGGGCAAGACTCGGATGATCTCGCGTGCCACCAGCGTGCCCACGCGGAGGGGCAGCAAGGTGATAGGGTACGGCAACGACGACAGGGTGCTTCTAGGAAGGGCCAAGGTCAGAAAGGCGTTGCCTACCAGCCCGACCCAAGCACGGCCACTTGTGCCCCTGCCCTTGGTCTGTGCCCCCGCCCCCAAGGCCAGCACGTCCACGCCGCCTTTCGACAAGGCCTCCCCAGTGTTGCTGACCAGCAGCACCTTCATGGCGTCCTGTGTCGAATTCACCTCCGGCATCCACACAAAATGCAGGCGTTTCCCGTTACTGGTCTCGACGTCCACACCAGTACTGCTGCTGCTGAGGCTGGTGCTCGTGGCCGGCGGGCTGGAGGGGGAAGTGGAGGAGGCCATCGCTGCCGTTGCTGAGACAAGGACAGTGCGGAGCAGCGACGAGGGGGGGAAAGCCCGCGCTAGAGCAGCGAAACAGGCAGGGGAGGCAAACGTGGTGCCTGGACTAGCCGTACCGAAGGCGGTCACGCAACACCAAGCCCAAGTCAAGGCAACAAGAAAGAAGCAAGACGACGGCGGCGGCGGGATACGATGGTGCTGCCAGAGCATGAACGCAGGGCCGCGGAGCCCGGCACAGTTGGCGGGCTTGGGAGGCGGCAACAAGAAGGGGCCTGTGTGCGTGTGCGTAAATGTCTGTGTGGGTACAGTGGGTTTGTGTGTTTTGTGAGTGCCCCAAGTGGAAGTGAAGTGCTGGGTATTTGAAGTGGAAAAAGTTCAACGACCCCCATCCAACCTCCCCTGCTTTGTCGTTGGCCTTAGCTACAATATTGCAACGATACCCACTGCTTTGCCTTCTCAGTTAAATAAGCAGAAAATACACCCTTTCCATTCTTTCTTTTTTGCTTTTGCTGCGGCGTCATACAATCTGTTTGTGTGAATCGTTCAGCACTCAGTTTTACACCACCTGCCATCCCTTCTTTTTTGCTTTTGCTACGGTGTCTTACAATCTGTTTTGCCAATCTTTCAGCAGTCAATTTTACATCACATGCAATCAATCTTCCGTGTTTGCCGGGGTCGTTCAATCTGCTTCATCCAAAAGTTGCCCCCTGCTCATTTCACCAAGGCGCAGTCAGGCACGTCCTTGAACCCCACTTCCTTCTCAAGGAGCCCCATCAAATGCAGACACAGCTCGTCCATGTTGGGTCGTGTCGCTAGCTGGACACCCAACGGGAGGCCTGTGGCATTGGCAAGGACAGCATTCGCGGCCGCCACACCGTCATCTTGCTGGTTGACGGGAAGGCTTTCGCGGGCGTGGTACGTGGTCTCGTCTGGCCGCACGGTGGTGATGGGCACGACGCCCGCGGGCCAGTGCAGTAGATTGAATAGGGGAAGGTGCGACACTGAATAGCCCGCCGAGGCTGCCAAGCCATGAGGGAACGCCGGAAGGCTGGCGCCGGCGCACAGGAGCCCATCGAGGCCGTGGTCGTCAAGAAGACCGAGCCACGATTGCTGAAACAATTCCGTCGCCGCGATCAGCGCCCAGTACTCACGCACCGAGAGGCCGTGCCGGCGGAAAGCGGCGTTGAGAAGCCGGGCCCGCTCTTCCCCTTTGAAGTACAGGAGCCAGTCCAAGCCCTTCCGCAGTACGTCTGGCAAAGAGGCCAGGAAGTGTAGAGTGTCTGTGTGGTTCGTCCGTTTTTCCCCCTCCATGCCCTTCAAAATGGAAACCATGGAGCCATCAGCGCCCAAGATGCCGTAAAACAAGCGCATGACTTGCCAGCCATCTTGTCCCTCGGGGAGAGACACGGCAACCACCTCTACGCCAGCCCTCTCCAAGCCCGCCTTCGCCTCCAGAACGGCTCGCCGTGAAGCACTGCAAGGCTCAAACCAATTGTCGGTCAAGAAATACCCCACACGCAGCGGGCGTCTGTCGCTGCTGCTGGTGAGAGACGAACGGCCGTGCAAGTAGGCATGATGGTCGAAGGGTTTAGGGGTCACGAGTGGGTCCCTCGTCCACATTTTTTCCACCATCCAGGCCTTGCACACCCGCGATAGGTCGTCCACGCTTCGCCCCATCGGCCCCAGCGTCACCAAAATGTCATTCTGCCCGCTGCGTCCGATAAAAGGCAGAGACAGCCCTTTGAGGGACACGCGCTGCGGGGTGGGTTTGAAACCGTAAATGCCATTGGCGTTGGCGGGGTACCTGATGGAACCTCCCACATCAGTACCAATACCGAGCAAGCTGCCCCGCACTCCCACCAACGCCCCCTCGCCCCCGGAGCTTCCCCCAGGCGTGCGTTCTTGGTCCCAAGGGTTTTTGGTCAGCCCTGTGGAATGGGTGCGTGACCAAAAACAAGGGGAAGAGAGAAGGCAAAGGGTAGGTGAGTTTTGAAGTTAAGACACACATACACACGCAATGAAGAGGTATTTTTGCTCATTATCTCGTACCGAACACATTGGAGTCAGTCTCAAAGATAAGGCAGGCTTGGGGATTGGTGGTCTTTGAATAAATGATGGCGCCGGCATCTCGCAGCAGCTCCACTGCAAGGGCGTCCTCCGCTTTGGGAATTCCGGCGCGCGCAATGAGTCCAATGGTGGAATCGACACCCTTTACATCAATGTGGTCCTTGATACTGACGGGCACACCCAAGAGCAAAGGGGTCGGGGTGGAGACACGCGATTCGGAAGTGCTAAGAGTGCTGGCCACACCTTTGGAAGCGCGGTTGAGTGCAGTCCGTACCAAACCCTTGGTCTTGGTCGGCGTGTGCGTGCTGGTGGTGTGAGACGGAGACGACAAGGCATGGGCGTCCTCGCGCTCTGATTTGACGGCCGCATCGATTGCCTGTGCTTTGATCCATGCGTCCTGATACAGTCCTTCCTCAGAGACGGCGTTCAACAATTGCTTCCCCAGGGAGTGGGTGCGCTTGATGCAAACCGCCAGCACGTCGGTAGCTGCGAGCTCCCCGTTTCCCACAGCCTCGGCCACGGAGCCCGCGGTGTGGATCAAAGCGATCTGCCTTTCTAGCTCTTTGTTTACGACGGGCAGGGAATCCAGGAATCCTGGGCGCGCCTTCAGCACGACCTGTTTGGCCTCCAGTTGGGCCTGGAGCTTGTGCGTGGTGGCCATGGTGGGCTGGACTGTTTGTGTGGTGGTGCAGGGGTGATGTTGTGGAGTGAGTGGCGTTCGCTTTTGATGGACGAGAGTCTTATATGGCATAGCTTATGCGTGCTCTGGAGTCTTACGGCTTAAGCCTGCTCAGAGCTGTCGCACTATGCCGCCCATCTTTGAAACATAGGGTATGAGAGTCTCATAGCATTTGCATGCTCTGGAGACTTCCGGCGTGTGCCCTGCTCAAAGCCATCGCTCGTGGCCGAGAGTTCTAGGGCTTGCGCCTGCTCGGAGCCTTCGCTCGTGATCGAGAGTCTTAGGGCTTACGCCTGCTCAGAGCCGTCGCTCTAATGTAGTTGCCCGTCGAAGATGGAGCCTTACGGCCGTGGCCTGCTCTGATGGCCGTCGCCAACGTGGTGGAGGGAATGCAGCGCTGCCTGTGACCGTATGTGGGGTGTGGGTATGCTGAGCTCGGTGGCTCGTGAGTCTCGATGATAGATTTTCCTTGGTCTAGCCAAGGCATCAAGACCACCCCAAGATGATGCTGATGATGTTCGGTTAGAATTTCCGACCTAGTAGCCATGCACCTGTGTGCACTGGCAATGAGTATCAGCGTCGTGGCTGTCTCCTGGTTGTAGACTAGGTCAGGATAGTAGAAAACCTAATGTGGCTTGGCCGCAGGCGTGTGTGTGGCCTGCTCCTAAAAGTGTCTGGGCTGGGTGGTACCACTGGTACCGTACCAGTGGTTATCAATATTTCAGCGATTTCAGATTCGATGACGCGGGCTCTCCTCTCTCCTCCTCCTCATCATCATCGCCCCAGCCACCCCATCACACTCGGCAGACCACAAGGACTCATAACCTAACACCACCACCCACACAACCCACAGCCGCGGGAGGAGAGGAAGAAGATACAGGCCTGGGAAAGGAGCGGGTTGGTGAATCGACCCAGCCACTCTCTTTCCAAGCCCCCCCGCCCCGTCCTTCGTCAAGCCAAAGCATCACCATTCGGGCGCGCGGTAGCGGCAGTGCGGGCGGCGTTGGCGGTGGCACCACCGGGGGTAGCAGCATCAACAGCGGTGGTTCAAGCCCTCACGCGCTCCACCCCACCACGGCCGCCACGGCGGCTACTTTCTCAAATTCAATGGGGGATTGGGAGGAACTAAAGCGCAAAGTGCGCGGCATCGAGAGCAAGCTCGAGGTACGTAGCGAGTGTGCCAGGCGCCAGTGCTAAAACAACGCCCGAGCCACGAGTGGGACAAGCGGGATGTAGTCTTCTAGGCCTGCTTTAGCTGTCCTTGGAGAGTGGCCGGTGCGAATGGCTGAAATGGGTTATAGGGAGGGAGAGGCACGCATCGAGTAGCAGGCTTAATTTCCCGATAACACTAGGTAGCGCTTGTTTTTTCTTATTGGAGAAAAAAACATACATAACCCCATTCTCCCACCTTGAACAACCAGGAAAAATGCCAGGCGTACTCCTTTCTGGCGCAGCGCATGAATTCGGACTTGCTCTATGATGAAGGTGAGTTCAGATGGCTAAATGACAGGGGGCTTGCATAGAATCTGGAAGAACACACCATACTTCACCATGAATGGTGCACGTCATCTCATCACTGGCACGCCCCCTCCTTCACCTACTTGCGCAGAGAATCCACTTTTGGAGAACTCAGAGGAGCAGTCGCTGGCCACCGAAATTGAGAATCTGCTCGCGGCGGTAAGTCCAATTTGGGGAGATTTCTTCTGTTGACGGGTTTCCGGGGAGGCCTTTTGGGGGTTGAAGGCAAATAGAAAGGGTCCAATTGTTTCATGGATTTGTCAATTGGCGCCTCTCTCTCACCTGTTTTTGTACCACGCCCCGCCACTTCCACCCACAGCTTTCGGAATGCAACGACGCCATGGGTCGTTTGCTCGCGCATGGGACGCGTACCTCGAGTTCGGCCTTGCTGCAGCGGTACAGGGAGATATTCAACTACTACACAAGTGAGTCTCACAAGACCCAGGTGGCCCTCCAGCGGAAGCGCGAGAGCGCCGAGCTCCTCAAGGGTGGAGCGGGCCGGTGCGGCGGGCCTGGGGCCAAGAAAGGCGGGGAATGGGGCAACCCTCAGATGGACCAATTGCTGCGGGAGCGCAACGCCATCCACAGCTCCCTTCGCAGTGTGGGCAGTATCCTGAGCCAGGCGATGGAGACCAAAGACGGCTTGCGGACGCAACGCCAGGGCTTGTCCGGAGCCAACACGGGTCTCGCGGGGCTCGCCAGCAACTTGCCTTCCATCAGCCGCGTGGTGGACGCCATCCAGCGGAAGAAGACCCGGGACAATGCCATTATCGGTCTAATCATTGCGGGCTGCCTGTGCTTCACGATATGGTACCTCGTCTGATTTGGAAAATAAATAAATAAATAGAGAGCGGGCCATGTGTGTGTGCGTGTACACTAACTAGCTAGAAAAAGACAAAAAAGGGATCAAAGTGTCGGCTTTCTAAATCAGCTTTTTCGTTCCGACGTGCTGTGTTTCCTTGCTTCTTCTTTGCGCTGTATGGCTTGTGAGAGGGGTGTGTGAGTGTAAATACGTACGGGGAATCGCGATGAGCGAGCGAATGCCGCCTTGCTTTGCTTGTTTGGGCGATGATTCTTCGTTGTTAGGCGATGCATGATGCATATGCTTCCCTCTCAGCTTTCGCAAGGGCCGTCAAGGCCCGGCGGACAAACCACGCTCGAATTGGGTGGCTAGCCACCTTCGCCTTGTCCTTGGGGGGATGGCCTTGCCGAGAACTCTTCCTTCAGAATCTCACAAGGCGCTGGGATGTCAAATCATGTCCTTCCCCTTACGTACAGGAGCGAGGCCGCCCCACCACTCACACGCCACGCCATCCGCCCCACCACTCACACGCCACACCATGTCGCAGTACTACGGCCGGGCCAGCTACTGGGACAGCCGCTACACCACGTAAGTCCTAATTCGATCTCAGCCCTCCTCCCTTTCCATCGCAACCGACCCCCGCGGCATGCCCACCCCCTTCCCCTTCCCTGCCCCACCCCTCGCACAACGCAGAGACCCAGAGCCGTTTGACTGGTACCAAAAATACAGCGCACTGAAATATTTATTGGGGCTCTACATTGCAAAGAGCGACGCCATCCTGGTGGCCGGGGCCGGAAATTCTTCCCTAAGCGAGGACATGTACGAAGACGGCCACGCAAATATCACCAATGTTGACATCTCGCGCGTGGTGGTGGATCAGATGCAGGAGCGGCACCGTGGCAAGACCAGCATGGCATGGCAGCAGATGAACATGTGCGCATTGGACTTTGGGGACGCCTCTTTCAACGTAGTGCTGGACAAGGGGACTATGGATTCGATCCTGTGCGGCAAGGGCTCCATCACTAATGTGGCGGCCATGTGCATGGAAGTCTCGCGCGTGCTCAAGCCTGATGGCGTCTTCATCATCGTTTCCTACGGCATTCCAGGCAACCGCCTACAGTACCTGCAAGAGGAGACATACAAATGGCGCGTGTCCGTCCACACCGTGCCCAAGCCGTCTGCCACTGCCTCCTCCTCCTCCTCGCCCACCGCCACCGATGCCGCCGACCCCACAGACGCCAGCAGTGTGCACTACGTCTACATCTGCCAAAAGGGGTCTGTCACGCCTATTCTGGCAGGGAGCAGGGAGGCACAGGGAAGCGAGGGGGAGGAGACTGCCGTGCGGGCGGTCACGGAGGAGGATCGGGAACAATCGTGAGGCAGCAGCGGCAGTGCGATGGGAGGAAAGAGTGTGTATGTAGCATAGTCGAAGAGTGTATAGCCAGGTCGGCTAGTACTGTTGGAGGAGCACAGAGTGCGCGGCAGCCGTGATAGAATGAAACATAATTGAACGCATGACCTAGCAAGGCCAGAGCATCCGTTCGTCCGCTTAACCCCGTATTGGTTTGATTTAGTTTTGCTTCGAGTGAAAAAAAAAGTAAACAACAAGCAATCATCAAAGCATATCTTTGGACGCTTGAACTTCTTTCTTCTTTTTTCTCCCAAGGCGCGCTCTACTTGAAGACCACGGCTGGCGAGCGTCACTCTCTTGATGCTGTTTCTGCTTGTCTTTTTGTTTTTTTGCCTCTTGGAATTTCTTTCTACTTTCTACCTAGACCAAATCGGCCAGGAAATGCAGTATTCACCAAATTCGGGCACACACTCAATAATAATAATAAAGATAATAATAATAATAATAATAGTGATAATATCGGGCAGAAATTTGATACTCGGCTACGGTTGGATAGAAAGGGATACTCGGCCCCCAAGAGGCCCTTTACTTCAGCATTCTCCCTTCCCTCCCAACCCTTTGCCGGTCATCAACGCTTCCTTTTGCCCTCCTTGACCTGCGCTCAAGTGGAAGGCCGACGCCCACGGAGGTAGAAGGGGATCTCTTGATCGTCCTGGGACTTCTTGAACATAACCGTCTCGAGGGAACGGACGACGGGCGTCTTGGGCAAGTAGGCGACCGAGCCGGGCACAGCGGCCATCTTGTCGGGGTGATCGCCGTCGTAGGCCGGGTAAGCGTTGTCTCCATCCCCAGGGTTGCCGTAGCTCGGATCCTCACCGTCGGTGTGGTCGCCGCCATCCTGGCCCCCGGCCCCCCCACCGTAAGGGTAGGAGCCGTGGTCGTGGTGGCCGCCGCCGCCGTTCTCCTCGCCGCCGTAAGTGCCGTCTTTGGAGGCCGCAACCATCCAATCCTTGGGGAGGGGCAGGTCTTGGGCCGCGAAAAGGACGCGGGTGTTGCCGGCGGGGTAAGGGCCCGGGTTCGGTTTGGCAGGGTACCCGGGCTGGCCATGCCCATCATGGCCGCCGGGTTTCCCGTGGAACGGGTAGGAGCCGTGGACAGGGTGATGATGGTTGCCACCGGAAGCACCAAACGTCTTGGAAGGGGCATTCTCTTTGGCCATCCAGTCCTTCGGCAGGGGCAAATCCTCATCGAAGAGGGAGCGCACATTCCCAAAGGCTTTCTCGTTGACATCTGAGTAAGGGAGGGAGTGGTGGGAGGAAAGGAAACCGGAAATTAAGAGGAGAAGGTGATCAACAAGTAAGCACAGATGACCTCGACCCCGACAAGCGAGTCCCCCTTTATTGTAAGGCTGAGAAAGGGTTGAAATCGTGTGGAACAAGGTCTCGGTGCGATGGGAAGAGACAAAGAGACAAAGCGCACCGAACGACCAGGCGTACAACACAAGAGGAAGAGGAATAGGTGTGTGTGTTTATTATTGGCCATCTCCGGATGCCCAGGGAGGGAAGGGAGAAAGAGGGACAGTGCATGCATTGGAAGTGGGACGATGTGCAGGCCATGTGGGAACATAGCATACATGATTGGAGTCGAAAGAGGTCCCTGATGCCGCTGCCTTCAGTCAGTCGACCCCTCTCTCTCTCTCTCTCCTACCCCAAGCAAAACGTACCTTCAATAGTGGGCTCGAAGACGGCGCGGGACAAGGCGAGGGAGCTCGAGAAGAGCGCAAAGGTGGCGAAGAGTTTCATTGTTTTAAGTATGGGGGGGGATCTTGTTGACGAGGTAAATTTTGCGTAGATAACCTGTGGGTGTGTGTGGGTGGGGGCCGGGAGCGTTAGGGAATGTTGAGAACCCCCGTCGACGACATGCATGCGGGTGAGGCGCCCGGGCGCATGTACGGAGGCAGCAGCAGCAGCAACAATGAAAGGGTGCACGTACAATCGTGTACTCAAGAAAGAGAGCTGAAGGGGCGGGCGAAAGGCCTCACAGCCATCACAAGTTTGTGCTCGTTTGCCACAACTACACTCCTCAAAAACAAACCCCGGCGGGCCGTTACGTATGCATCTGTGTGGCTGTGCACAGGGAATGGGGATGGTGGCAACAGGAGGCAGGAAGCGCAGCAAGAACAAACGCACATCAGACACACAAAAACAAAACAAAACAAATTTTGTTTCCACACGACTTTTCGCAATCACACGACAACGCGTCGGGGGCGGGAGGCGGGAGCGTTCAAAATAAATTCAAAAAGTTGCCGCGCTCTTCTGTGCTTTGTCACGTTTACTTTCCCTTGACACAGTGCACGATCATCACAGCAATACGCTCTCCCACACGACGGACTAGCATTGGCTGGTGCTGTAAGGAAGCATACGTGCTCATGAAAGGAATTCTAGCACCGAGACGTTTTACCGGGCCAGGACCATCAGCAAAAAGAGCGGGTTAACTCTGAGTCTTTCTTTTATGTACAGCAAGAATTTCGGCCCCTCTTCTATTTCTCCTTCTCTTCTAGTTTCTATTTATCGTAAACGTCTTCCCCCACGCCTAGCTTGGGATTTTTCTCCAAGAATTCGTTCTGTGCGTCGTCGGATTGGTACACGCAAGAGAGCTGGGGCTTGTCGTTGATGTCACCCACGTAGGCCCAGGTGTTGTTGCCGTTCTTGCACACATTCACCTGCAACGCGACAAGGAGGAGGAAGAGGAAGTGAGTGCCACCGCATTATTCATTCGCGTCAGTCGCTGTCCGTCCTCCCTCAGATCCCCAACCTCCCCGTCTCCAACCTCCCCAGCCCACATGACAATTGAAATGCGCCCCTTCTTCCCGCCCCCCTTCCTTTTTTGAAGCCCTTACCTCTTCGTCGGTGAGGAGTCCCCGGCCTTGCAGGGCCTGGACTACGTTCGCGGCACGCAAGACGCAGCCGGGCTTGACGTCGGCCTGCGTTACATACACGTCGAAGGGGTTGAAGGAGACGAAGATGCGGTTGTCCAGCACCAACGTGCTCGCACCGTAGCGCTGCGTGCAGGGGAAAAGGAGGAGAAATGAATGGTCCCAGTGGTACATGAGGCGAAAAGAGTACAAGATAGACGAGTACACTACAAGAACGACGCCCCAGGCAGGCAACTCACCTGGCAGAATTTGGGGTTGGGCGCGTTCTTGTCGATGGCGTCGCGGGAGGCCAGGTCCTTGGGGTTGGTGTTGATGGCCGAGTCCACTGTCACGCCCGTGCCCACGCCCAACACAAACGTGCCCATGAGCAGCGCGGCGCTCAGGCCCTGGGGGATCCATGAGACTCCGAATGGCAGCCGGTTCTTGCCCACCTCTGCCGTGCGTGTGGTTTGTGGTGGTGAGGGTGGTGAGTGTGGGATGCTAGGCGCCTGAATCTCGGTCTTTCTTGCGTCATGTCACTATCGGTTTTATACTCGAAAACCGCACACATGCATGCCTTCCCGCCATAAACCCATGTTTGCAATTACCTGGCCGGACCCGGGGCGGGGGTGGAGGGCGTACCCGGTCTAGGGCCGCTGGTCTCATGGCTCGATAATCCTCTTCCTCTTCCTCCTCGTCGTCGCTCTCATTTCCGCCGCCTTGGCGGCGTGGTCGACGGCGTTTGTTCCCCCCCTTGTCCAACATGCTATACAGGGGCACACCTGCCTTTCTTCCCAGTGGCAGTGACGACCAGGGTGACGGGGAGGATGGACCAAGACCAAGCAGGGATCGAGCCCGGCTGCCCCTCTGGCCGGAATGTGAGGGAAGGAAGGCCTGGCTGAGGGGCACACAACTGCCACAAACGAGGAGGAGCAGCGCCAGCCCCGGCCGAAAAGGAGCAATGGTCTTGCGGCGCGTAGAGGGAGGAGCGGTAGTGGGTTGTTGAGCTTTCATGGGGCGGGGGATGATGATGGAGGCCTTGACGAAGACGCGCTTCTGGGGGTGGCTGCAGCTTCCCGGCACAAGGCGACGATGGTCCGTAGTGGGATCGTCCTGTCCTGTTCGGTTGCGATTAGAAAATAAAGGGGGCGTTGGTGTGCTTGTGTGTTGTGGTGTGTGAGACGGGCCAAAATGTGGAGGCCTGGTATTGTCTCGCCAAAAACTCGAGGATGAGATCGATTATGCATGTCCTTCCTGCCCCCCACACTCGAGGACAAACAACCACAACCACACCCCATCACCCAGCACTCACTCCCCTGCTCCCTCCCCACAA
>Ga0105055_10002723_pt1 | contig 27210 bp, 21 predicted proteins | sample BON03_FD_78090 | JGI IMG/M metagenome (GOLD analysis project Ga0105055, IMG submission 78090) | Freshwater microbial communities from Lake Bonney liftoff mats and glacier meltwater in Antarctica - BON-03 | ecosystem: Environmental > Aquatic > Freshwater > Ice > Glacier meltwater | place: Lake...
GTCCTGCTTCTCCAGAAGCTGGACCTAACTCAGTGATTTGCGTTTATTTTGAGACTAACTTGGTTTTATAAATCACCGAGTAGTCTTTTTCGGTTAATTCAAAATCTGGCGTAAACCAGATTTCTTCTTCAGAAATGAATTTGAAGGTGAAGCCCAAAGATTCTGGTTTCTTAATTAGCTTGGAGACGGATTTTCCATCAAATAATACCTGCCCAGTAGTATTGGTCTTGTTTCGCTTTCGGTTAAACTCATCAGGGTTTGAAGCCTGCAAGGCAAAGATTTCATCGTATTCCTGATCTGTCAATCCTCTGTTATAAGTGAGTAGAAACCGCTGGTTTTCTGTTGGATTCAGGTTCTGAATCGTTCCCACATACAGATCCTTCATGTCGTAAGTGCCAAAGTGCTCTTCGTCTTTGGGTTCTTTTTCGATGAATTCATCAAAGGGGATTTGATGGGTAGAGGATGGACTGGTTAAGTCTGAAAATGGATATCCGTAGATCACGGGTTCGTTTCGGAAGGCGACATACAGCGTGTCAGAACTGGATGAGATAATGGTGTGATAATTTACGTTCAGATAGCTTTTTTCTCCAGTCCTGAATTTGGATGGTTTTGGAAAAGGGATGGCTGGGCTAAAAATGCCACTTTCTAAATCCAAAATCTCGACCTGACGCGTGGCCAATTGGAATTTTTTTCCATCCACTCCCAATTCATCTGAGAGTCGGCCCTCCCATGGGTAGATCACCTGATCACCGTGTACGACTAAATTATCACTGAAATTGGCTATGAGAGAAATAGTGGGGTCAAATTCTGGCAGGAAGGAGCGGGTAGCCTTACCTGAAAGAGAATAGAGATAAAAGCCCCTGACTGAAGGGACAATGATCTCATTCGAACTTAAGTACTGAGGTAGGCCTAGTCGAGAGCTCTGGTAGAAGCCAGGCCCATCTCCAAGCCTGTTGAATTTACTCAGAATTATTCCTTCCTGATCGGTGACGAAAAGCGTGTCGCTTCTCTGGTCAATGAGAAGAAAGGTTTCGCCGTCTTCGGTTACGTCTGCAATGTGCAAGTTGCCCAGATAATCCACCATCAGCGAATCATAGATTTCGAATTCAAAACTTTGCTCCGAAAGTGAAGTAGTCGGTTTAGCTTCTTCTTTTTCACCTGAACAGGCTAGGATGCTGAGCGCAAAAAGCGGAAGAAGATATAGGTCAGTTAAGTATCTCATTTCTGCACGAGTTGAAGTTTATAAAAAGTCAAATAATCCTGCTCTTCGCCAATGTAATCATCGTTTCTGAGAGCGTAAAAAGGTTTGGTGAGGGATTCGATGTTTAGAAATTCGCTTATATAGTTGGGTACGACAATCTCATTTGACCAGACTGAGTCAGTGTCCATTATTTTGAGAACCCTCCTTTGAAATTCTGGATAAAGCGGGAAATTTTTTGGGTCTTTTAATTCATTCTGGGCAAAGATATCCTCGTCAATCCCTTCAGTATAAATAACAGCTAAGCCTTCTCTATTTGCGAAAAAGCTCTGGACACGTCCGTTCAGCATTTTTGAGCCAGAGATGTATTCATATTCTTGTGAATGTTCACCGTTATCTAAAAATTTACTTGGGTTAAATTCGAGCGTCTCTACATATTCACCATCTTTTGATAAGTCGTAAATGTAGATTTTTGGCTCGTTACTTAAAACTAAGTTCAGATGATCATCTACAATACCGAAGCTCACATGAGTCCGCTCATAATACTTGTCTGATGCATAGCGGGAGGTGGGGGCAATACGTATAATTGGCTCTGCTTCTCCTGTTTCGAGGTTGACCTTTTCCAATAAATAGTTGTCCCTGAAAAAGAAAGGGTCATATGGATTTACTCCATCTCTGCCTGGATACCACAGAATCAATTCGTCTTTATACAGTTCTAATGTGCGGGCAAAACTTGAACCATCATGTGACTCTGTTGGAAAGGGTAGCGTTATCTCACGTTTTAAAGTTAGGTCTGAGTTGAATTCGTATAGCCAACTCATAAAACTCATTCCGAATAGCTTGCCGAAATTTGAGTACCGTTGGCTTGTAGGATATAGAACTGCGCCAGGGCCTTCCTTGGGATAGGATTGTTGATTAAGAATCTCGCCTGTTTCATCAAATTCAATGAGTCCATTTGTTTTGAAATCAAAAATCACTCCTTTACCATTCCTGAATTCTCCACCGTTTACTGTTCCCAAATAATCCACCTGAATAGAATCCACGATCTGAAGCTCCCATTCATTGGAGTTTGTGGATTGGTTTTCTGATTCGCTTTTCGGAGCTGAGCAGGCAAAAGCCAGCAAGATTGAGAAGGAGAATGGTACGTAGATATTTTTCATTTCTGCACGAGTTGAAGTTTATAAAAAGTTAAGTAATCCTCCTCTTCGCCTATATAATCATCGTTTCTGAGGGCGTAGAATGGCTGAGTAGGCGATTCCATCGCAAAGACTTTGTCAACGTTTTTAGGAATCGGAATCTCATTTGACCAGCCTTTTTTTGTGTCATAAACTTTGAAATAGAAATGGTTTAATTCAATCAGTTTTGGAAAATCTTCAGGGAATTTGAATTCGGATGCCATGAAAATATCTTCCGAAATCCCTTCGGAATAGTGTACTACATAGTGATTCTTATCTGCAAATACTCCGTAAATCATACCTTCGATCAATCGGTCGTAGTTGTAGCTTTCAGTTTCTTCTTTTAAATCTGGAGCTTGGATAAAATCGTTAGGGTTAATATCGATCGTTTCTAAAAACTGCCCTGAATCAAGTAAGTTGAACATGTGAATTCTAGTCTCATTACTGAAGTATAGCAATAAGTTGTTATCATAAATCTCAAGGGAAATGCTAGGTCTTTCATAGCGTAAATCGGTGCTAAATTTTGACGTTTTAGGAGTTCTGATTAACGGGATACTTTCTCCTGTAGAAAGGTTTAACTTCTCGAGCAAGAAATTGTCTCTAAGATAGGTTTCGGTATAAGGGCTCACTTCATCTCTTCCTGGAAAATGAAGAATTATATTATCCTCCCAAAACTCAAATGATTTGCCATCCATCAATCCACCGAAAGATTGAGATTTAAAGGGTATTTCGATTCCTTTTTTAAAGGTAAGGTCTTCGTTTAATTCATAAAAATCCCCTCCGTAATTCCCGATATAGGGGTTGCCTTCCGGATCCATTTTGACAGTGGTAATAAAAGGAATTGAATTTGGTCCGTCTTTAGGGTAAGTTTTGCTAGTTATAATATTTCCTTCATAGTCCATTTTGATCAGCGTGTTGGCAGTGTAATCAAAGAGCAAGCCTACTCCGCCCTTAAAGTCTCCAGTTGTGATTCTCCCCAAATAATCCACCTGAATGGAATCTACAATTTGAAGCTCCCATTCATTGGATCCTCCAGAGAGGTTGTCTTCGGTTTTTTCAGAAGATGTGCAGGCAAAAAAGCTTGTAATTGCCACGAGGGCTAATAGGAGTCTGTATTTCATTTCTCCATCAATTTCACTTTATAAATCCTCAAAAAATCCTCTTCCGCTTCCACACTTCTGTTTTTCTGCATCCATAAATAGCCTCCTCCGGAAGCAAAAGACTCCAGATCTGCATTTTTGAGAAGTGGCAGATTTCCTAAGAAAGCCAAGCTCTCCAGATCAAAAACCAACATTCCTCTTGAAACCTGACTATCTAACTTGAAATACATTTCCTCTGCTTCTTCCATTTTGTTAGCTTCATAAAGCTTCGAGAGCTCGGCATTATCTTCAGTCGAGATTCCTCCATAATAATTGAGAATCAGTTTGTCACCTAAAATATGAATGTTTTGGATGGAAGAAGTACTCCCGTTGAGCATCACGTTGCCTTCTGCAAACTCAGCTCTGGGCGTGCCTTCGATGATTTGAAAGCCGGGAATAGTAAGTTGGATCAGTGTATCCAAACTTGCCCCTTTGGAACTCAAACTATAACGATAAAGGCTAGGCTCGCCTGCCAGCGCGAGATAAAGTTTGTCATCTTTTGTTTCCAAGGCGGGCCAAAAATCACTTTCGTAGTAGCCCATTCCATCCAGAAAACGACTATTCTGCTCAAAGGGAATGATTTCGATGGATTTTTCCTGCGCTATATCCACGAGTTCCAAATGCTTAAAAGTATCGTAGTATTGCTGCTCTCCGGGATAGGTGTCTCTTGAGCGCACAGATCGGGTTACCAAATAGGTTCGGCCATTCAGGATAACTGTTTCCACAGATTTGCCAGGGAAAGCCATAAAACCACCGCCACCAAGTGTCTCAGGGTGGTCGATTTTTTTGATCATATTTCCTGCGGTATCGTACAGGAAGATCCCAGCCATACCTACAATCGCAAGTTGATCTTCACCCACAAAGCCAGGCGCTTCTACCATGAATTCATAGGAATCTGGTGTATCCTCACTCTTATTAAATTGTCTTTGTATTTTCCCATCACTGTCTGTCACCACAATGTCTCTAGAGACAAAATCATAGAATAAGAAGGAGTTTCCTGATTCACTCACTGACGTGATCAAAGGATCTCCAAGAATATGTAGATCAAGTGAGTCTATAATTTTCAATGAGACTTCACGCACTTTTATATCAGTAGATTTTTCGGGCGCTGAACAACCAAAACCCGCAAAAATCAAAGCGAAACATAGAGGAAGGAAGTTTTTCATGAATGCGATTTTCTATCAAGATAAAAAAAACCTATCAAGGATGAGTCTGCACTTCTTTTTAAAAACTAAAATTTTGTTAAAAAAACACCTCCAAAAAACGTTTTTTGGAGGTGTTTATGAACTCGTGATGAGTAATTCTAGGTCAGATTTCCATCTGCGTCCCATTCAGCAATTCGGCCTCGATCTTCAAGTTTGAGGTACACCGGTAGATATTTTTCTTCCAGTTGAAACCCATGTTTATCCATCACTTCTTGAGGAACTCCATCCCAAGCATTTGGCGTGTTGCCGACATATCCCATGTATTTCCAGCCCGCTTCGGTGGAAAAATATCCTGAACAGGTCAGGTTTCTGAGCGCGTTGAACCAGCGAACACCACCTTCGTATTCAGGTTTTGCGGTGTCTGGCCAGGCCACTTCTTCCACAATTTGTATCACCTCTGATTCGCTCAGTTCATTGAATTCTTTTCCAAACCTCTCGTCAGCTTCAAAATCCAACCACATCAGACCACCTCTCATACGAGTTTGATTGCCTGGTTGATCCTTCATCATAAATTCCATGAAATCCACCACGCCAATTTCAGTGGCAGCGGGAGATACATCGTCTTTTGGCATAATGATATCCACCAATGTGCTTAGCTTTTTTTGTTCTGCATCAGTGAAAAAAGTTTCAGAAAGCAATTCTTGGTCGCGTTGTATTTCTTCTTCAGTTCTACCGCCAACCGTGCCACCTGATAACAGTGCGTTTTCTGGCGAAGCCTGCTCTTCAGGCGAGCATCCGGTAAGTATCAATCCCGTACCGAATGTGCCGGTAAAGAGTAGTTTGAGGTTTTCTCTTCTGTTCATGGCTTAAATATTTTTCTTCTTCAATTCTGAAACGATGAAATCTGAGGTTCTCCAGCTTAAAGCCAAGATCGTCCAAGTAGGGTTTTTATCTGCCTGGGACACGAAAGAGCCAGCATCCACTACAAACAGATTTTTGCAGTCATGCGCTTGCGAATTGGAGTTAAGCACAGAAGTTTTAGGGTCATTGCCCATTCTTGCTGTACCTACTTCGTGAATGATCCTTCCGGGAGCGGCAAGTCCATATAGTGTGTCTGCGCCTGGTTTTGTGCCTAATAATTGCGCTCCTGCTCCAGTCAGGATTTCTTCAAAAGTATCCTGCATGTGCTTGGCTTGGTTGATTTCCATGTCAGTCCATTTGTAGTTGAACCGCAGAACAGGAATGCCAAATTTATCCACTACTGTCGGGTCAATTTCACAATAGTTTTCAAATCTCGGGACGCTTTCACCCCGGCCAGACATGCCCACAGTGGAGCCATAGATTTGGCGAATGTCTTTTTTTAATCCTGTTCCATAGCCACCGTTAGCACTTGGTTTACCAAATTCATCGGAGATGTACTTTCTCATGGAGTCCATATTTCCACCAGCTCCATAGCCAGGTTGGTTCATGCCACCCCCATACTCTATGTGATAGCCTCTGGCAAAATCCAGTTTCTTATTGTCCAGCCACCAAGGCGTGTACATGTGCATTCCTCCTGTGCCGTCTTCATTGTAACGCTCGCGTCCCATCATATCCGGTATGATTCCAGATCTGCTTGCCCCAGTAGAATCATGCAAGTAGTGGCCCAATACGCCTGAACTATTGCCGATTCCGTTTGGATGTGACTTTGACTTAGAATTTAGCATGATCCGTGAAGTCTCACAGGCAGATGCACCGAGTACCACTACATTGGACTTTAGCTTATACTCCTTCATGTCCTTAATATTAACAAACGAGACTCCTGTTGCTTTGCCCGAATCATCAGAAGTGACTTTTCTTACCATGCTATGGGTATATAGATCCACCTTTCCTTGCTTCATCGCTGGATGCACGAGGCATGTTCCTGCGGAGAAATCCGCATATACCTGACAGGCACGATTGCATTGACGGCAGAAAAAACAAACCCCACGATCCTTATTGACGGGCCTTGTGAGTATGGAAAGCCTAGACGGAATCATTGGGATACTTGCGCTTGTAGCTCCTTTTTTCAGGTATAGTTCGTGTAGTCTAGGCTTGGGAGGAGGTAGGAAAAAACCATCCGGTTCATTGTAAATCCCTTCTTTGCTGCCATAAACACCAATCAGTTTATCGACTTTATCATAGTAAGGTTTTACGTCGTCGTAGCCAATTGGCCAGTCATCGCCCAGCCCGTCTATGCTTGCTCTTTTAAAATCATTGGGGCCAAAGCGTAGCGATATTCTTCCCCAGTGGTTGGTTCTGCCACCGACCATTCTAGACCGAAACCAATCGAACTCAGAGCCATCTTTTCTGGTGTAGGGCTCACCTTCGATCTCCCAACCACCAATAGCAGCATCAAAATCTCCAAAAGGGCGAATTTGAGTGCCGGCACCTCTCCGCGGAGATTCCCAGGGTGGCCTCATCTGGGTGCGGTCTTCTTCTTTGGCTGGATCAAAATCTCCGCCGGCTTCTACTATTGCTACTGAGAGTCCTGCCTCAGACAGGATTTTGGAGGCCATTCCGCCACCTGCTCCAGATCCTACAATTATGACATCATAAGAATCCCCGGAAGGTTTGATTTGAAAGCTCATTTTATAAAAATTTTAATTAAGATTAAAATATAGCGTAAAAAAAGCAGATCAATGAAGCTGACTCGCTATTACCTTAATTATAGACTCCTCATCCGAAATTATTCTTGGAAAGGATTGACTTGAAAAAGAAGTATTAATTATTATTTGATACTCTTTTCAATGTAAGGCCACACCGTCTCAAATACAATCTGATGCCCCTCTTCAGTAGGGTGAATGCCGTCAGGAAGATTAAGCTTAGGAATTCCACCTACTTTTTCCAAGAGAAAAGGAATTAGAGTCACGTCTTTCTCATTTGCGACAGCTGGATACATTGTAGTAAATTCACTTGCGTACTCCTGGCCCATATTTGGAGGGATCTGCATTCCTGCCAAAATAATTTTGGTGTCCGGGTATTTTGATCTGACCTTTTCTATGATTTTGATCAAGTTGCTTTTAGTCTCAGTAAGGTTGATTCCACGCAAGCCGTCATTTCCTCCAAGTTCCAGCACAAATACGTCTGGCTTATCTTCCAGAAACCAATCCAATCGGCTTAGTCCACCTGCAGTAGTTTCGCCTGATAGCCCGCCATTGATCACTTTGTAATCCATTCCAAGGCTATCAATTCGCTTTTGCGTCAATCCTGCAAACCCATCCTCTGGATCGATTCCGTATGCGGCCGTCAGGCTATTGCCAAAGAATAAAATTATTTTTTCAGCAGCTTTCTTTTCAGCAACTTTTTCAGCGACGGTTTCGGTTTGTATAGTCTCAGCTTTTTTCTCTGAGCAAGAGACTATTGCCAATCCAAAAAACAGTACAAATACGGAGGAAAAGAAACGGGTTAGGTTGAATTGCATAGTTATCGGAATTGTGAAATGTTGACTACATACGCAAAAGGATTTTCAGGGCAAAAGGTTCGGTTAAAGTTGCAAAAGACCTTTTTAATTATTCCTGACATAGAGGAGCGGTTTGCTGATTTGTAACGTGATGGCTATCTTTCACCAACTATACCGAGGGGTTGTCGTTAAGCATTTACTAAACCCTTTTCCCACCCAAGTTCAGCACATGAATATTTTATCAGTTTCAAACCTGAGTAAGGTTTATACGAGTGGCAGCAGAAAATTGACTGTCTTAGACGAGGTTACCTTTGACATTAAGTCAGGAGAAATTATAGCTATCGTAGGACCTTCAGGTAGTGGTAAAACGACTCTTCTTGGTCTTTGTGCTGGATTGGATTCAGGATCTACTGGAAGTGTAGTGCTGGATGGCAAATCTCTGGAGAAGCTATCAGAAGATCAACGAGCTGCGGTTAGAAATCAGAGCGTAGGCTTTATTTTTCAGAATTTTCAGCTGTTGCCTACCTTGACAGCTTTAGAAAATGTGATGGTTCCCCTGGAGTTGAAAAAAAGAAAAGATGCCCGTCAAAAAGCGCAGGAACTCCTTAATAAAGTAGGGCTTGGGGACAGTGGAACGCATTATCCTACGCAACTTTCCGGCGGAGAGCAGCAGCGAGTTTCTATAGCAAGAGCTTTTGCCAATGAGCCAAAAATACTTTTTGCAGATGAACCAACGGGCAATCTGGATACAGAAACGGGTGAAATGATAGAGAAATTGATTTTTGATCTGAACAAAGAGGAGGGAACCACACTGGTTTTGGTTACGCATGATTTGGAACTAGCCGCTAAAACGCAGCGTATCATTCATATTAAGGGTGGAAAAATACAGGAGGATGCAAATGCCTGATTTTGGATGGATTTTTAAGATGGCTTTTCGGGATTTTCGAAAAAACATCTCTCGACTTTTGCTTTTCGTTTCTTCCATTGTGGTGGGTATTGCCGCTTTGGTAGCAATCAGTTCTTTTGGAGAAAATCTTACAGCAGACATTAACGCTCAAGCCAAAGAGCTTTTAGGAGCTGATTTGGTGCTGGAAAACAACAAACCTATTGGAGAGCAGTCGATAGATAGTGCTGCTACGCAAATGGCTTCCGAAGTTAATTTTGCGAGTATGGTGGCTTTTCCAAAGACGGGATCAAGCCGGCTTACTCAAGTCCGTGCGCTCGAAGGAGCATTTCCATTCTATGGTTTTTTTGAAACAATTCCAGCCTCTGGAGATGCAGATTTTCGCTCAGGAGGTAAAAAGGCATTGGTAGAAAAGACGCTAATGGCTCAGTTCAATGCAGAAGTTGGCGACCAGATCAAAGTAGGAGAGGTGATATTCGAGGTAGTGGGAGAATTGCAAAAAGTGCCTGGGCAAACGGGAATTACAGCCTCTGTGGCTCCGGCTGTCTATATTCCAAAAGCTTATTTGGAGGAAACTGGTTTAGTGCAATATGGTAGCCGTGTGAATTACAGCCGATATTTTCAGTTTGAGAAGGGTACTGATGTTGAGGCGCTGATCCAGCCTTACGAAGATCAGTGGGAAGAAGAACGAGTGGATGCGGATACCGTGGAGGACAGAAAGCGGTCTACTGGTCGTTCATTTGCCAATCTTTCCAACTTCCTGAGTTTAGTTGCTTTTATTGCGTTGTTGCTGGGCTGTGTGGGCGTGGCAAGTGCTGTCAATGTCTTCGTGAAAGAAAAGTTGTCTTCGGTGGCAGTCTTGCGTTGTTTGGGGGTTTCTTCCAGAGATGTTTTACTTATCTACCTGACAGAGATTGTGATTATGGGGTTTGTAGGAGCTATACTGGGTGCTTTTCTAGGTACGCTGCTTCAGTTTGTGCTGCCTACTGTTTTTGCGGACTTTCTACCGGTTGAAGTGTCTTTTGGGATATCCTGGCTTTCTGTTGGATTTGGGATAATCACAGGTTTATTTGTGTCAGTATTGTTTGCGCTATTGCCTTTGCTGAAAGTGAGAAATGTCTCTCCAATGGCGACCTTGAGACCAGAAACCGGTGATTCCACTTTGTTGAAAGATCCGCTTCGTTGGTTAGTGATAGTAGGAATTCTAGCTTTTATCTGGGGATTTAGCTACTATTTGCTGCAACGCGCTGATTTTGCTTTTGGCTTTACAGGGTTTGTTGTTTTTGCCTTCGGGATTCTATGGGCTGTGGCTCAAGCAATCATTTGGGCTGTTAGGAGGTTTCTACCTATTACTTTTGAATACACCCTGCGTCAGTCCTTGGCGAATTTGTACCGACCAAATAACCAGACAGTTTCACTGATTGCGACGATAGGTTTGGGAACGGCGATGATTTCCACCCTGTTTTTTCTTCAAAATCAATTGCTTGAAGAAGCCAAGTTTGCAGATAAAGAAGATCAACCGAATATGCTGCTATTTGATATTCAAACGGCTCAGTTGCAAGATGTGAAGGCAAAAATTGAATCCAGAGATCTCCCCATTATGCAGGAAGTGCCTATTGTGACCTTGTTGCTGAATGAAATCAATGGAGTAGATAAAAAAGAGAATGGGGAGCTTTCGGACGATGAGAATTATTCTGGCTTCTTGTATAATCGGGAATTTCGGGTGACTTATCGAGACACGCTTATTTCCTCAGAGACACTGACGGATGGTGAATTGATTCCGCTAGGTGCAAGAGGCGACAGTATTTTTGTTTCTTTCGAAAAAGGATTTGCCACTGGAAATGGCTTGGCTATAGGAGATGAGATTGAGTTTAATGTTCAGGGAAGACCAATCAAAGCTTTCATTGGTAGCTTCCGCGATGTGAAGTTTAATCAGGTTTCCACCAATTTCTTAGTACTCTTTCCAGAAGGGGTATTGGATCAGGCACCAAAATTCCACGTGTTGATCACCAAAACAAAGAATGACCGGGAAGCGGCAGATGTGCAGGCGGAGATAGTACGGGAGTTCCCAAATATTTCTATCATCAATCTGGGGACTATCGTGGAAACGCTAGAAGAGATTCTGGGAAAAATCAGCTTTGTAATACAGTTTATGGCATTTTTCAGTATTGCCACTGGGATTTTGGTATTGATCAGTTCACTGATAATCAGTAAGTATCAGCGGATGCGGGAAAGTATTTTGCTTAGAACTTTAGGTGCAAGTTCGGCTATTGTGAGCAAGATAAATACACTGGAATACTTCTTCTTGGGGAGTCTAGCATCACTTTCAGGTATTATATTATCCTTTGGTGCCACCTGGCTTTTGAGCGAGTTTGTATTCAAAATCCCATTCCGGGGAGCGTGGTTTGAAGCATCGATGCTTTATGTGTCGATCACTCTTCTAACGATAGTCTTGGGCTGGCTGAATGGCAGGAAAATCATCAATCAGCCACCGATGGAAATACTGAGGGGGAGTTGAAAGAATTTGAAGGGTATAATTGAAAATTTAAAATGGGCTCTCACAAGGAGTCCATTTTCTTTTAAGAATGATGCCTACACTGATCAATTTCTAGTGTTCCATCTTTCACTCGATAGACTAGACTGTGTTCCCGGTCAATCCTTCGAGACCACCAACCTGATAATTCACTTTTAAGTGGTTCTGGTTTACCCGTTCCTTCAAATGGGGTGCTCTGGCATTCCTTGATCAACTTATTAATTTTCTTCAACAGTTTTAGATGGCGATACGATCTATTGATGGAGATTTTAGTGAAGCCTGTCATGATTATCAAACATGGATTTTATTGCTTTGATTTTTGCACTGGAAATCCAGAAGGCTGCGAGTTGGGAGAATATTGTCCTTGTCTGAAGAGTGAGTATTATAATCCGTGAAAAAGGTAAAATCAAGCTGATTTGATAACTTTTCCAAAGTTCAAAACTTTGGAAAAGTTTTCTAAAAAAAGGCAGGCTCACATTTTAGGTTAGCTTCCTTTGCGAGATCTATTTGGTAAATTCAACGCCTCCTAATCTACCGAAGGAATTCTCCCCAAGAACTCACTCAGTCCGTCAATCTCAAAGATTCAGAGATGGCCACATATTTTTTGCTTGCGCCAGTGTCTTCACTGGCTCAGTGATAACCTGACCTGATCGTGGATGCGCTGGGTATTTTGATTTCTACTGCTGATAGCTCCTTCGATCCATTTTCTCATACAATGTCAATCTCTTCTTGGTTACTTTAGTATTAGTGTATTTCGGCCATTCGGCAGTCGGTTGGTTGAGTATGTTTTCCAACAAATAGCCCTCCCAGTTTGCTCCTTAAGTAGTATGTTTCAAAATTAGATCGATAGTGGAGATATTCAAAAGACTATGTAATAGGCCAGCGTCTCGAAGGGGGACTTTTGGAGATTTTTAAGGAATGGTAATTAAGTGTACGCTGAATAAATATGCCATTTTCTATGACATCAAAATTGGATAATTGACCTTCAATTAATGCCGAATCGATTGTTTTGAATATGGTTTTCAAAATAATCCACTCAGCGAATGGCAAAGATCGGACAGTCGCAATGTATTGGTCCAGTAAAAAAAAACTTTATGCTACTTCATGTGTTTACAAAATATCTGCCGCTGATGTTCAAAGCGAATAAAGGGCGATTCTTGAATTAGTTTTATAGTAAAGTGCAAATAGTTTTCCTTAATAGAACCTATGAATAAGTTTAAAAAATCCGAACTCGTCATCATGACATTGGTGGTCGTATTGATTGGGATTTCAGAATACTATTTTGTCATCACGAAAGAACCTCTTAAGGCTATTTTTATAGGGCTTTGGTGCCCGACAATTTTGGGATTTTTGATTTTATTTAACATGAAGAAATAATATGGAAAATCTCGATTTAATCATTTTGACCGTGGTGGTAGTGCTAGCTTTTGTGGTGTTTATCAGGTCGACCATCAAAGAATTGGGCAAAATGAACCATGAACCCTACCAAGTTGAAAAAGAATCCGGTTATAGCAGAGCAGCCCTATTCAAGGTATTGGGAGAAATGATTGAGGATGATGAACTCCCTGAAAAGCATCGGGTAAGCCTTAAAACGACCTTAAAAAATACGATGTCGGACATGCATTCGAATGGAGTTTATTTTGACGGGGAAGGAAAAGATTTCCAAGAAAAAAATAAGCCCGAAGATAAGGCTAATCAGTAAAACACAGCCGGTAATAAACTTCATTGAAAATAAAAATGAGAGCTGTATAATCTTTCGCTTTTATTTTTCGATCTGTACCAAGGTGTGCACTTCCATTAAATGACTATGTTCTCATGAGAGTGAGCACAAACCTGATGTCTAAAATTAGTTTGGACTACTCTCCAAATCCATATTTTTTATAAATCTTCTTAGCAGTTTCGCTCAACAGAAAGTCCATAAAATCTGAAGCAGCTTGTGCATTAGGAGCACTTTTCAATTTTCCTGCTACATAGGTTACAGTCATATTCTCTGAAGCTGCAATAGCCACACCCTCAATTGGATGTCCCAACATTTCCTGATAATGCACTTCGGTGTACCAAACTGGCGCAGCGTCACTTTGTCCATAAAGCATTCTCATGGGTGACTGACGATGATGGATCTGCGTGAGATAGGTGCTTCCATCTATCACCTTATCTTCCATGATCGTTTTCTTAAGGCTCTCACCACCTGCTTTGACATAAGCAGCTTCGATTTGAACGCCTATTCCTTCCCATAGTGGGTTTGGCATACTGATTTTTAACTCTTTTTGAGCTAAATCTTTAAGGCCTTTGATGTTTTTAGGGTTTCCCTTGGCTACCATGATTGCCAGTGTGTTGGTAGCGTAAGGCTCAGTTCGATCAAAATAGTCTGCCATTTGATCAATTCTTCCTTTGCCCGCAGTGTACACGTCAGGTTTGAGTGTAATTCTCATATTTCCAATAGTGAGTGAGCCACCTTCAATTTGCTCAGCAAGTTTCCCCGGAGGAAGAGTTTCTGCAAATACTCGCTCATAGCGAGGGTATTCTGATTTGAAAGCATTCAGCAGGTCATCAATTACCATAAATTGATTGCCGGCAAAGAAAATTACGAGTTGCGGATCGTTGATGTCTCCGTAAAGATCAGGGACATTATCTACTCCTGGGATAGTAAACATCACGCTACTTTGAGGAGGCGTGTTCCAAGGCGGATCATAGTTGTGGTCTTGCGCAAAGCTTGGTATAGCACACATCAGGTTGAGGATAAGAATGAGATACTTCATATAGTTATGGTTTTACTATTGCCCAACCTTCGTAATGCCTCAGAATTATTTCTCCGTTTCCGGTAGGAACATAGGAGACGAAATCGAATAATTCTGATTTTTCTATTTTCCGTTGGCGAATGGTGTTTTCACATTGCTGCATCACCACACCTTTAGCGACTAAAGCTTCTAAAGTTTCCTTGTAAGGGCCACTTTTTTTAAATGCATCTACTCCTCCACTAAAAACCACCAATTCTATGTGGAGCTTACCTTCAAGCCTGGGATCTCCAAGCACGTTGTCAATATTTCTAAGTGTGGCGTCGATTTGTTTGGGGTCGCTGCTATTGAGTACATACAAAGCTTTGTATTCATTAAGCGTGGGTATGGCACCGGTGAATACTGCTGGGTTGGCTTGACCATAAGAGATTTGAGCAAAGCAAATCATTGCAATTCCGAAAAGGAGTGATTTGATGATCTTCATTTTTTAGTTGGTTTGGTTGAATTTGAAATTTAGAAAAATTTTTAGAGTTAAAATAAAGAGTGTAGTGCAAAGTAGTTGTAGGTAAAACCTACCATTCCGTAGAGTTTTTCAGATACTACCAGGCGTGTATTTTTTCAAAAAACTGCAAAGTTAACCCTCTAAGTTCCTAGATCGACTTTTCAAATATTAATGTAGGCTCTTTGACAGGGGTCTTCTTTTGGCATCCTAGAAAAAATTAAATTTTTGGTCTAAAAATAGCCTTTTAAAAAGGCAGGTTAGGTTACAAGACATGTTTCGTAATTAAGGACAATCGTAATAAAGGATGTGAGTAACGATATCCGCTTCGCATCATCGTGATAAACTTCTTACACGGCAGGAAGAAATAAAGCATATTTCAATATCAGATAACCTTAGAGGCTTGAAGATTTTAGAGATTTTTTTCCTCAGGAAATTACAATTTAAAATTTCATCGATTACATAAAAGAGGTAATATAAGCTTCGGAGGTTGATGAATTGATCGATGGGAAAAAGTATGATTCAGAAACCAAACGTAAGGTGTTTGGAAAATACCCCAAACATGAACTGATTACTTCACATACCTGCCGTAGATCCTTTGTGACAAACTATTACAAGATTATACCTACCACGATTATCATGGGAATCACAGGCCATGTAAAGGAAAGTACTTTCCTTCAATACATCAATAAACCAAAGGATAGAGATGAGAATGCGAAGTTGTTTTTGAAGTATTTGGGAAAGTAAAGGTTTACATCATGAAATCAAAACACTTAAGGATTCGACTCCTTTGATTCCTATACCTTGGATTTCCCATGAAGAATTGGTATCTGATCGAAACTTCATGTGCTCCTTTGGTCTGAGAACCAATGTTTGAAACCATGAAATCATAGCTGTATCCTATCACCATTCCTGATTCAAGTTTTAGCCCAAGCATGAATATGATAGAATCTTGATTCGGCATATCTCTTAAACCTGGAATGCCTCTATAGCTTATTCCTGAAATAACAGATCTGTAAAGTAATTGACCACCAATGTCTATCTGCTGGAAAGCTCCTTGTTTCTTATAGTTAGCCATTACAGATGCCATGTTGTCAAACTTGGAACCGAAGTATTGATTAGCACCTAAAGGGAAATTCCACCCTCCATGGACACTCCATTTGATAGGCAAATAACCATTTTTATCGTCTGGGTAATAACTCAAACGTGGTTCATTCACATGGTGGAAAGAGGAACCTAACCAAAAACTCCCACTGGTTAGAAGTGCTCCAAAAGATAGATCTAAATAGGAATATGGATCAAAATCAGGAATATCATCCGTTGTGGTCGAGCTAATGGTTCTGTTAAAAAGATCTACCTGATCACCAAAGACAAGATTATCTAATGCCGCACTTCTTCTTACTATGGATGCTTGGGTTCCCATCCTAAAATTCCACGAGTCTGCTATCTGAAGGTTATAGGAATAATAGAAAGAAACGTCAGAGGTATTGATGTTAAAATTTGTCTCTTGAAAGCTATTGACTGAAACACCTATACCGCTGCGAAGGTCAAAACTGTAGTGATCAAAGTATGCAGAATACGCATTGAAATCCTGATCCAATCCCGGCCATTGCTTTCGATAATTAACGCCAACCCTTGACAGCTCTGTACTTCCAGTTAAGGCCGGATTTAAGTATAATGGCGCCGCATAGAACTGGGAGTAATGAAAATCCTGAGCCGTGGAGACCATTACAAATCCGATTACAAGTATGGCAGATAAAAATAGCTTTCTCATTTCAGTAGCATAAAAACGTCTGTAATTGTCTGAGTTCTGCCGTCCAGCGTTTTGAATCTAAGTTTGTAAACATAGTTTCCTGGTATGGGAGTCTCTTTGTAAATTTTGCCATCCCAACCCTGAGAATTCAAATCATCAGTATAATAGATGTTCTCACCCCATTTATTGAGTATCCAAAACTCTAAAGACTCAATTCCCACGAACCTTGGAAAGAAATAATCATTAATACCATCCCCGTTTGGGGTGAAAATATTTGGAACAACTAAGTAATAGTCAAAAACATTGATTTTCTTCTTGACTTCCACAGCACATCCAAATACATCTGTAACAATCAGCGTGATTTCATATTCACCTTCTGCTTGGTATATGTGTTTAGGGTTTTCTTCAAAACTTTCTGATCCATCACCAAAATCCCAATAGTAAGTAAGTATGTCCCCAAAAGATCTATTCCAGAATTGGATTTCAAAATTGACTAAATAAGAATTGTACTGGTCAAAAGCCGCAGATTCTATATCAGCCTCGGCAACGGTTTCTTTGTTTTCGATATCAAAGGACTGAGTTGTAACACATCCCTTTCCGTCAACCACAGTTACTTCATAGAATCCAGGTTCGGTAGTGGTCATGGTTCTGCTATCAGATGATATAGTGCCTCCTGACCAAGAAATATCATAAGGTGCAATTCCGCCCGATATGGTAATTTTAATTTTCTCCTCAATTACTCTTGGTTCGCACTGGACATTTGTGCTTTGAAAAGCTGTAATTAGAAGTGCTGGTGGCCTTTTAATTTCAAAAGCCTTGTTGATTGTGCATCCGGATGCATCGGTGATGGCTACAGCATATTGACCCGAAGTAATTCCTGTGAGATCCTCACTTGTTTGTCCATTGCTCCATTTGATGGTATAAGGAGGGGTTCCTCCTGAAATCCCTAAGTTGATCGCACCGCTTTGTGGGTTTATACAGTCCACAGCGTCAGTTAATAAGGATTCAAGCTGTAGAAGTGCAGGTTCGACAATATTGAACTCGCTTCGGATTTCGCAATTGGTTTCATCTTTCACGGTGACCCCATAAAAGCCAGCTGCCAGATTGAAGAGACTTTCAAGCTCCGCACCATTATCCCATCTGATAGTTGTTTTGCCAACGCCTCCCTTCAAATTAAGCTTTATGAATCCGTCCTTTTTTCCGAAACAAGAAATCTGCTTAATCTCAGGCTCTGTCTTGAAAAGCGGTGCATCATCAATGGTGATTGTCTGTGATCTGATACATCCACTTTGATCAGAAACCGTCAATGTATAATTGCCGGGACCCAAATTATCAAAACCACTTTGGGTAGATCCAAATGACCAGGTAATGGTATATGGAGGCAAACCACCACTAACATCTAAATCAAGCGATCCGTCATTCGCACCATAGCAGCTGATATCGGTTTTCTGATAGTTGATTACCAATGCTGCGGCGGGTTCTGTAAGCTTAATTCCCGAGATGATTTTGAAGCATCCATTGGCATCGCTGATTTTCACTTCATAGGTGCCTGCAGGAATTCCTGATAAATTCTGAGAGTTTGAGGGAAAAGCGATTCCATTTCGTTTCCATTCAAATTGGTAGGGTAGAGATACAACCCCTCCAGAAACTGAAATCTCAATGGTTCCTGATTCATCCCCGGCACAAAGAATGTTTTTGGTCGAGGCCACACTTGCAATGAGCGGTTGTGGTTCGGTAAGCTGATATGTTTTGGAAATGGAACAGCCAAATTGGTCTGAAATACTAACTTGGTAAGAACCTGGTTTAAGATTAACCAAATCCTTTGAACTGGAGGTAAAACCAGTCGGTCCATTCCAAGAATAAGAAAAAACACCATTTCCTCCTGTTGGGTTGACTTGGATAACCCCATCATTTGCGCCTGCGCAGCTTATCCCAAACCCGTTGAAATCTGAAATTTTGTCACTGATAACAATAATTGGATTTACAGTGATGCGGTAAGTCTTTGGGGCTCCTGAACAAGAACCTCCAGAATTGGTACTGACGCTTACTTTGTACTCTATTGTAATGGGTTGGCTGGTTGGATTAGTGAGGAACTGAGATGGTAATTCATTTCCAGAGCCAGAAGTAATAACCCCATTTGCACCTTTGCTATCTGCGATCCAAGTGAAGGATGCTCCTGCTACATCTGAAGAAAAAAGGACAGCCTTTGAACTTGACCCTGTACAAATAATTTGATCAAGCTCAGAGAAATTGATGGATGGTGCAGGCTGAACACTCACCAATAGTTCAAATGGTTTCCCTTGGCATGGACCCAGAAATGGGAGTATTAGATATTTTACCTCCAAAGGTACATTTGTGGTATTTTGAAGTTGCTGTTTTATTGAAGTTGTTGCCTGAGTGGAATTTGTAGCTCCTGTGATTCCAGACGGAGCAGAAACTGACCAAGTAAATGTAGATCCTGCTGTAAAATTGGAAGGCTTAAAGTCAAATCCTTCACCAGTACAAATTGTCAGTTTATCATCCGTATAGGAAGGCTCTGGATTAACTCTGATAGTATATTTTGCAGGAACTACGGAGCAACTACCTTGGGAAGAATTTGAAATCAATGCGGTATACTCTACATCTACTGGTTTTCCAGTTGTGTTGATTAATGTTTGTGCAGGAATTTGATTTGTTCCGCTTGCTGAAACTCCGTTAACTCCATTGGCCAATGAGGACCAAGTGATGCTTTCACCAAGTGGGCTTGAAGTGATGTTGATCACTTGGGTAGTTTCTCCCGAACATATTTCTTGGGTAGGAATATCAAATTGGACAGTTGGTGCTGGAATCACTTTTATCTCCACTTCATCTGTAGATAGGCAACTTGTGGTTTGATTCCTTACGGTCAATTTATATACAGTTGTTTGATTGGGTTTTACAGTTGGTGTGGCCGTGTTGCTTCCCGATATAGACGATGCGGGGGTGCTGGTCCATTGGTAAGTAAATGGCCCTGTTCCGCCGGATGCAGCGCCATCTAATTTGATTTCTTCTCCATTACAGATTTCAGCATCTGTTCCTGCATTGACAATTGGTAGTTCGTTTATCGTAAAAGTCTTTTCAGCAGCGGTTGTACCGCAGGAAGAAACAACCTCTAATGTGATTTTCTTTGTGCCTGGAGCGGAAAAAGTCACCGGACCAGGGTCTAAACTTGTAGAAGTTGCAGGTACTCCGCCTTCAAAAGTCCATTTGTAAGTAGGTGTTCCGGAATCACAAGCATTTACCGTTGCCTTTGGAGTAAGTGTTGTCGGTCCACAACTGTTGGGGATAGTTGTAATACTAATTGAGGGAGGCGCTGTGACCGTTACTTTTTCTTCTTTTATGACTGGGCCGCAACTTGCAGCTATAGTAAGTCTAACGGTGTAAATTCCAGGGTTTTTAAATAAGAAACTTGGGCTCTCTGAGTTTTTATTTGAACCTCCAGTAAATTCCCAATCTGAATTTGTGCCACAAGTCCCTTTGGAATAGGAAACGGTCCAAGTAAACGTATTTGGATTTGTTGTCCCACAAGATCCTAAAATATTGGAAGTATTGGTAGCCTTAAGGGTTGCAGGTCCACAGACTTCCGTTTTTTCCATGGTAAAAGAAGGCACAGGCTTAGGAATTACACAGATCGTTTTGATTTCTTCTCTGATACCACACTTATTCCCTGTAATTAACTTAATGGTATAAGTGCCTGGAATTTGAAACTTAGGGGTAATTATTTTTGATCCAGAACTCCAAGTATTAGGATTTGTTAATATGGGTCTTTCTCCTAAAACATTTGGAGCTATGGTCCAGCCCGTAGTTGGAGAAATCTCCCATGTAAATTTTCCTCCTTCAGAACATGCCCCACTGTTAGAAGCATCTACGAATAAGTTGGATATATTTTCTATGGAAACCGATTGGTCAACGCATACCGGACCTTCGGACACTTTTATTTTGGGAATAACGGGTTCAGTGACGTAGATAGGTTCTACTTGGGCTACAGATGATTCACAAGGGTTTGTGGCAAGGATTTTTACAGCGAAATAATTTTTGAACGTAGAATTGGATAACCCACCGCATGACGTCTTTTCGTAGATATGTGTAACCTTAGCCGGCGGGGGATGGGTAAATACTTGCTCAGGTGAGCCATCCGAAAATGACACCTTATAAATGGTCCCAACGGGATTATTTTCGGTTCCAGTAATGGTAAAAGTCAATGATTCCCCAATGCAAATATTTGTGTTTCCTGGTGTAGCTAACCCTACAGCGGGGTTAGAGCCGACAAAAACCCCAAATTTTTGAGTGATAATACAACCATTTGTACCCTCTACGGTATAGGTTACCTGGTATATACCGCGGTTATAAAAATGTTTTACAGAAGCCCAATCCGTGCTTGTGAATTTTGGGCTACCATCTCCCCAGTCGATTGTGTAATTTTTATTTGTGGATTTGGTTATCGATTGATTTAAGAAAAGAAATTCAGTATCCTGATTTGTACAGGAAACAAAATATGGGAGTCCTTCAAAATTCTTAGAAGTTTGATCACTGCCGATTTTTAAGTCAGGGATCAGATTGATTTTAACCTCTTTATCAGTTGTAGCTTTTTTGCCTTCTGAATCTGTTACTGTTAAAATAACTTTAAAGATTTTTGTTCCACCCCCTACCGCAGTGTTGAAAGTGTGAGTAGGATCTTTTAACGTCGAAAGCGTAGGGCCATCCCCAAAATTCCAACTGTAACTCAGATCGGCTCCTGTAGATAAATTCGTGAATTTAATTGGCGTATCAGCACAGACATTATCTGGGGAAAAGGAAAAATCTGCAGCTGGAGCCTCAGATTGTGAAATTACAAGCTTAAATGGCTGATCAAAAATGGTGTTCCCAACGCCTGAACCCATAGCATACGTGAGACCTAGAAGAATGATTAATGCCGGAATTACTGATTTTTTTAGTGGAATTCTAATCATGGGAATAATTCAAAAAATTTCAACTAGGTCACCATGAGTCCTTTGATTATTGGCAAAAAGATCTGTGGTGATTTTATGTTCTTTATAATGTTAAAGATCTAATCCTGAATATACACTTTAAAAAAGCCGAAAAATTTACTGAATAATGATGCTTCGAAATACTGATTTACTTCGCAAAATAACTGATAAATACCCTAAGAAAGGGTATTTATCAAGTTTTCGTCATTATATAATCCTATATGCTTTAAGGAGAGAAAAATTAATCTGAATAAGAAATTCTCCTTGACGCTTTTCTCATCAGAATATTTATCAAGTCTTCGGTAGATGATCCCATAGATCCCGAAATTGCCTTATTATAGTTGGCAATTTGTACTCCTTCTTCGCTGTCATAGATTGACATGTTCAAAATAGCTTTATTGGTGTTGCCGTAAAAACCTACCAATAGTCCTAATGCAACAGATGCTCCCTCTGACATAGGTTTATTTGTTTCAAACGAGCCCACGATTATGGCATCAACTTCAAGCATATCTGCTAATTCGGCAGGGGTATAATCTTGAATGGTGTCGAAGCCAACTCCCATTTTTCTCAATTTTGCATTTGTTGTCAAAGGGTCAAGAAAACTAACTTTAAGCTTGCCATTCATTTCCCTTTTTAGGAACCAAGAATGCATAGCACTTTGGATGCTAAACCCCTCATCTTCTTCCATTTTCGAAATTTGTTCATTTGTCATCGATTTCATGTCTTTAGGCCGCATGGTAATAGAGGTCTTGAAAGGCAAAATAGCAACTTTCTGATGCTTTGCAATATACTGCTCGATCTGAGGGTGCTCGTACAAATGGGTCTGTGCCGTTGCTAATGAACTAATCAGGAAGAAGCAAAATATTAAAGTGTAAAATTTCATTAATGATTTTAGTTAAGCGAATTTTGTAAAAGATAAAACTAGTTAAGAATCGAAAGTTGTGCATTTCTAATTCATGAAAAAATACCCTGAACAGGGTGTTTTTTCATGGTTTTACAGTGGCTAACTTACCGACCTAACCATTTGTGAAACCTAAGAAGTCTACTCTCCTCGCAGTCTGCCTGCTGTTTTTTGTATTAGAAGCTCAATCTCAAACCTTTCTAAACTATAAAAACGCATCCGAAATCTTTGTTGAGGTTATCGATAATGGCTGGTATGAAGCCACTGTTTCGTATTACAATCCTAGTACTTATCAAAGATCAAATTACTCGCTAAGTGTCAACGTAGAATATGATCGTGTTACGGTGATTGACTTTGGGAATGGTGGTTCAATACATTCAGGGTTCAATAATTCAGGTTACTCTTATTATGGAGGCAATCTTACCATGAAAAAAGATTACAAAGGAAACATTGAAAGTGCGACCACACGAGTTTCCGTGACTGATAGCAACGGAACACGAACATTTGATATTACCATACAATAAGTCTACGAAATCGACTTTGGCGTATTCAAACCTTTGATAACTCTTAGTTTTCGCTATTTTGCATATCCCAAAAGGATACTTTTTAAATGAACAAGCGAGATCTCTCGGAATCAGACATAAAGGAGAAGTACATCACGCCAGCACTTATTAGAGCTGGCTGGGATGAAATGTCTCAGATTCAGCGAGAAGAATTCTTTACGGATGGCCGAATCTATGTCAAGGGTAAGCTGACAGCTAGGGGAAAAGGAAAGTTTACAGATTACTCTCTTTACCATAAATCTAAGGGCTTAAACATTCGGCTTGCTTTCATAGAGGCAAAGGATAATAACCATTCGATTCGAGCTGGAATCCAACAGGCACTGGATTATGCAAATAAGCTGGATGTGCCTTTCGTTTTCAGCAGTAATGGTGATGGATTTTGGTTTCATGACAAAACTGCCACAGACGGACAGCTGGAGAAAGAACTATCTCTGGACAACTTTCCAAGTCCTCAAGAACTTTGGATCAAGTATAAAATCTACAACGGAATAACTACTCCAGAACAGGAGGCTATCATAACGCAGGAGTATTATCAGGATGCAGGAGGGCGTAAGCCTCGGTATTATCAGTCAATTGCGATCAATCGAACAATTGAGGCCGTTTCGAAAGGCCAAAAAAGGATTCTTTTGGTTATGGCAACTGGTACTGGCAAAACATATACCGCATTCCAGATTGCATATCGATTATTTACCGCTAGGTCAAAGCGAAAAATTCTCTTTTTGGCTGACCGGACAGCGCTGGTTGATCAAACGTTGCGAGGTGATTTCCGCCATTTCAAAGATGCGATGACGGTCATCAAAAAGAAACTGGTGACAATTGACGGAAAGGAGAAACTGGTTTCCAATAATAAGCGTGGGATCGATACAGCTGACAAAGCATTTGATATTTTCCTCGGACTATATCAAGGTCTGAGTAATTCTGACCCTGAAGTTCCGGATGCATTCAAGGATTTTAGCAGAGATTATTTTGATTTGATCATAGTCGATGAGTGTCATCGTGGATCAGCAAAGGAGGACAGCAAGTGGCGGGAAATCCTGAATTACTTTCATACGGCTACCCACGTTGGCTTAACAGCTACGCCAAAAGAAACGTCCGAAGTCTCCAATCAGGAATATTTTGGTGATCCGATTTATACTTATTCTCTGAAACAAGGGATTCATGATGGGTTTCTTGCTCCCTACAAAGTCATTCGTGTGACGATGGATGTGGATGCAGATGGATGGCGTCCTCCAAAAGGATTTTTGGATAAAGCAGGAAATCCCGTGGAGGATAGAATATATAACCGTAAAGATTTTGACAGAACGATAGTATTAGAGGGAAGAAGAAAACAGATTGCCGCAAAGATTACTGAATTCCTGAAGGGGAATGATCGCTTTGCAAAGACGATTGTTTTTTGCGTGGATGTCGAGCATGCAGAAGCAATGCGTGCTGCGCTTGCCAACGCCAATGCAGACTTAGTGCAAATCAGTGACAAGTATGTCATGCAGATCACTGGAGACAACAAAGAAGGAAAGCTTGAACTGGATAATTTTATCAATCCGAGAGAAATCTATCCTGTCATTGCAACTACTTCAAAGCTGATGACCACAGGTGTAGATGCGCAAACATGTAAGTTGATTGTGCTGGATTCCAACATTGGATCGATGACCGAATTCAAACAGATCATCGGCCGAGGTACACGGATAAATGAGGAATATGGCAAGACGTACTTCACTATCATGGATTTCCGAAGTGCAACCAACCATTTCGCAGATCCTGCTTTTGATGATGATCCAGTCATGATTAAGGAGGTCACGGAGCATGAGACACTTGAAGGCGGTGATGAAGCTGGAGAGGAAGAAAGACCTCCTTTGGATGGCGAAACTGATGAAGAAGTTGACTTCCCAGAACCAGAACCAGAAGAAGAAGGAGGGAGTACAGTTGGGCCAAGATCTGTACCGAGAACAAAAGTTTATGTTGATGGTGTGCTTGTGGAGGTGGTCAATCAACGAGTACAGTATCTGGATGGTGACGGTAAAATCATCACAGAAAGCTTGACTGACTACACGAGAAAGAATGTGCTGAAAAAATATCAGTCTTTGGATAATTTCCTACTTCAGTGGAATCAAGCAGATAAAAAGAAGGTAATCATCGAGGAGCTAGAGGAAGAAGGTGTATTCTTCGAGTCATTGAAAGAAGAGGTTGGGAATCAGTGGGATCCTTTTGATCTGATTTGTCATGTAGCATTTGATGCGAAGCCGTTGACACGGAAAGAGCGGGCAGAGAATGTGAAAAAGCGTGATTATTTTACCAAATACAGTAAAAAGGCACAAGCCGTGTTGCAGAATCTATTGGAGAAATATGCAGACAGTGGCTTGGTCAATGTGGAATCCACAGAAATACTTCGAATGGATCCATTTAACAAAATTGGAACTCCATTGGAATTGGTTCGTGCTTTTGGATCAAAAGAAGATTACGAACGAGCGATAAGGGAATTAGAGGCAGAGTTGTACAAGACAGGAGCGTAATGGATTTTTTAAAATTGATCGAGCAGATAGATATATCGCATAGCATGCTGCGGAAGAAAGCGCTAGAAAGTGTGCATCAGATGCTGGTCATGCGTAACTGGCTGACCGGGTATTATATTTTCCACTTTGAGCAAAAGGGTGAAGATCGAGCTGTCTACGGTGAGAAATTGATTGCAAAACTTGCTGATGCATTAAAACAAAAGAAAGCGAAAGGAATGTCAGAAACCAACCTCAGACAATTCCGAAGTTTTTATTTGACCTATCCCCAGATTCGTCAGCCAGTGGCTGACTTTTTGGAAAAATCCACATTATCAATTCATCAGCCACTGGCTGTTGAATTGGCTATCGCCGAACCTGAGTCCCCAACTATCCCTGCACACGCTGGATTGGAATTATGGAGGCATTTTTCTTTTCGGCATTTCACGGAATTGATCAAAATCAATGATCCGCTGAAGCGGGTCTTTTATGAGAAAGAAGCGATTGCTGGCAATTGGAGTGCAAGAGAATTGAAAAGGCAGATCGATTCCTTTCTGCTGGAAAGAATAGGTTTGAGCTCGAATAAGGAGGAGTTACTTAAGCTCGTTCAAAGTAAGGCAGAGCAATACTCCCTAGAATATAGTATTAAAGACCCTTATATTTTTGAGTTTGCAGGATTCAAAGAACTTCCAATCTATTCAGAAAGTGACTTGGAGTCTGCGCTCTTGGACAAAATCCAAGATTTTCTTTTGGAATTGGGAACAGGATTTTGCTTTGAAGCCCGTCAAAAGCGGATTACTATTGGCAACGAGCATGATCGAGTTGATCTGGTATTTTACCATAGAATTTTGAAATGTCATGTATTGATCGATCTGAAGACTAGAGACTTCTCGCATGGCGATGTGGGGCAAATGAATTTTTACCTGAATTATTTCAAAGAAAATATGAGAATGGAAGGGGATAATGCTCCTGTTGGAATTATCCTTTGCTCACAAAAGGAAACTGAAAAAGTTAAATATGCCACAGCGGGATTGGATCAACAGCTTTTCGTTTCCAAATACCTTATTCAGCTTCCTTCAGAAGAAGAGCTTCTTCAATTGATAAAATACTGAAATTGACAGGAAAAATAAATGGTGTAGTCAACAGTATATAATTTCTCAAAATCCTCATTGAAGAACCAAAAGTTGGTTTAATCAAGGATTATGACCCGGAAAGTAAATCAAAAAAGTTTGCGAAGTATGTTCCATTCTGGGTTTAATCTTATGTAATGGTAATGTAACTGAGTAAAGATAAATCACTGATAGTGCCCTTTATGAGGTGTTTTTTGGGATCTCTTATGTAATGGGTTAAATAAAAAGTACAGAAGTAAAACAAATAACATGGCAAATGTAGGTGCTGTAATCAGCAGCATACGAAATATAATGCGTCAGGATCGGGGAATCTCCGGTGATGCGCAGCGACTGGAGCAATTAGGTTGGATGCTTTTTCTCAAGATTCTGGACGACAAGGATCAGGAACTGGAAATGATCAAGGACAAGTACCTATCGGTTGTTCCCTATCGGTTCAGATGGCGTAATTGGGCAGCGGATGCAGAAGGGATCACGGGCGATGAGCTTCTGAAATTTATTGACAGTACGGACGAAAGTAACAAAGGGCTGTTTGCCTCCCTGAGAGATCTCAAAGATCCTACCCATCCCAAGCGAGCAGCCATCGTCAAGGAGGTTTTTGACGGATCAAACAACTTTATGAAGTCTGGCTATGAGATGCGCAAAGTCA
>Ga0105055_10002724_pt1 | contig 27206 bp, 18 predicted proteins | sample BON03_FD_78090 | JGI IMG/M metagenome (GOLD analysis project Ga0105055, IMG submission 78090) | Freshwater microbial communities from Lake Bonney liftoff mats and glacier meltwater in Antarctica - BON-03 | ecosystem: Environmental > Aquatic > Freshwater > Ice > Glacier meltwater | place: Lake...
ATTGTCCTCAACCTTTTAAAAACCAAAAATGAAAAAATAAGTGTTAATCGAAAACGCAATAAATGTGCTCTATCCGATCAATATCGAGAGAAAACCCTCGGAATTTGATGCGTTTGCCCTGGGTATGACCCATAGCGAGATCATCGCTGATTATCCAGCTGTTGAAGATGCTGATATTTTGGCTTGCCTGGAATTTGCAGCATAATGATGTACTCGAAATTAGCCGGGATTCGATTGTAGTGCTTATGTAATTAGGGTTATAGTTTCGCCTTTACCGAAACAATAAGGTTAGGACACTGAGTAACCCGGCAACCTGCATGTTTAGTTGCTTTTTCATTTTTTTCCAACTCTTTAAAGACAGGTTGTCCTCCCCTGCCAACTCCTCATGGGTTCGAATAAGTTCGTTTATTCGGTGAAAGCGCTCAAGTATATCTTGGATGGCCTCTTCTGTGTACTTTGTTTTGTTTTTAGCGGTATCCATGGTCAAAAGGTAATTTGAAGAAAGCCTTTTTACCCCCCAAGCCCAGCTTTCGCTGACACTTCCAACATCCGATCAATACTCGCCACTCCCTGCTCAATCACCCAATCAGGCAAAATAATTTCCGGCAACTCATACTTCATGCAGAGGTACAATTTCTCCATGGTATTGCGCTTCATGTGCGGACAATCGTTGCAAGCGCAGTTGTTGTTGGGCGGTGCCGGGATGAAGGTTTTGTTCGGGCTTGATTTCTGCATTTGGTGCAAAATACCAGCCTCGGTGGCTACGATGAATTCTGTTGCCGGGTCATTGATGGTGAACTTCAGCAGTCCGGTTGTGCTGCCGATAAAGTCGGCCATGTCGAGGATATGGGCTTCGCATTCGGGATGAGCGATGAATTTGGCGTTTGGGTGCCGGTTTTTCAATTTTACAATGCGCTCGTGGCTGAAAATCTCGTGTACCATACAAGCACCATTCCAAAGAATCATGTCACGGCCTGTCTTTTTCTCCAGATAAGCGCCCAGGTTTTTGTCGGGCGCAAATATTATTTTTTTGTCTTTCGGGATGCTTTCGATGATCTGCACGGCATTGGTGCTGGTGCAGCAGATGTCGGTGAGCGTTTTGAGTTCTGCGGTGCAGTTGATGTAGCTCACCACCACGTGGTCGGGGTATTTTTCCTTGAACTTTCGGAACAAATGCGGCGGACAAGAATCGGCCAAGGAGCAGCCTGCTTTCAGGTCGGGCAGCAGCACTTTTTTCTGGGGACAGAGCATTTTTGCCGTCTCGGCCATGAAATGCACGCCCGCAAAAACAATAATATCTGCCTCTGTTTTGGCTGCCTGCTGCGACAATCCCAGAGAATCGCCGATATAATCCGCCACGTCCTGAATTTCAGACTCCTGGTAGTAATGCGCCAGAATGACGGCGTTTTTCTCCTTTTTCAAGCGATTTATTGCGGCAACAAGGTCGAGGGTCGGGTCAACTTCAAGGTCGAGGAAGCCGTACAGTTCAAGTTCTTTGGTAGCAGTGGCAAGGGCAGCAGACATGGTATTTCGATTTATGGTATAAGTGTGTTGGGCATTAGGGGTTGCAAAAAAACGAATAGTCCCGGCTTTTGTTCCCTATAGCCCCAAAAAGTTCGAGATATATTCGGTAGCGCGGCATAAATGCCGCGCTACCGAACATTGCCGCGAAGCCAAAACATAGCGCCCGGGCTGAAAAAACTCATCACTCATAACTCATAACTCATCACTCCTAACCTATCTTTGCAAAACCATGAAAGTCATTATCCCCGTTGCAGGGGCAGGCATGCGCCTTCGCCCCCATACCTACACCCAGCCCAAGCCCTTGATTCCTGTGGCTGGGAAGCCCATTATTTGTTTCATCATCGACAAGTTGCAAGAAGCTGGCTTGAAAGATTTTGTGTTCGTTTTGGGGTATTTGGGAGAAAAAATTCGCGATTTTATTGAAGAGACTTACCCTGATTTGACGATTGAATTTGTGTACCAGGAGCACCGCCTAGGCTCTGCACACGCCATTGCCACCGCACGGGAGGCGATTGAAGATGAAGACGAAATTTTTATTGCATTTGGCGATACCATTTTTGACGTGGACCTGAATCAGATGCTTGATTGCGAGCATTCCTGCATTGGAGTAAAAAAGGTGTCGGATCCGCGAGAGTTTGGGGTGGCAGAATTTGGCGAAGATGAAAAAGTGATTCGGCTGGTTGAAAAACCGCGTATCCCCAAATCGAACATGGCCATTGTAGGATTGTACAAGGTGATGGAAGTGCCTGCCCTGTTGCGCGCCATTGACCAACTGATAAAAAACGATATTCGTACCGTCGGAGAGTTCCAATTGACCGATGCCCTGCAATACATGGTGGAACAAGGCACGCATTTTCAGGCTTTTACGGTAAGTAACTGGTTTGATTGCGGCAGAAAGGACGTGTTGCTCGAAACCAATGCCATGCTGCTCGACCAGCGCGTGCGCAAAACTGGACACGAGCAAGCGCTTCCGAATTTTGAAAACACCATTTTCATCCACCCGGTTGCCGTGGGTACCAATTGCAAAATCAGCAACAGCATCATCGGGCCGCACGTCACCATTGGCGAGAATGCCAGTATTCAGCGCAGCATCGTTCAGGACAGCATCGTGGGCAGTTTTGCGGCGCTGGAGGAAGTAGTGCTGAAACACTCTGTTATTGGCAGTGATGCCCGTATTCGGGGTATGCACCTGAGCCTGAACATTGGGGATAATACGGAGATTGACTTTGAGTCGTAAATGAGAAACCTCGTAGGTCTAAAACCTCTGAACCCTCCTCAAAAAAACAAAGTTTTTTTGAGGAGGGTTCAGAGGTTTTAGACCTACGAGGTTTTTACGCAGAAGTCCGCGCCTCGACAATTTGCACTAAATTCTACTAATAATTTTTCCACACCAAACATTCTAACCCCATCGCTGTCTTACTTTTGCAACGATTATGGAAAAAGTAAAATGTCTCATTATTGGCTCAGGCCCTGCGGGTTACACCGCGGCCATTTATGCAGCCCGTGCCGGTCTTAATCCGGTACTCTACACTGGCCCGCAACCTGGTGGCCAATTGATCATCACCAATGACGTGGAAAACTACCCCGGCTATCCCGATGGCAAAAATGGCCCGGAGATGATGGAAGATTTCCGCAAGCAAGCCGAGCGCTTCGATACAGTGGTTCGCAATGAAATGATCGTGAAAGTGGATTTCTCAGGCCCAATTCACAAGGTTTGGGCGGAAAGCGGCCATGAAATACATGCCTCATCCGTCATCATTTCTACGGGCGCTGCCGCCAAATGGCTGGGCATACCTGGCGAACACGAACTGGAAAACAAAGGTGTTTCCGCCTGCGCAGTCTGCGATGGATTTTTCTTCCGCAAGCAAAAAGTCGCCATTGTCGGCGGCGGCGATACCGCAGCAGAGGAAAGCACCTACCTGGCAAAAATATGCTCGGAAGTACACCTGCTGGTGCGCCGCGATGAAATGCGCGCCTCCAAAATCATGCAGGAACGCGTGCTCAACACACCCAACCTGATTGTTCACTGGAACACCTCTCCCGAGGAAGTACTCGGCGTCGAAGGCGTGACGGGCGTGCGCATCCGCAACAATAAAACCCAGGAAGTCAGTACGCTGGACATCACCGGATTCTTTGTCGCCATTGGCCACAAACCCAATACGGAGATTTTTAAAGACTGGTTGACCCTCGACGACAGTGGCTACATCATTGCCCAGCCGGGTCGCACACTGACCAATATTTCCGGGGTTTTTGCTTCCGGCGATGCGCAGGACAAGATTTATCGGCAGGCGGTGACGGCGGCGGGTACAGGTTGTATGGCGGCGCTGGATGCGGAGCGGTATTTGGTGGAGACGGGGCTGTAATGTAAGTCATATCTGCGCGTAGGCAGAAATCACCATTGTATTATACTAAATACCAAAAAGATGTGTCATTCCGAGCGAAGCGAGGAACCTGGTTATATATTGTAACCCAGGTCTCTCGCTTCACTCGGAATGACACATCTGCTTTATATTCAAATGGATAGAAAACAGGTGCAATTGCATTGTCATCAAACGCGCTGAAAAACACATGCCCAGCAAATGCACAAGCGTCGTGCAAACTCATAACTCATAACTCATAACTCAAAACTCATAACTCATAACTCAAAACTCATAACTCAAAAAAGTACTCCCTGCTCCGCAAACCGCACCGGATTCTCGTGCCGCAACAACTGCATCTTCGTCTCCAATCCGTAAAAGTACCCCCGCAATTCCCCAGCTTTCCCAATCACCCGGTGGCAAGGCACCACAATGGCAATGGGGTTGTTCCTGTTGGCCAATCCCACAGCACGCACGGCAGTTGGGTTCCCGATGCGCTCAGCGATTTCCGAGTAGCTGGCCGTTTTCCCAAAAGGAATTTTGACCAATTCGGCCCACACTTGTTGTTGAAAATCTGGCGCGCCCGTCCAGTCGAGTTTTAGGTCGAATACCTCCCGCGTGCCTTTGAAATATTCATTCATTTGTTCACAGCAATCCGCCACCGGATGGCCGGCGGGCAAATCGGAGAACTCTACCTCGTTTTGTTTCTCCGCGAGGTTCACCCGGCGCACGCCCAAGGCGCTGCCCGTGATTTTGAAGAGGCCGATGGAAGTAGGCAGATAAGCAGTATCCATTTTTTTAATTTGATAGTGTGATAATTTTTAGTGTGATAATGTGATAATGCGATAATTTGATAATGGACGCGTAGTGCTGGGCATTTGTATGGAGAAATCAAAAAGACTTACGTTGAAACATATAGATTTTAAGTACCCCCCCCCAAAAGCCGTGTTTACCACGCTGCCCCAATTATCACATTATCAAATCACCTCATTATCAAATTGTTCAATGCCAAGCGCGAAGCCTATTATCAAATTAGCACATTATCAAATTATCACATTAAAAAACTATCTTTTTGCTTTGAAAAAATCCGTCATCAACGCGCCACACTCCGCCTCCATAATCCCCATTTCCAGCCGTGTTTTCGGGTGCAACAAACTTTTTCCACCGTACAACATGAACCCGCGCTTTTCATCGGTAGCGCCATAAGCCACGCGGCCCATTTGCGCCCAGGCGAGCGCGCCCGCACACATCACGCAAGGCTCCAATGTTACATATAAAGTACAATCTTGCAGGTACTTGCTGCCCAAATGCCCCGCGGCGGCGGTGATGGCCAGAATTTCAGCGTGGGCGGTTACATCGGTCAATTGCTCCGTCTGGTTGTGCGCCCGGGCGATGATGCGGCCATCGCTCACGATTACTGCCCCAACGGGTACTTCACCTGCCTCGTAGGCCTTTTCTGCCTCTGCGAGGGCTTGTTTCATAAAATACGCATCGGAATATACTGTCAACATGGCACAAATATAAAAGGTAAGTGGCAGTGTTTGAGCTAATTTTAGCCAAATATGCCATCACTGCACCATACTTAGTCGCTCGCCCGTTACTTTCGCCTTCCTGTTTGTTTTGGCCCAGGTGCTTAAGCGGGCTAAAAAACAGCGTTCTATTCATTTTGTCTATCCAGTTGTACCTTCCATATCCATGAAAAAAATCCTCTACACATCATTGTTACTGCTTGCGCTAAGTCTACAAACAAGCGCCCAGAGTTTTTATGACCCCAATGTGTTGCAAGAAGTCAAGATCACCTTCTACCAGTCCAACTGGGATTTTTTGCTGGATTCGCTCAAAAACCTCGACAATGGCGTGTACTTGCTGGCGCCTTCAGTGGTAATAAATGGGGTGGTATTCGACAGCGTAGGCGTGAAATACAAAGGCAATAGCTCCTACAGCCCCAACAACGCCAAAAACCCCCTGCACATTGAGCTAAACTTCGTGCGCCCAGACCAAAATTACCTAGGCGTAAAAGATGTCAAGCTCTCCAACGGATTTGCCGACCCCACCTTTATCCGAGAACCGCTTTCATTTGAAATCCTGCGGCAATACACAGACGCGCCCCTCGCCAACCACGCCAAATTATGGATCAACGGCGCCTACTGGGGACTTTATGGCAATGTGGAAAGCATCAACAAAAGCTTCATCCGCAGCCATATAAAAACGGACGGCAACAATCCTTTCTTCAAATGCAATCCCGAAGATTTTGGCGGCCCCGGCACAGGCGGTAACTACCCCGACCTGGTGTATTCCAGCGCCGACAGCAGCTTTTACTACAACAAATACGATAAACAATCCACCGATGGCTGGCAGCAACTGCTGATGTTGATGGATACCCTGAAAAATAACCCCAGTGCCATCCACAATATCCTTGATGTCGACCGCGCCCTGTGGATGCTGGCGTTCAATACGCTGTTGGTCAACCTCGATTCTTATACGGGCGCATTTGGCCAGAACTATTACTTGTACTACGACCGCAACAAGCGCTGGGTGTGTTATAATTGGGACTTAAACATGAGCTTTGGCGGCTTTCCATTGCTGGTCACCGCCGGCGGCGGATTGTCCATCACCCAAATGAAACAACTCGATCCGCTGACCCAATCGACCAACAACAACCGCCCACTCATCAAACAATTGCTCGCCGATCCCATCTACAAGCGCATGTACATCGCCCACATGCGCACCATGTTGAAGGAGCATTTTCTAGACGATGCCTACAAAACCCGCGCCCTGGAAATGCAAGCGGTGATAGATGCTGCGGTGCAGGCCGATACCAAGAAGTTTTTTACCTATACCAGTTTTTTAAATAACGTCAACCAATCGGTTCCAGGGGGCTTTGGCAATGTGCCAGGCATTACGGATTTGATGAGCGCACGCCGTACGTTTTTGAATACAAATTCCAACTTTACGGCTCCTCCGCCCAGCATTTCCAACGTAAACGCCTTGCTTGGCAGCGTAGTGCAGGTACGTGCCACCGTACAAAATGCCAGCACCGTACTGCTGGGCTGGCGCGCCGATACTGCAGATGTGTTCAAAAGAATACCGATGTTCGACGATGGTCAACATGCCGATGGCGCTCCAGGCGATGGCGTTTATGGTGCCAATTTCCCGCAGGATGACCCAAGCATGCAGTATTATGTTTATGCTGAAAATGCTGCCGCGGGCATATTCTCCCCGGAGCGGGCAGAGCACGAATTTTACCTCGCCGACCCACTTATTCCCGACAATGGCGATGTGGTCATCAATGAGTTTTTGGCCAGCAATACCACGGGCGAGGTAGACGAAGCCGGAGAAAGAGAAGACTGGCTGGAGCTGTTCAACAATACCAATGCACCCATCACCCTCACGGGATTTTACATAACAGACAACCCCAATTCCCGAAAAAAATGGGCCTTCCCGGCGGGCGTGTCCATTCCCGGCAACGGTTTTCTGATTGTATGGCTCGACAACGATGCCCTGCAAGGCCCATTCCATGCGAATTTCAAACTGAGCGGTGCTGCTGGCGAACACCTCATGCTTTCGGATGGCGGCAACAACATACTCGATAGCCTTTCATTTGGGGTGCAGCAGCCAAACATTTCGTATGGCCGCTACCCCAACGGAACCGGGAATTTTACGTCTATGAATACGACGTTCGACACATTTAACAGTATGAGCATCAGCACCGGGGAGCCGGGTTTGAACAACGCGGTGCAGGTATTTCCAAACCCTGTATCCGATGTGTTTACAATTCGTGGTACGACACCTTTGGGGCAAATTCGGGTACTGAATGCCCTCGGACAAACCCTGGCCATCGTGGTCGCAGGCGAACAAAACGAAGTGACTTTGGCGACACAAAAATGGCCCAATGGCCTGTATACCCTTCAAATGGACAATCAAACAGCCCGTATCAGGGTGCAGCACTAAGCGCTCTATTTTCACACAACCAAATATACATTGAACATGAAAATTAAAAACTACTTCCTTACCGCTGTGCTGCTCGCGGCCATCTACGGCAGCGCTTCCGCACAAGTTGTCATCAATGAATACTCCTGTGCCAACTGGCGCGCGATCCTCGATTTTTACCAGGAAACGGAAGACTGGGTCGAATTTTATAATGCTGGAACAACAACAGTGAATTTGCAGGGCTACTACCTCAGCGACAACGACAACAAGCCTACTAAATGGGCGTTTCCCACCAATACCAATATTGCCCCGGGCGGCTTTCTGCGGGTTTGGTGTTCGGGCCGCAACTTGAAAGACCCACAAGGCAATTTGCACACTAATTTTAGGCTCTCGCAGACGAAAAACAACGCGGAACACCTCATTTTTTCTGGCCCTGCTGGTGTTCTGTTGGAAGACATTAAAATTGACAAAACACAAGCCCACCAATCGCGTGGACGGCTGTTGGATGGCGGCGCTGAGTGGCGCGTTTTCACGACACCTTCGCCCGCAGCCACCAATGCAGGGCAGCCGTCCTTTGTAGGCTTCGCCAATCGGCCCGATATGGATAAAGTGGCGGGATTCTACCAGGACTCGCTGAAAGTGGCCATCGTGTCCAGCGAACCAGGTGCAGTGATTCGCTACACCACCAACGGCACGGAGCCAACACCTACATCGACCTTATACACGGCACCGATCACCTTGAAACAAACCAGTGTGATTAAAGCGATTGCCTACAACACCACCAACACCCTGTTGTTGCCAAGTTTTGTACAGTTCAACACCTATTTTATCAACGACACCCACACGCTGCCAGTGGTGTCGGTGGCATCCAATGAAGTGCTGGAATTGGCCAACGGCAACCAAAGCCTCCGGCCGCTCGGGTCTATTGAGTATTTTAACAAAAACAGAGCGCGCACCACCCGCGCTTACGGCGAACTCAACAGCCACGGCCAGGATTCCTGGGCCAACGACCAGCGCAGCCTCGACTGGGTGACCCGTGACGAAATGGGCTATAATTACGCCTTAAAAGAAAGGCTGCTGCCACTCAGCGACCGCGATGAATACCAGCGCGTTATCCTGCGCGCTTCGGGCGACGACAACTACCCCGCCGCCCACCATCCCCAAAATGAAGGCAGCGCCCATATCCGAGATGCTTACATCCACAATCTCGCACAGCGCGGCAACCTCAACCTCGACGTTCGATCTGCCGAAAAATGTATCGTTTACCTCAATGGCCAATACTGGGGCGTGTACGACCTGCGGGAAATCCCCGACGACCACGACTACACCGACCATTATTATGGCCAAGGCAAATATGACCTGCAATACGTGCTTACCTGGGGCAATACCTGGGCCGAATACGGGGGGCCTCAAGCCATCACCGACTGGCGCGCCATGCGGACTTTCATCTTGAATAACAACATGAACGACCCGCTCAAATTCCAGTACGTCAAAGACAACTATGACTACACGAGCCTGGTCGATTATGTGATCGTGAATTCCTTCACCGTTTGCACCGACTGGCTGAATTACAACACGGGCATCTGGCGCGGCCTAAACCCGGAAGGCGGGCACAAAAAATGGGGCTATATCCTTTGGGACAATGACGCTACTTTCGACTTTTACATCAATTACACGGGTGTACCCAGCACGCAGCCCGATGCAAAACCGTGCAACCCGGAAGGTCTTACCGGCAATTCCGACCCGGAAAGGCACATGCAGGTACTTAACAAACTGCGCACCAACCCCGAATTCCGCCAGTACTACATCTCCAGGCAGGCCGATATGATGCACACCGTTTTTGGCTGTGAAAATATGCTCACTTACCTGGATACCATCGAAGCGCTGATTGACCCTGAGATGACCCGCCACGCACAACGCTGGTTCGGCACCTACAACGAATGGAAAACCAATATCGACCGGGTGCGCGATTTCATCAACGAGCGCTGCACCTTGCTGCCTACCCTGATGGACGATTGCTACAGCGTCGTAGGTCCTTTTGAAGCCACCATCATGGTAGATCCTCCCGGTGCTGGGGAGGTGAAAATCAACACGCTGCAATACCAGAAAAACCAGTTCCCGGTCACGGGCCAATATTTCGGCGGCGCGGATGTGGATTTGCTGTTGCACGCCACACCAGACACTTTACCAACAAATCCGGGGGCCTTGCGCTTTCACCATTGGACATCCAAAAACCACACGTTTGCGGATTCATTCTTGTCGTCCATTGCACTTGACTTAACGATGGGAGACACCATTATTGCCCATTTCGCCGCCAGCACCAGCGCCACTGACGAGCCTGCCCCCCCACCGCCCAGCGTAACCGTCACCCCAACCATTTTTGACAACGACCTAACCGTAACCTATTTCCTCCCCGAAAAAATGCCGGTCAACATCCGCATTTTTGATGTGGTCGGCAAGCAGGTGTTTCAAAAAAACATACAAGAAACGAGCAGCAACGCGGGCGATAATGTCCAGAGAATAAATACCCGAAGCCTAAACCTCGCAACCGGCATTTATTTCCTGACGTTTTCAGCAGGCGGCTGGGACAATACTACAAAGTTAATAAGGTAGATGGTAGACGGTGGACGGTGGACGGTTTGCACATCGTCTGTTGATACTTTTAGAATGGTGTTTCAGCACCAAAATTATAAGCTTACAGTGTACGGTTGCACATCGTTGTTTGATACTCAAACAGTAGTGTTTCAGCGTTAAATCTGATATCCTGAGGCATTTTATGCTTTTTATTTAAGGTGCTGAAACACCATTCTAAAAGTATCAACAGACGATGTGCAAACCGTCCACCGTCCACCGTCTACTGTCCACCGTATTTTCATACCTTTGCTTTTGGGTGAAAGTGCTGAAATACCAATCTAAAAGTATCAACAGACGGTGTGCGACCGTCCCCGTCCACCGTCTACCGTCCACCGTCTACCGTTCCTAACCTTTTTGTAGTGAGACCATTGTTTAGCGGGTTGATTCTCCTCCTGATTTTATTGATTGGCTTATATGTGCCCATGCAGGTGCCTTACTTTGCCGTGAGTATAGGAAAAGTGCTTCCCGTACAGGAATGGCAGATTATGCAAGACCAGGCTGGGCGGCTGACGTCGGTTGTCCGCGACAACAAAACGGGAGCAGCGCAGCAGATAGATTCTTACCAATTTGAGCAGGGCGACTTTTCGGGAATGCGTATAGATTTGCCTGTGGGTGCTTATGTGCATATGGGTGATACTGTCGTTCGCATGTATTCCATCCGGCAAAGCCAGGAAATACAAGAGATAGAGGCCCAACTTGGGCTATACAAGGCTCAATTATCGGCTGAAACCACGGGGGATAAGCCGCCTATTATCCAGGAAGCAGAGAATAAACTCCATTTTGCGGAACAAGACCTGGCGGTAAAGGCGGCCCTTTACGAAACCAACAAGCGCTTGAAAGAGGAGGGCCTGCTGGCGGTGACGGTATTTCAAACCATTGAAAATGATTTTCGGCTGGCAAAAATACAGGTAGATATTGCCAAAAAAAACCTGGAAAACGTGGATACGGGATTGAAGGTTGAAAGCGTGGGTATCACCGAAGCGCAGTTGCGCGGCCTGCAAAACCGCCTTGCAATACTGCGCCAAAAGGGCCTTTCTTTTGTTATTCAAGCGCCGTTTTCCGGCTATGTCGTTCCAGTTATGTTGCCCGGTGAATTGCTTATTTTACAGCGTTCAGATGAGTACATGGTGTATATTCCGGTAAAAGTGGAGCAGTTGGTGTACCTGGATTCAACGTCGGTTATTGATGTTATGGACTTAAAAACGGCCCGAATATTTCGGGCAAAATATTTCAACACCCTGCCCAAAATCGAAATACTCGACAACCACCAGGTAGCGTTGGTGACGGCAATTGTGCGGCCCGACAGCGCTGGTGTCCGGTTGAGTACGGGTATTTCCGCGCGCTGCAACATCGATTACGGCAAAATAAACCAGCGCGAATACATCAAGCGGGTGTTGCATTTTAAATGGTAAAACATGCGCTTCGAGTTTAAATACATTGTTCCGACAGAACAATATGAGCCACTCAAAGCGGCGCTGCTGCCGTTTTTACGCCTGGATAAATTTGCAGGGGAGCAGCCCAACGGCCTTTATACGGTTCGCAGCATCTACTTCGACACACCTGGGTTTGAGATGTTTCACACAAAAGTAGAAGGCATCCCACACCGTATGAAAGTGCGGCTGCGCGGCTACAACATAGGCGACGATAATTCCACGGTTTTTATGGAAATCAAGCGCAAATACGAGGGGCCTATACTTAAAAACCGCTCCGATGCGCCGTTTGACGTTGTAAAACAATTGTTCAAGGGCGCGGCCTACGATGATTTGGCGCCCCTCATCCAGAATCCTGATAATGGCCGCCGCTTTTTTTACCAGATTCTAAGCAAAAATCTCCAGCCCGTTGTCAATGTCATCTACGAACGGGAGCCATTTGTGGCCAATACCAAGAATATTGAGAACGATTTTCGCGTCACTTTCGACATGAACCTGCGCAGCGTGGCGTACCCCAAAGTGGAGGATTTGTATAAAGAGCATAATGTGAGCTACGCCTTGCCCGGTTATTTTATCCTCGAAGTGAAATTCAACGACTACTGCCCGGCCTGGATAAAGCCCATCCTGGAAGAATTTCAAATGCGCAAAGAACCTGCTTCTAAATACGTGGGGACTATCAATGCCAATCGCTTTATCAATGTGATGCGGCGGGATGATGCGTTTGCGAAGGGTGGGGTATTGCGTTGAACCCACGGCGACGCGTATCTAGTTGAAACATTTTCCTTTGTATTTTTTAAAACAAATCGTTTTTTTATTCCAATCGCCGTATTTTTGCCTTTCGCCCAAAACTTGTAGTACTTCTCCTTGTTTCCCCACCTATAATGGCAAAAGCAAAGACAAAATCAACAAACTCCCCCACGGAATCCTCCCAGCCCCAACAAGCAGGCGCCATAGCGGAGCAACCGTCTATCGTCCACCGTCCACCGTCTACCGTCCACCGTCCACCGTCTACCGTCCACCGTCCACCGTCTACCGTAAATGACTTCATCGAAGTCATCGGCGCCCGGGTCCACAACCTGAAAAACATCGACGTGCGTATCCCGCGGAACAAACTGGTGGTGCTGACGGGTGTAAGCGGTTCGGGGAAAAGCTCCCTGGCTTTTGATACAATATACGCTGAAGGACAGCGCCGATTCATGGAAACCCTGTCGAGCTACGCTCGGCAGTTTATCGGTGAAATGGAACGCCCGGATGTGGAGCAGATTTCGGGGCTTTCCCCTGTTATTTCCATTGAACAAAAAACAACTGGCCGCAACCCCCGCTCTACCGTGGGCACGGTGACGGAAGTGTACGACTTTTTGCGCCTGCTATTTGCCCGCGCCGGAGAAGCCTACTCCTACGTTACGGGCGAAAAAATGGTGAAATACACCGAGGATCAGATCATTTCCAGCATCCTCGAGCGATTTCAGGATCAAAAAATCGCGCTGCTTGCACCCGTGGTGCGCTCGCGCAAAGGCCATTACCGCGAACTCTTCGAACAGGTGCGCAAGCAGGGCTATACCCGCGTCCGGGTGGACGGCGAAATGCTGGAAATCACCGCCGGCATGCAACTCGACCGCTACAAAATTCACGACATCGAGATCGTGGTGGATCGCCTGAAAATTGGCGACGACCGCGGTGAGCGGTTGGCAGAAAGTGTAAAAACGGCCATGCGCTTAGGCGATGGTCTACTCCAGGTTGCCCCTGTTGACTCCCCCCCTCCGGGGGGGCCAGGGGGGGTAGTCATGTTCTCTCGAAACCTCATGTGCCCCGTGTCCGGCTTATCCTACGATGAGCCTTCTCCCAACACTTTCTCCTTCAACTCCCCCTACGGCATGTGTCCCCATTGCAAGGGTCTTGGCGAAGTACACGAGGTTGATATGGATCGGGTAATCCCAGATAAAACAAAGAGTATCAACGATATCGGTATCGTGCCGCTGGGGGAGGTACGGGACAATATGCTGTTCAAGCAACTGCGTGCCTTGAGCAAAAAGTACAAATTCTCTTTCAGCACGCCCGTAGCAGAAATACCCGAAGCTGCCTTGCAAACCCTCCTGTACGGCGGCGACGAAGACCTGAAAGTGGACATGACCTGGGGCGGCGACGAATGGAGCTACAACCTCGCGTATGACGGCTTGGTGAACATGCTCAAACGCTGGTACGCCGATACTAGCAGCGAAAAAATCCGACAGTGGGCAGAAGATTTTATGGTCGTGGCCGATTGTCCGGAATGTGCAGGGACGCGGTTGAAAAAGGAAAGTCTTTGGTTTAAAGTGGCAGATTTCAACATAGCTGATCTGGCCAATATGGACCTGACGGAGCTGTACGAAAAACTGCAAAACATAGAGCAGGGCATGAGCGAGCGGCAGCAGGCCATTGCGAAAGATGTACTCAAAGAAATACGCTTCCGGGTGAAATTCCTACTGAAGGTAGGGTTGGACTACCTGGCACTCAACCGACCAGCCCGAACCCTTTCTGGCGGCGAGAGCCAGCGCATCCGACTGGCCACACAAATCGGCTCCCAGCTCACGGGCATCACCTATATCCTCGACGAGCCGAGTATCGGACTGCACCAGCGTGACAACCAGCGCCTCATAGAAGCCTTGAAAAACCTGCGTGACATCGGCAATACGGTGATTGTGGTGGAACACGACCGCGAAATCATGCTGGAATCCGACTACCTGATCGACCTCGGCCCAGGTGCTGGGGAGCTTGGCGGCGAAATTGTGGACATCGGCACCCCGGAAGAATTCTTGAAAAAACCAACCACGACCAGCGATTACCTGGCAGGGCGTGTAAAATTGGAGGTGCCCACGGCACGCCGCAAAGGCAACGGGCTGGATTTTGAATTGGTTGGCTGTACCGGGCATAATTTGAAAGATGTAAGCATCAAATTGCCGCTCGGAACCTTTATTTGTGTGACGGGTGTGTCTGGTTCTGGCAAATCCTCCCTCATCAATGAAACCATGTACCCCATTCTCCAGCAGCATTTTTACAACAGCCTGAAACGGCCATTGAAATACGAAAAAGTACTGGGCCTCGAGCATCTGGATAAAGTAATTGAAATAGATCAAAGCCCGATTGGGCGCACCCCGCGCTCCAATCCTGCCACCTACACCAATGTTTTTGGGGATATTCGTAAGTTGTTTGCCGATACCCCTGAAGCTAAAATTCGCGGGTACGCCACGGGCCGGTTTTCCTTCAATGTAAAAGGCGGGCGCTGCCAGGTATGCGAAGGCGCGGGCCTACGCACCATAGAAATGAACTTCCTGCCCGATGTGCAGGTACACTGTGAACGCTGCCAGGGCCGCCGCTACAACCGCGAGACCTTGGAAATTCTGTACAAGGGAAAATCTATTTCCGATGTACTGGACATGACCATCCATGAAGCAGCTGAATTTTTCAAGGCTATCCCGACCATTTACCGCCGGATCAAAACCTTGCAGGATGTAGGCCTGGGTTATATTACGCTGGGTCAGCAAGCAACCACGCTTTCCGGCGGCGAAGCACAACGCGTGAAACTCGCTGAAGAACTCTCGAAAAAAGATACCGGACGCACTATTTACATCCTCGACGAGCCAACTACGGGCCTGCATTTTGAAGACATCCGTCAATTGCTGAAAGTTTTAAATAAATTGGTGGAAAAAGGCAACACCATTGTGGTGATTGAGCACAACCTCGACGTGATTAAAATGGCGGACTATATCCTGGATGTTGGCCCCGAAGGTGGGCACCGCGGCGGGAATATTATTGCGCGGGGTACGCCGGAGGAAGTGGCGAAGGTGAAAGGGAGCTGGACAGGGGAGTTTTTGGTAGGGGAGCTAGGGCCTTAAATCGTCAACCAAAAATTTCTAACTTTGGCCGTCGAAAAATAACGTCCACCGCATTCCAACTCTAAGTATGTTGTCTCGCATTCTCCTTTTTTCAGCACTGCTACTCTGCTTCCATACGGAGGCCCAGCGCCCCCTACCAGCCCCGGCACAAAAATCCGCCATCCTGATTCTGGGCGCTACTGCCCACCTCGGCAATGGTGAAACGATCGCCAACAGCGCCATCGGATTTGAAAACGGCAAGCTCACGCTGGTGGCCGATGCCACCCTCATACGCTTCGACCGCAGCAAATATGGTAAAATCTACGACGCTGCCGGCAAACATGTGTACCCCGGTTTTATTGCCGCGGATACCCGCATTGGACTGGTGGAAATAGACGCCATTAGGCCTACCCAGGACTATGCCGACCTCGGCGCCTTTACCCCTAACCTCCGCAGCCTGGTGGCCTACAACACGGATTCCGACATCATTCCAACAGTTCGCTCCAATGGTATTTTGCTCGTCCAGGCTGTACCGGAAGGCGGCATTGTTACGGGCACTTCCTCGGTGCTGCAACTCGATGCCTGGAACTATGAAGATGCCGCTTATCGCGCCGATGACGGCATTTGGATGAATTGGCCTTCCCAGCGCAGCTTCAACCGTTTTGGCGGTGGCGAGCCGAAAAAAAACGACCAATACGACAAAGATGTGTTGGCCCTGCGCAACTACTTTGAAGAAGCACAGGCATACGCCAAGCAACCGAACCCCGCGGTGAAAAACCTGCAATTTGAAGCCATGCGTGGCTTATTCAACCAAAAACAAAACCTGTACATTCGCACAGCGTACGCCAAAACCATTCAGGAAGCGGTGCTTTTTGCGGAAAGTTTTGGCATCCGGGTAGCCATAAACGGCGGCCAAGACAGCTGGATGGTGGCCGATTTTCTGAAAAACCATAATGTGCCCGTAATACTTGATCAAACGCAGGCATTACCCTCCCGTGAAGACGATGACGTAGATCGTGCCTACAAAACAGCTGCCCAATTGCAGGAAAAAGGCGTGCTGTTTGCCATCACCAGCATTGGCAGTTGGCGACAGCGAAACCTGCCGTTTCAAGCCGGACAAGCTTGTGCATTTGGGCTGTCCAGAGAAGCTGCGGTAAGTGCCATCACACTGAACGCCGCGAAAATATTGGGCATCGATAAAACGTGCGGTTCCCTGGAAGAAGGCAAAGATGCCACGCTTTTCATCAGCGAAGGCGATGCTTTGGACATGCGCGGTTGTATCGTCACCGCTGCCTTTATTCAAGGCCGGGAGATCAATTTGGACAACAAGCACAAGCAATTGGCGCGGCGATTCGAAGAGAAGTACCGCTAGTACGGTGGACGGTGGACGGTGGACGGTTTGCACGGCCAGCGCGCTTACTTTTAGCATCGTGTTTCAGCCCCCCTGCGCATCCATATTTTGGTTTAAGGGGCTGAAAAAACCCAGTCCAAGAAAAAAAACGGATGTTGCGCCCGTCTACCGTCCACCGTCCACCGTCCACCGTCTACCGTATACCGTCTACCGTCCACCGTCTACCGTCTACCGTCCACCGTCCACCGTCTACCGTCCGCCGTAGTATCACCGGCAACAGTGACCCTTATCATCCTATTGGTAGGGAATTGTCCTCAATTTTGTAGCGTTCTCATTAAAAACACTATACCATGAAGAAAATACTTGTTCCAATTGATTTCTCCGATGACTCAAAAAACGCCTTGCGCGTGGCAGCGGCCATTGCGCAAAAGAGCGGCGCTAGTTTGGAAATGTTGCACGTTAACCTGACCACCATATACACAGCGCCTGCACCTGCATTTGCATCAATAGCCAATTTGGCCATCGATAATGCAGAATATGAAGCGGAAGCTGGCAAAGCGTTGGAAAGGCTCAAACATGAAGTTTTTGCTCATGCTTCTTTTGCTGGCGTGCCTGTTGTCACGCGTATTAAAGACGGCTTTTTCCACAGTGTCGTCAATGAAATAGCCAAAGGCGACAAGGTCGATTTGATTGTAATTGGTACCAAAGGCGCCTCTGGTTTGGATGAATTTTTGCTTGGCTCAAACACTGAAAAGATCGTTCGCACAGCACCTTGTCCGGTCTTGGCCGTACCACGAGGTACGAAGGAATTCTCCCCTAAAGTTGTTTTAATGCCCAGTACGCTCAAAGATGAGCAAAGCAGCGTATTCAATTACCTGGCTTCCTGGGACAAACTCTACAATTTCCATCTGAAGGTATTGTACCTCAACAACCCTGCCTGGCAGGCTTCAGATGAAGCAGCCGAAGCTCAAAAAAATACTTTTGCCAAAGCTGCTGGCTTGAAAAATGTCGATACGCTCATCACGAATCCATCTATTTATGAAGACAACTCCATATTGGGCACCGCCGAACAGAATCATGCTGACCTGATTGTTATGGGAACGCACCAACGAAAAGGCTTGTCTCACTTCTTCTTTGGAAGCATAACAGAGGATACCGTTAATCATTCGCACCTTCCAGTGTTGGCAGTACCTATTAACGGTGGATGGTAGACGGTGGACGGCATGGCCATCCACTGTCAGCGGCGACAATGACCGACATCATTGCGTGCAAAGAAAAAAAAACTACAAATTTGTAGTACAACAATGAAAATAGCACCACCATTATGAATAAGATTCTTGTTCCCATCGACTTCTCTGAAAACTCAAAAAATGCACTCCGCGTTGCAGCGGAAATTGCCTGCACGAGTGGTGCAGCACTGGAAATGCTGCACGTAAACGTGGCGTCCATATATTCCACGCCGCTTTCTGAATACGTTGCGGTTTCCAATTTCGTCGTAGAAGACCAACAATATGACGAAAAGGCTTTAACAGAATTGGAGAAGCTTAAACTGGGACTTTTAGCCATACCAGGATTCTCAAAACTGGACGTTACCATGCGTGTTGAAGACGGTTTTTTGTATTCTACCGTCAATAATGTAGCCACCGACGACGATGTTGACTTGGTGGTGATGGGCACCAAAGGGGCATCGGGTTTGAATGAGTTTCTGGTCGGCTCCAATACAGAAAAGGTAATCCGAACAGCGCCCTGCCCAGTGCTGGCCATTCCGGAACATGCCGAAAAGTTTGATCCAAAGGTTGTTTTGATGCCATCTACCCTGAAAGACGATCAAGGAAGCGTTTTCCACTATCTTTCCAAATGGGAAGAAATGTATGGTTTTCTGATCAAGGTGCTGTACGTAAACAACCCGTCGGGCCTGCCAACAGACGGCTCGGCAGAAGCGCGAAAAAATCGCTTGGCCAAAGCTGCGGGCCTGAAAAAGACCGATGTAATCATGACAGCAGGCTCTTTTTCTGAAGGTAATTCCATCCTTTCCGCCTCCGACCAGTGCAATGCTGATATGATCGTAATGGGCACCCATCAACGGCAAGGCCTCGCACAGGTGCTATTCGGTAGTATTACTGCGGACACGGTAAACCACTCCCACATACCAGTACTGGCGGTGCCGATTGGATATTAATTCGGTAGACGGTGGACGGTTTGGACATCATCGTTTTTTTTCTTGGATTGGGTGTTTCAGCACTGAAATCCAAAATATTGAGGCTCAAAGGTGCTGAAACACCAATGCAATGCCAATGCACAAACGTTGAGCTACCGTCCACCGTCTACCGTCCACCGTCCACCGTATTTATTGCCTCGCAGGCGAAATGAATCTCCTCTTCTGAAATCGTCAAAGGCGGCGCGATGCGCAGGCTGCGATCATTGAACAAAAACCAATCGGTGATAACCCCGTGTTGGAGGCAATGCCGGATGGCTTTTCGCACCAGTACTGCATCGTCAAAATCGACGGCCAGCCAGAGGCCGGCGCTGCGTATTTCCTTGATGGCTGGGTGGGTTAGGAGTTTTTTGAAGAGTGTTTCTTTTGCGTGCACTTGTTTTAATAAATCGCCTTGTACCAAAATTTCCAAGGTTGCCAATCCAGCAGCCGCGCATACCGGATGACCGCCAAAAGTCGTAATATGTCCCAGCACCGGATCGTGTGTGAGCAATTGCATCAATTCGCGCCTTGCCACAAAGGCCCCCAATGGCATGCCACCGCCAAATCCTTTGGCCAACAGCAAGATATCGGGCACAATGCCGTAATGCTCAAAGGCAAACAAACGACCCGTACGGCCCATTCCGGCCTGTATTTCATCGAGAATGAGCAGAGCCCCGGTTTCATCACAGCGCTTCCGCAAAGCCTGAATCCAGGCCGCCCGCGGCGGGTAGAGGCCCGCTTCGCCTTGTACCGTTTCTACGATCACAGCGGCAACACGCTCATCAATTAGACGGAGGTCATCGTCATTGTTAAATTCAATGTGCTGGATTCCTGGAAGAAGGGGCATAAAAGCCTGTGTAAAATAATCGGGCGACATCAGGCTCGCGGCGCCTTGTGTACTGCCGTGGTAGGCATTTTTGCAGGCAACAAAATGGGGGCGATTTGTAGCGCGTTTGGCGAGCTTCATGGCGCCCTCGGTTGCTTCCGTACCGGAGTTGACAAAGTACACGGAATCTAGTCCTGGAAGGTTTTCGGCGAGCATTGTAGCGAGCTGCACTTGAGGGGCCAGCACGTATTCACCGTATACAAGTGTATGCCAGTAGGTTTCAACTTGTTGTTGTACAGCACCTTGCACGACCGGGTGCCGATGGCCCAACACACTCGGCCCAATGCCTGCGATCAGGTCGAGGTAACGCTTTCCGCTGCGGTCGGTAAGCCAGCAAGCTTCCGCCGAGGTAATTTCCAGTCCCATTGGCGCTGGCGAAGTTTGGGCAACATGTTGGAGGAACAGCGCGCGCTGAGAAATATTTTCCATAAAATTTTGAATAAAGGGCTGATTTTCAGGACAAAAGTCAGGCACAAAAGGTTGATTATTGTCAAATAAGGTTATTTTGGGAATAATAATTTTGAGCAGACAAATTTTGCGGCCATATTTGCCCCTTAGGGCGCTTCTTTTTTAGAAAGAATGTTGTCTTTTGTAGGCAAAAATCCAAAGAGGGCATTAAAAATTGAAAGCTGGGATATGGGAACGAACAACCTGCCCTACATCAGCGTTTAAGTCATCAGATATGACCGCTAAAACACTCATAGCACACGATATTCCCGCGCTCTCGCTTCAACAGACGGGCCGCGATGCCTTCCATTTGCTCAGCGACTACCACGTGAAGCACCTTCCAGTGGTGCACGATGACAAATTGGTTGGGATACTCTCCGAAGAAGATGTCTTCAACCACAAGCTCTACGACCCCATCAGCGCCTACGATTTTTCGATGCTGAGCCGCGCGGCGGTATTAGAAAACGAACATGTTTTCGAAGTCATGCGCCTGATGGGCGATATGCGACTCACCGTTATTCCTGTGGTGGATGCCGAGGGCAATTACCTGGGGCTGGTTTCTCAAAATGACTTAGTGCGATATTTCGCCCAAACGGCTTCTTTTACAGAAAAAGGTGCCGTACTGGTACTGCAAATGGCGCGCCGCGATTACTCCTTGAGCACCATCGCGCATATTGTGGAAGATGAAAATGTAAAAGTATTGAGCGCTTTTGTTACATCAGTTTCTGACCCCGAACTCGTAGAGCTGACCTTGAAACTGGACAGCACCGACCTTGCCAGGGTAATTGCTTCACTCGAAAGGCATGAATATGATGTGAAAGAAACATTTGGAGAGCTGGAAAGAAGCGACTTTATGCGGGAGCGCTACGATGCCCTGATGCACTACCTCAACCTGTAGCTCGGTACTTATTTCTTCCAATTAGTGTAAAAATACGTCAATTACCAAAATACCCTGGGGAAAGCCCCTTGGTATCGATTCTTTTTTGGAAATTTGGCAATTCAAAATCAAGGAAAAAAACTGTTAACCAAACTTAATTAATCATGACAAAAATAATGACACTCAGAAGCTTGCTTGGCTTGCTTTTATTGTTTTTTGGCCTACAAAGCTCTTTGGCCCAAGCATCTTTTTGGAGCGAAACATTTGGTAGCCAAAGCGCCTTTGATTCTTGGACGGCAGGCAGTACTGGTGCGGGAACCCAGGCCTGGAATTGGTCTACTGATGCTGCTAATGCAATGGGCTTTGACGCATCACCAGCCTCTTTTAATGCTCCAAGTGCTGGAGATGGGTTTGCTTTTTTTAACTCTGATGCCAATGCCGGTGGAAATGTTCACGATGTGACCTTGACCTCTACAGCCATAAATTGCGCATCGCATACTTCTGTCGGCATTCGTTTCCACAGTCAATTTGCCGACTTTCAGGGCTCCACGGCTCAGGTACGCGTCAGCACCAATGGAGGTTCATCCTGGGCAGCTTATGATATCTTTGATAACCAGCCATCTTATGGTTTTAATCAACAAGCCCTGGTTCCAGCTGATATTCTAACGGAAATGGCTTTACCTGCGGCGGATGGACAGGCAATGGTATTGGTTCAATTCCGATGGAATGGAGAGTGGGAATATGGTTGGAAACTTGATGACATTGAATTGTATGACTACGTTGTCCCAACCGCTCAAGTGACCTTCCGTGTTAATATGGCGCTTCAAACCATCAACCCTAACGGTGCATTCCTTGCGGGATCCTTCAACGGTTGGACAGATGAAGCCATGACCAACATGGGCAACGGCATATGGAGCCTTACAAAAGCGCTTGACCTAGGCGAAACCTATCAATATAAGTTTAAAAATGGGCCAAGTGGCTGGGAACAAGCACCTGCTGCTTGTGGCGTGGATGATGGCAACGGCGGCTATAACCGCTCTATTACGCCCACGGCGGATGTCACACTGCCTACGGTCTGCTTTGCGTCCTGCAGCCCTTGCGTATTGCCCTGCAACTTGAACCCGGACGCTATTATCTGCGACAACTTTGACAACTACCTGACTACGCAAAAACTTGGCCCACAAGCTACCTGGTGGACTACCTGGAGCGGCACAGAAGGTGGCGCAGAAGATGGCATTGTCAGCATTGAGCAGGCCAACACACCCACTAAATCGCTTAAAATCATCAGCACAGCGGCCATGGGCGGCCCACAAGACGTGATGTTGAACCTTGGTAACAAAACCACAGGCAACTACGAGCTGAATTGGAAAATGTATGTGCCAGCAGGCAGAAACGGGTATTACAACATTCAAAACATAGTTCCTATTGGTGCAGGCGATTGGAACCTGGATGTTTTCTTTGAAAATGCCGGTGCAGGCCGTATGCAAATCGGTGCTGGTGCAGTCCTGGCTACTTTTGCTTACCCGAATGGAGCATGGTTTGATGTCAAGCATAAAATTGACCTCGACAACAATTTGCTAACCGTTTGGATTAATGGCAATTTTATACTTAAAATGCCTTACGCCAAAAATCTGGGCGGTATCGATTTTTACGGCACCAATAACATCAGCACCTACTATGTTGACGATGTTGAATACGTGAAATTACCCTCTGTGGTCTACAATGTAGACATCTGTGAAGCAGCTGTTGACATCTACAGCTACTTCGGTGCTGCTCCAGGTGTGGCACAAACCACTGGCCTTTACGACAACACCACTGCCACTACAATCGCCAGCGATCCTGAAGTGACCTGCTGGGGCGAAAACAATGTTGATGGCTCCATGTGGTACACCTTTATTGGCGACGGCGATGAATATCATATTGAAACCGTGCCTTGTAATGCGACCAATTACATCAATTATGGCCCGACAGACAAAGGTGATACACAGATGCTGGTTTATGCTGGCGACAACTGCAGCGACCTGACAGAAGTGGCTTGCAACGACGATTTGTTCCCTGTGGGTGATCCCGACTGGCGTGCAGGGCTTGACCTGCAGACTGATCCCGGCGAGAATTACTACATGCTGATCGATGGATTTAACAATCAGGGGGTTGTTGCAAAAGGCCAGTTCTGCATCGAGATTACAAAGGTGGCAAGTGTTCCTTGTGCTGATGGTGCCGTTGGCACCTACACCGTTCCAAACCCTTACCTGTGTTTTGATGCGCAACTCGCAGACCTTATCACGCTGAATACAGGTAGTTTCATATTGCCAAATGCAGGGCCTGTCGCTGGTATGTCTTGGGCGATATCTTCTCAGCCCGTGCCAGTGGGCACCTATCCTTCCGCTGCTGCAGGCTACCTGACCAGTACAGGTTTCTTAGCTGATCCTTTTGCAGTTTTATACCAAAACGTGGGACCTGATGCTATGGGCTTTGCATACGGTATTTACTATGCAACGCCTGTTGTTGTGGGTGGTGGCACAGTTATCAATCCAGCCAACGCTATTCAAATTCAAAACGTTGACCCATCAAACGGTTGCTTTTTTGTGGGAGCTTCCACGCAGTTATTCTTCTTGCCTTTGCTGGACGATATCACTGCTACCGCAACGGTTGGCAATGGCTCCGTTACCATAACGAACCCTATGGGCGGCTTGGGTACACTGTTGTCAGATCTAACCCTTTATACGTACACTTGGAGCAATGGCGCCACGACACAAAGCATCACTGGCGTGCCTACTGGTACCTATACTTGTACTGTTTCTGACGTTAGTGGTTGTGCCTTTGAGGCGGTTGTAACGGCTACTGTGCTCACCAGTAGCACGGTAGACCCTGCAGGTGTTCAAGTATTTACGGTCAGTCCAAACCCAACCACCGGTGTCGTCAATATCAACCTGTCCTTGGCAGCAGTTTCTGATGTACGCATCGACGTGCTGAACTTGCTCGGCCAGACCATGCAAAGCCAAAACATTGGCAAAGTGGCATCGCTGAACCAAGCGGTTGAACTCGGCAACCTGGCACAAGGCACCTATCTGCTGCGTGTCACGATTGATGGCGAAACCGCTATCCGTCGTGTCGTATTGCAACGTTAATGTAGCCCGATAGCCAAGCGCTATCACCCCTGCATCTTCTATATTGGAGGCTGTGGCTTCATGTTGATTAGAGTTTGTCAATTCTATTCTACCTGAAGTTGCAGCCTCCTTTTTTTATCTTGCGTTTTGAAACATGATCTTACGGAAGCATTACCATGAAAAAATACCTTATCCCAGTCTCGGCGATTACCATTTTCTTGATCTGCCTTTTTGTTTTCCATCCTCAAGAAAAGGCTTCCCAAAAGAATTTGATCCCCAACGATTACCTCTGGGCGCAGCGTGCGTTCCCATATCAAACCATTCCTTCAGCCGCCTATTATGAGGCTGTCTCCATGGCTTCCAATCAACCAGCGGCACGGGGCAGCGGTGCGTTAAACTGGACGTTGGCCGGCCCGACCAATGTCGGTGGACGCATCACCGACCTGGCCATGCACGAAAGCGATTTACAGACTATTTATGCGGCTACGGCTTCTGGGGGTGTTTGGAAATCAAAGGACGCTGGCGATAGCTGGGAGCCGATTTCCGATGCCTTGCCGAGCCTGAGCATTGGCGATATTGCCATAGACCCTTCCAATAAAAATGTAATCTATTGCGGAACGGGAGAAACAAACGGCGGCGGCGGCTCTGTTACGTACGATGGTTTGGGCGTGTACAAAAGTAGTGATGCTGGTTTCAGCTGGCAGTCCGTAGGGTTACAGGCTACTGGCAGCATAGGCCGTATCGAGGTAGATACCAAGCAGCCCAACCGCGTATTTGTGGCAGCCATGGGACAGCTTTTTGGCAACAACCCTGAACGCGGCGTATACCGCAGCAATGACAGCGGCAACAGCTGGGAACAAGTACTATTTGTAAACGATTCCGTTGGTTTTATCGACCTGGTGATTCACCCTCAAAACACCGACACCTTGTTCACGGTGAGCTGGGAACGCACCCGTAAGCCCAATGCCCGCGTTTATGGTGGCCCTGGCTCTGCCATTTGGCGCAGTACTGATGGCGGCGACACCTGGGAGAAACTCAGCGGCGGCTTGCCCACTGGTAGTACGGTGGGACGTATGGGAATTGCTATTTCGGCATCTAACCCGGAAACTTTATACGCCACCATTGCCAGAACCAACGGTTCTTTCGCCGGTGTGTATAAAAGCAATAACAATGGCGACAGCTGGACGCTCGTGAGTGGCAACGGTGATCCAGGTTATGCTTCTTTTGGGTGGTGGTTTGGGCAAATCAGGGTACATCCGGAGAGTCCCGACCATATTTTCAACCTGGGTATAGGTTGGAAAGAGAGCAGCGATGCCGGTGCCTCCTGGGCGGAAGTCAGCAACTACCTTCACGCAGATTATCATGCCTTTTATATCCACCCCGCCAACCCAAGCTTTCAGGTGGTTGGCAACGACGGTGGTATTTACATTTCTACCGATGGTGGTGCTACTTGGCAAGCCCGTCCGATACCCACTACCCAGTTCTATACCTCAGAAATTGACTTTCAAAACCCGACACGCTTTTCAGGAGGCGCACAGGACAACGGTACCTGGGCCAGCCTTGATGGCGGCATCGACAACTGGAACCAGATTTATGGCGGCGATGGATTTGTTACGCTCATAAATCCCCTGGACAACGCCATATTTTATGCGGAATCCCAGTACGGGGGGTTTTCAGGCAGCAATGGGGCAAGCGCGCCCAGTGCCCCACGCTACAATTGGAATACACCCTACATTTTTGACCCAAACAACCCGGATGTCCTGTATTTCGGTGCCGATAGGCTCTTTAGATCAAGCGACCGAGGCCTAAGCTGGGTGACCATCAGTGGCAACCTCAGTAATGGTATTATAGGCTCTGGTGGTGTTGTTTATGGCACTATTACCAGCATCGCGGCTTCTCCTATTGATTCAAACATCATATTTGCTGGAACGGACGATGGCAATGTGTGGGTCACCGGGGATGCTGGCGGCAATTGGACAAAAATATCCGACAATCTCCCCAAACGTTGGGTCACCAAAGTGGTGGCTGATTTGTGGGATCCCCAAACGGCGTATATATGTCTTTCCGGGTTTCGGCACAATGAGAATATGGTACATGTTTACAAAACAAGCGACTTGGGCCAAACATGGGTCAGCGTTGCCGGCAACCTGCCCGATATGCCCGTAAATGACCTTATTCTTGATCCGCTCGACCCCACTCAATGGTTCCTGGCCACAGATGCTGGTGTTTTTTCGACCACAGATGCCGGGGCAAACTGGATGCCCGTCAACAACGGCTTGCCAATTGTGCCCGTACTTGACCTTACCTTCCATGCGCCCACCCGTACCTTAGTGGCCGCTACCTACGGCCGCTCTATGTACAAAGCCACCGTGCCAACACTCAGTGCCCTCTATGAACCAGCGGCATTTGAAAATATAAAGATTGCCCCAAATCCGACCCTGGCTGACTGGCAGGTTTCATTTGTGCTTTTAGAAAAACAAGACATTCGCCTTGACTTGTACAATTTGTCGGGTCAATGTGTGAAAACGGCGTACCAGGGAAGCATGGACAAGGGGAAACACGCGTTTTCCATCGATACGGAAGCACTCAGCGCGGGTGTTTACGTCCTAAAAATG
>Ga0105055_10002730_pt1 | contig 27181 bp, 20 predicted proteins | sample BON03_FD_78090 | JGI IMG/M metagenome (GOLD analysis project Ga0105055, IMG submission 78090) | Freshwater microbial communities from Lake Bonney liftoff mats and glacier meltwater in Antarctica - BON-03 | ecosystem: Environmental > Aquatic > Freshwater > Ice > Glacier meltwater | place: Lake...
CATAAGTTTCTAAAAAAAAATAAAGATGACTAGAATAAAGAATAATATAATTGCACTGTTACTGCCAATGGTAGTACTTTTTGCTACATCGTGCTCCGAATCTTTGGAGGAGATAAATGTAAGCCCTAATAGTTTGCCGGATACTGAGATAGACATTAAATTCGTTCTTACCGGTATTTTGTCCCAATCTGCAACGATGACTTCTGAGCTTAATATGGGTGCGGCAGAGATTACTGCTACCACCCAATATTTGCAACGTGATTTTACGAGTTACGACCGATTTAATTTTAATTGGCAGGCTTCGAGTTATGCTGGCTATTACGAACCTTTAAAAGATAGTAAATATATCTTCGATCGGGCAGAGAAGGAAAAGACAGGGAAGGTAAAAGATTACTATCAGGGGGTTGCACTAATCATGAAATCTTATTGGTATGGGATGTTAACGTCTCTTTTTGGTGATTTGCCTTATACGAATGCCCTATTAGCAGAAAATGGAGGGGAGGAATTTTTTAAACCCGTATATGATGATCAACTGACCATTTTTAAGGGAATAATAAATGATTTGGCAGAAGCAAATACCCTTCTAAAGGGAGCCGGGGTCATTCAAGAAGTTGCTGATGCAGACCTTGTATATCATGGGGATGCCTTGAAGTGGAGAAAGTTTGCAAATTCTTTACGCCTAAGGTATTACATGCGTTTATCAGAAAAGGGAGGTATCGATATTAATCCAGCTGCAGAAATTTCAGCTATAGTAGGGAATAGTGCTGAGTATCCTATTTTAGCAAACAATGACGACAATGCGGGCATTGCATTTGTGGGAACTAATAGCGATAACAGTTGGTACGGAGGCCCCTTAAGAAGTAGTAACCGCTCTGAATTTTATCGTAGAAAACCATCAGCTACCATTGTTGATGATTTGACCGCCCTGGGCGATCCAAGACTAACATCTTGGGTGAGACCAGTAGATGTTCAAATTTTTGAGGGGGCCACCGATGAAATTGTAGAGGAAAGTGGCGTGTTAAAACGATATACCACTGTAGATGTTAACGCAATAAATAATGATGGAAATAAGGAGAACGATTTGAATACCTCCCTTTTTGTTGGTTTGCCAGTTGCCTTAACGGATCCTAATCAATTTCAGAAATTTGCGGATGGTATCAATGCTAATGAGGTAATTGCGTCTCTAGATGGAAGCGTCTATCTTGCTGCGGCATCTAACCCTCATGCTTCGTATCTAACTGAAATGTACGCAGAGGATGCCAATCCAATGGTAAAGTCAGTACTAATGAATGCTGCTGAGGTACAATTTATCTTGGCTGAGGCAAGTGTTCGAGGGTGGGTATCTAACAGTGCCTTAGATTATTACAATAGTGGTATTCAATTGTCAATGGGGCAGTATGGAATTTCGGACGGAGATCCATCTGCGGTGTATGATAAAGCGAACAACACCCTTATTCCTTTTGATCAAGGAGTGTATATGGCACAGGCACAACAAATCTTTAATGATGCCTCAGATAAAATGGAGCCTATTATGCACCAAAAATGGATTTCTCAATGGCTTACTCCTGAATCATGGTTCGATTGGCGTAGAACAGGACTTCCAAATTTAAGTGTCAACATTATAGCAGGGACTAAGGGACAAGAGATTCCTGTTAGGTTTTATTATGATGATCCTTTTAATGAAGAGAATATGTTGCAAGCAATTGGTAAATTGCAGCCTGCTGAAAACGATCAGTGGTCTAAAATGTGGCTACTGCAATAGTATACTTTTTTAACAATATTTTACCCAGGCTTGGTTGCAAATTGCATCCAGGCCTGGTTTTTTTTGAGGTATTCCTGACCTAAATATGTTATTTTTTAGGGAGCCAATAATTATTTTTAGGTAAAATTTTGAATAAAGTAAAAATTAATTGTTATTATTGCTTAATCGTTAAAGCGATATTGTTGTAGATTAGGTCCGGATTTAACAATAAGTTAATATTAATTTGCTTAATCGTTAAAGCTATTTTGTTCTGAAACACTTAACATTGTATCGGAAATTGGAGAGGGAAGATGGAGTACTAATACAATTATTATCTAAGCTGATACTTAAAATCCGATTGCATAAAATAATAGTAGAACCAACCTGTAAATTGAAAAATATATGAAATAGACCAAATGAATACCAACACATTATAATAATTGGAAAATACGCGAACACTTTCCGATTAAGAGTAATTAAATACCCAACAAATAATCCACACTAAATTATGAAAAACCTTATTAATGTTAGGAGTAGGCGGTCTTGCCCTCCTAAAAACAATTTAAAAATTAAGCTTACTATTTTGCTGTTCTACGGTGCTCTTTTGAATATTAGTGCACACGTGTATGAAAATAGCGAGTCCATACTTTTTGGACCTGAAATCATTAGTAGCGAATTAGGAGCCTTAGAAATTGCTGCGCAACAAATTGAAATATCCGGAACTGTAAAAGATGTTGACGGAGAGGTGTTGCCAGGAGCAAACATTGTTTTAAAAGGAACATCAAAAGGGGTGGTGTCAGATTTTGACGGAAACTTCACTATTGCTGTTCCCAATGCACAGGCCGTTCTTGTGTTTTCATACATAGGTATGGAAACCAAGGAGGTGGCAGTTGGAAATCAAACTTCCTTGGAGGTGTTACTCGATTATGCCGCTGAAAAAATGGACGAGGTCGTGGTTACGGCTTTAGGTATGAAACGAGAAAAAAAGGCTTTGGGCTATGCTGTTGCGGTAGTAGTGGCTGAAACATTAAATCAGCAGCCCAATACAAATGTATTGAGCGGCCTATCTGGTAAAATGTCTGGCGTTCAAATAAACGAAATGGGGGGTGACATTAATGCTAAAATGAATGTGATTATTAGAGGTCAGACCTCTTTGACAAGCAACAACGAGCCCCTGCTTGTTATTGATGGCTCACCTGTGGGCAATACTGATGCGATGGCTGATATAAGCTCTTTGGATATAGCCAGTGTTTCGGTACTAAAAGGAGCGAGCGCTGCTGCCCTATATGGTTCAAGAGCTGGTAACGGGGTAATTCTTATTACTACTAATTCTGGTGAGGGCGCTAAAAAAGGCATCGGAGTTTCGTTCACACAGAGTACAACTCTTAGTGTACCCTATAATTATTTTGAATTACAGAACACCTTTACTACGGGTCAAAAGGGTCAGTTTAACGAATCGTCTTGGCAGTATTGGTATGGTGCAAGAGCAGGTGTTGAAGCAGTGCAATGGAATACCGATGGGCAACCCCAACCTTTAGTAATGTATGATAATAGTTTACGAGATTTCTTTCAAACAGGGCTATCGACCCAAACGGATGCCAGTATAAGTGGAAATTATGATCGTGGCAGTTTTAATTTTTCCATTAACCACATGAAAAGTGATGGAATTACTCCTGGAATGGAGTTGAAAAGACTTGGATTTTCGTTGGCGACTAGCTATAAGATAACGGACAAGGTAAAATTCACTACCAATATTACTATTTCTAAGCCTACATCAGATAATTTACCATTAACGAACAATGGAAGTGATGATATTTATATGGATATTTTCGCTAACGCACCGCATGTGAATATTAATGACCTAAAAGATTATTGGGAAGTAGAAGGTTCGCAACAAAGGAGAGCTGGAGCTCTTCCTAATAATCCATGGTTCTCTGCCTATGAAAGAGACAGAACCTTAGATCAGATCCGTGGCTTTGGAAATGTGCGGTTGGATATTGATCTTTTGCCTGGTTTAACAGCTATGGGCCGAGTATCATTTAGTGCTAATAATGAGAAGATTGAGTCAATTTATCCTTGGTCTTATGACGGATTCGGTAGTTCTGCCGTAAAACCATTTGGGGCATACGAACAAACGAAGCTCGATGAAAGAGAGACCAATGTAGATTTCTTATTCTCTTATGATAAAAAAGTAGGTGACTTTAGAATTAACCCTTCTGTTGGTGGAAACTATTTGAATAGCAGAAATACAAGCCTTTATGGAGGTGGTGATGTTCTTACATTACCGGCCTTATATACTCTGTCCAATGTAGCCAGGCCGGGGCTGGGTTATAACTCAGGCGTATTCGAAAAGGAAATTTACAGTCTGTACGGATTGGCATCCTTAAGTTTTAAGGAAATGGTTTACCTAGATTTAACGGCACGTAACGATTGGTCGAGTACACTACCAAAAGAAAATAGATCTTATTTCTATCCGTCGGCCTCGCTAAGTATGTTAATTTCAGAAATGACTCAGATGCCTAGTTGGGTATCCTTGTTCAAACTTAGAACGGGTTGGGCAGAAGTTGGAAAGGATACAGATCCGTATTCAATAAATCCAATATTGAATCAAACTTTTTGGGGTAACGATATTCAATACTCCGTACCGGGTAGTTTGCCGAACACTGCGCTTAAGCCAGAAGTAGCGACTTCTTATGAAGTTGGGGCCGACTTAGGTTTCTTTAATAATCGGATTGTATTTGAAGGAACTTGGTATAAGACACAAAATAGGAACCAAATTATTGGGGTAACAACATCGCCTATGTCTGGTTTTAGTAGTGCTACGATTAATGCTGGTAATGTTGAGAACACTGGAATAGAATTGGCTTTGAATACGGTGCCTGTGCGAACAGCGAATTTAGAATGGAATTTAGGTGTTAACTTTACCAAACAGGAAAGTAGATTAGTAGAATTAGTAGAAGGTATTGATAGAATTGGTGTAGGTAACGCGGGAAGCTTAACACAACAGACCTTTGTTGGCGGTGTTATTGGCGACCTTTATTCAACCAGCGTGTTAAGAGTCGAATCAGGCGAATACGAGGGCTGGCCCATACTCAATAATAATGGGGGCTTAACATTTCAGAAAGACAACGCACTTAAACCAAAGGTGGGCAAGAGTACGAATGACTTTACCATGGGATTGAATACTTCTGTAAAGTATAAGAATTTCACATTGTCGGCTAATCTTGATTGGCGACAAGGTGGTAATTTCTACTCCGAAACCATGAAGAGAACATCACGTTCTGGTTGGGTTGATAAATGGCAAGGTGATGCCGGTACTTTTAGCGGAATTTTGGGTTCCAATTCTTTTAACGGTGATGGAACTGCTCTTGCTAATGAAATTAAATCGAATCCTACCAAATACCAAGCTGATAATGTTTGGGTAGGGGGAAGAGATGCTCAAACAGGTGGTTTTCCTTATAACGGGTTTGACAATGGTTCTTTTTGGCCTGGGGTAGTAGATAATGGCGATGGTACTTATGCCGAGAACTTTGGTGGTCCTGGAACCGTGTTGTTCGATGCTTATAAAGTCGTGGAACCAGGTGGTGGATTATGGGATGTGGGATCTTCCTTTATGTATGATCTCTCTTTTGTTAAGTTAAGAAATATTACGCTCACCTATGATCTGCCTCAAAAATTTGCCTCAAAAATTTCGGCTCAAAGAATTTCATTCTCTGTTTTTACAAAGAATATTATGATATGGAATGCAGCTGATATTGGTATAGATCCTGAACTTGCCTATTATCAAAATGGCGGTTCATACGACATAGGAAAAGAAAAATGGAACGCCCTCCCATGGGTTGCTCCCGTAGGATTTACAATTAATTTGACATTTTAAATAGATAAAAAATGAAAAAGATATATAAAACTTTAAGATGGTCCATTCTATCAATGAGTATGCTTGCCGTGTGCTCTTGTAGTGATTCGCTAGACGAGACCAATATTAGCTCCAATACCCTGCCGGAGAGTAAGATAGACGTTAGATTTGTTCTAACGGATGTGCTAACCTCTACAGCCAAAAATGAGGTAGAAACCAATTACAAAGCTAGAGAGGTAAGTGCTGGGAGCCAATACCTGCAGCGTGATAATGTTGACTTCTATAGTTTCTATTTTGTTTGGGATACCAAAAATTTTAATAGTTTCTACCCGATCTTAACTAATAGTCAATATATTTATGACCGTGCGGAAACGGAGAAGGAAGGTGATGAAAAAAAGTATTACCAAGCGGTATCCCTTATTATGAAGTCATATACGTATGGTTTTTTGACTTCAACCTTTGGTGATATCCCATACTCAGAAGCCATAAAAGGCGAGGAGAGAGGTGATGCCTTTGTGCCGAAATACGATGCGCAAGAAGATGTTTTCTTGGGCATATTATCAGACCTTTCAACAGCAAATGATATGCTAAAAGGTGTTGGCACCATCGGTATTGCGTCTAACGCAGACGTGGTTTTTCAAGGTGACGGTCAAAAGTGGCGAAAATTTGCCAATTCATTACGCTTGAGATATTGTATGCGTTTATCAGAAAAAACACTTACAGGCTTGGATCCTTCGGCGGAGATAGCGTCTATAGTCAACAATCCTACTGAAAACCCTATTATGACGGATATTAGTGATAATGCTGCGGTAAAATGGGTAGGCTCTGCTTCTGACAACAGCTTTCCTGGGGGACCACTTTCGTATACTTTTCGATCAGAATTCTATAGAAGAAAACCTTCTGCTACTATTGTTAAGGATCTTATCGAATTAAAAGATCCAAGATTAACGACTTGGATAAGACCGGTAGATGTTCAAATTTTTCCTGGTGCTACTGATGGTGTGGAGTTGGTTGATGGTAGGGTAAGGCGAAACACTACGGTAGATATTGCTGCTAGAAATGCCGATTCAGATTTGACCAATGATGTCAATACTTCGTTGTTCGTTGGACTTGGGGTTGCGCTAAGTGCACCCAATGATTATAACATGGGAAATACGGTTACCGATGTTCGTTCCGGTATTACAGCGCTGGATCCAGATATATATTTGGGAGATTCATCTAACCCACATATCTCTTATCTAACCAATATATATTCTGAGAATGCGAATGAACTGTCTGCAGCTATGTTTATGAGCAGCGGCGAAACCCAATTTATTTTGGCGGAAGCGAGCGAACGAGGTTGGATTGGTGGTAACCCTGTGGATTACTACCTTAGCGGAATTGAACTTTCTTTTGATCGCTGGCAAATTGCTGACGGTGCCAGCTCAGCGGTATACGATGAAGGCAGCGATTCTCTAGTGGCTTTTGATAAGGCCGCTTATATGGCCAATGCCCAATCAATTTACACCAATGCAACAGATAAAATGGTGCCTATTATGCATCAAAAATGGATTGCAGGCTGGTTGACAGGTGAAGCTTGGTTTGACTGGAGAAGGACAGGCTTGCCAGAATTGGAAAAGAATGTCATTCAGGGTGCAAAAGGGCAAGATATACCTAAAAGACAAATCTTGTCGGATCCCTTTAATGAAGCTAATTTAACCCTAGCTACTGGCAGATTGCAACCTGCTGTGAATGATCCATGGTCCCTAATGTGGTTATTGCAATAATCTATAGCCAAGTCGTTTGAGATAGTTTTCCAGACCTGTATGCCGTGCGCATGCAGGTCTGGTTTTTTTGTGAAATATTCTTGTTGATGGTAAAGACTATTGGATTATATACTAAATCTTGGTGCGGATGCATCCTTAGTTTAGGTTACAATCTTCCCTTTAGTGTAGTAGAAGTAGAATTGATCTTGGATTAGGCCAATTTAGCCATAGAGAGGAACATCAAAACCAATTTCTTTATTTTGACCTCCGTTCCTTTTCTAATTATGTTGTAGGCATTGGTAATTTGGTATTCAACTGTTTTAATGGATATATTTAGATATTCAGCTATTTCGATATTGGTTAAACCATCTTGCTTACTCAGTAAAAAAACCTGCTTGCATTTTGTGGGTAAATGCTCCACTTCCTTTTTTATGAGCCTTATTTTATCTTCTAGAAGTTGACTATTGGTATCGTCCACTGCAATATTTACCGCATTCCAATATGCCTCATCCAATGAAGTGGTGGGTTTATTTTTTCGGATATTGTCAATAAATTCATTGTAAACCGATTTGTACAAAAGGCCCTGAAACGATTCCCTGATATTTATATTTTGTCTGCGTTCCCACAATCGTAGAAATACATTTTGCACTATATCTTGAGCCTGTGGGTAGTCATTGCTAAGACCATAGGCGTACATCAAAAGTTTTTGGTGGTATTTGTCCATTACCAGGATAAAGGCCTTCTCCTCTCCGGCTATGAGTTGTTCAACTAGAACTACGGTATTTTGATTTGCATTGGTCATTAGGGGGATGATTGTCCAGGTTCTAAAATTGGTGCAAGGAACTTAAAAACTAAGGATCCAAAGTTGCTTCATTGTTAATAAATCAATATATATAGGTAAATATTATCTATATGATAGGTTAATATACTTAATTTTTGATTTTAAAAAAAATATATTCAACTTATCCTAGATTTTCCTAATTCTATGAATTTATATTTGGTAAGGTTACGCTTGGATTGGGCATAGAACTCCCCAACTTGCTGATCGAGAAAACCTGTTCAAAGACGCACTTTGATTGGGTGTAAATTTGCCTATATCACAAAAATAGCATTAAGGTTCCTTAATGCTATTTTTGATATTTTTTCAGCTAATGTTGTACTAATTAAAAAGCAGGAAGGCCTGTGATGTCGGCACCGGTAATTAATAAGTGAATATCGTGAGTGCCCTCATAGGTGATAACACTTTCAAGATTCATCATATGGCGCATAATACTATATTCTCCTGTGATTCCCATAGCACCCAGAACTTGTCTGGCCTCACGCGCTATCTTTATGGCCATGTCCACATTATTGCGTTTGGCCATTGAGATTTGGGCCGTGGTGGCACGTCCTTCGTTTTTTAATTGCCTTAATCGAAAGGCCAGCAATTGTGCTTTGGTGATTTCCGTAATCATCTCCGCCAATTTTTTTTGTTGGAGTTGGGTAGCGGCAATGGGTTTCCCGAATTGTATACGTTCTTTGGCGTACCTTAAAGCGGTATCATAACAATCCATTGCTGCGCCAATGGCACCCCAGGCTATCCCGTAACGGGCAGAATCCAAACAACCCAATGGTGCTCCAAGACCACTTTTCCCGGTCAACAGATTTTCCTTGGGAACTTTTACGTTGTCAAAAATTAATTCTCCTGTGGCGGATGCGCGTAAAGACCATTTATTATGGGTCTCAGGGGTAGTAAAGCCTTCCATTCCCCGTTCCACAATAAGGCCATGTATACGGCCCTCTTCGTTTTTTGCCCACACTATGGCTATGTCCGCAAAAGGTGAATTGGATATCCAGAGTTTGGCTCCATTTAGAAGAAAATGATCTCCCATGTCCTTAAATCTGGTTTCCATCCCACTTGGATTGGAACCATGATTTGGTTCTGTTAACCCAAAACATCCCATAAATTCCCCAGAAGCTAGTTTGGGGAGGTATTTCTTTCGTTGTTCTTCACTGCCGTATGTGAAAATAGGATACATTACCAAAGAAGACTGTACAGAGGCGGTGGAACGTACTCCGCTATCACCTCGTTCTATTTCTTGCATAATGAGGCCGTAACTTATTTGGTCCAATCCGGCCCCGCCATACTCCTCTGGGATATAAGGTCCAAAGGCACCAATTTCTGAAAGCCCTTTAATAATTTGTTTTGGAAATTCTGCCTTTTGGGCATATTCTTCTATTATGGGAGATATATCGCGTTTAACCCATTGTCTGGCTGCATCACGTACCAATTTATGTTCTTCAGATAAAAGATCATCTAAATTGTAATAATCGGGTGCTTCAAATAAATCTGGTCGCATAGAATGGGTTTTAGAATCAAAAGTAAACAAATTAAGGATTATTATTTAAAAATATAACACGCGAAAGTATTATTGTTACATTTTTAAATAATAATCTTTGGTAAGCTCAATGTATTCCTGGGTGTATTTGTGTCGCTCTAATTCAATAGTCAGATCGTTCGTGCTAACCGATATATTCCCAAACTGGAATTCAATTAAACTGCGCTTTAATTCCGAATCAGGATTTCCTTTTACTCTTGTTATCCGTTTTGGGAATAGGTTAAAAATACGCGCCTTTTCCAAAAATACTTGCTCTTCCTTGTAGGGAATAATAGTTGAAAAGGTCCCATTATTGGACATTAACTTAGCAACGCCACTCAATAGTTCCTCAAAAGGTAAGGATTGATTCTGCCTGGCCAAATCTCTGGATTCATCTCCACTTGAGACCATTTCTGAATAGAATGGTGGATTGGAAACAATAAGGTCGTATTCGTCGTCCAGTTCATCAACAAACTCATCTAGGGCGGCGTGGTAACAGAATAAGCGATCGGCCCAATCAGAGCTTTCAAAATTGTCCATGCATTGCTCATAGGCGTCTTCATTGATCTCTATGGCGTCAACAGTATCGGCATTGCTTCTTTGTGCTAACATCAAAGCAATAACACCAGTTCCAGAGCCTATATCTAAAATTGACTCAGGTTGGTGCTGTAGCGAAGTCCATGCCCCCAACAAAACTCCATCGGTTCCCACTTTCATGGCACAGCGATCCTGATGAATTTGGAATTGTTTAAACTGGAAAGGTTTGGTCATAAAAATTTTGATTTTAAGTTCGCCTTTAGAAGACGGTTTTACTTACTCTATTTTTCCTGCCTCTCTATTTTTGGTGCCTTCCAGATCCAGCAAGGAATCTCCCAATTCGTGCCGCATTTCATTGGCTAGTAGCTTTATTTTGTCAACTACTTCTGGGTAATCCGCTGCTACATTGTTGGTTTCACTAATGTCTGATGTAACATCATAAAGTTCTATTTCATCCATTTCTATCATTTTATATTCTCCGGGGAGTCCATCCTTCCCGGGTTCTTGACCGTCCATGGTCCTATAGGTATGTGGAAAGTACATTTTCCATTTTCCATAACGCACGCCCATAAGTTCGTTTACTCTATAGTAAAAGAAATAAGCTTCTTGTGGGCTCTCCTCGCTTTCCCCAGAGAAAAGGGACCAGGCGCTTTTGCCGTCGATGGTTAAATTGGGAAGTCGGGCGCCAGTAATTTCTGCAATGGTGGGTAAAATATCGATGGCCATTACCGGTACGTCTATTGTTTTTCCGGGGGTTAGCTTGTTGGGGTAGCGCATAATAAAGGGTTCCCGTTGTGCACCTTCCCATGCCGTACCTTTGCCTTCCCTAAATGGTAGTGCACTGCCAGCATGGTTGCCATAGGACAACCAAGGCCCATTGTCCGATGTAAAGATTACTACCGTATTATCTTCCAGGCCATTCTTTTTTAAGGCAGCCAAGATCTGGCCCACGGACCAGTCGATTTCCATTATTACATCTCCATATAGGCCCCTTTTCGATTTTCCTTTGAATTTATCGGAAACAAAAAGTGGTACATGTGGTTGTGGGTGGGGTACATATAAGAAGAAAGGATTGTGTTTGTTTCTATTGATAAAATCTACACTTCTTTCCGTTATTTGCGTGGTAAGTTGGGACTGATCGGTAAGCGTGTCCAGTACAATTTCATTTTCATATAATGGAAGAGGGCCAAAATTGAATACTGTGCCTTGTTGTGGGTGGTAAGGCCACATGTCATTAGAGTAGGGGATGCCAAAAAATTCATCAAAACCATGTCTTGTAGGCAAGAATTGTGGACTATCGCCTAAGTGCCATTTCCCGAAAATTGCCGTTTTATATCCAATGCGTTTAAGCATTTCTGCTAAAGTCATCTCAGAAGAATTTATTCCGATAGGGCTACCCGGGCCAAGTGCATTGTGTATCCCAATTCGGTTAGGGTAACAACCTGTTAATATACCGGCTCTGGAGGCAGAACAAATAGGTTGTGCTGAATAAAAGCTGCTAAGTCTTATCCCTTCTTGGGCCATTTGGTCCAAATTGGGGGTTTCAATGTTGGGGGAGCCAAAAACACCTACATCTTGATACCCTTGATCATCGGTGAAAATTAGAATTATGTTAGGCGGAATCTCTGGTTTCGATTCCTTTTTCTCTTCTGCACAGGAAAATATAATTAAGATAAAGAGAACTAAGGGTAAATTTTTGAACATTATTTTGGTTTTAGATGGAAGATTGCAGAACAGTTTTTGATAAAGCTAAAATAATATTTTGAATCGTTATGGTCCAATAAAGTATTGGTGCCGCACAACTTATATTGCACTGTCAGAGTTTGTATTGGTTACCTCGCTTATTGCGCTTTATAATAATTGTTTTTAATGGAATCCATCATTTTTTTTCCTTCAGAAATAGAGGTGACCACGTTCCACTGATTGTCGGAAATCAAAGGTTTTAAAGGTTGGTCCAACTTCGGGATTTTCGGAAATACCAGTTCAAGCTTTTTGTCCCACACTTTGTAATATTTTAAAAGGTCATCAGGATATACAACCTTCCGTTTTGTGCCCTCATCAATACCTCTAAATGGTTGTGGGATATTCAAATACCCGTAATCATCCGTGAGCTGTTCGCCAACATGGATGTCACGTATGGCAACTTCAAAATCGTAGGCCGTTGTGAGGCAATTGGAATTAAAACTGTGGTTTACGTACCGTGCATTGTCCCAACAAAGGATAAACCTACCCTTGTTGTCCCTAAAGGTGTAGGTGTCTAAAATGGTCTGATAAAGGGGTTCCAGGGATTCAAGTTCAGTTGGTGTAAATTCGCGATCTAACCTGTCCAACACCCAAGTGATAGTCCCGGCAGGAATAAATTCAGTGGCCACCACACCATAACCAACTTCCTTGTTAATGAATTGTAATTCTGTTTTAGGATGAATCATTTTATGCTATAAAATAATTGCATTAATATTGATTGGTTTACGTCTTAAATTGTTTCCGCCGGCCAATATATTTTGTCACTATTTAAAGTAGGTAAAATATTTTGGATTTGGCGCAATTAATAAGAATTGCAATAGAGAAAGATAAGTAAAATTATCTTTCGTTTTTAAACTGAAAAAATAAAAGGAGTGTAGTTTAGGACAAATAAAGATCGATCAGGCCTTCCGGTGTGTCAACAAAAATGGTATTGTTTTCACGGTCAACCTTAACTATGATCTCATCCCTAACGGGTATAAGTAATTGTATATCGCCTTTTTCAACCTCAAATAGGGCTTGGGAAGTGGTATCGTTGATGCTTTGGATGATTCCTATATTCCCATGGGCCTTATCTTCCATAGCGAAACCAATTACCTCGTGGTAATAGAACTTATTACCTTTTAATTTGGGCAAAAACTTGAGGGGTAGGTAAATCTCGGAGCCCATTACTTTATCTGCATCCGATTCATCGGCAACCTCTTCAAATCGTACCCGTAATAAACTGGATTTGTGAAGCTGACTTTTTTCAATAAAAAATGGAACCAGATTGTTTCCAAGAGAAACGAATACTGATTCCAATTTTTCGTACAATTCGGGTTCATCGGTATCCAATTTAATGAGTACCTCACCCTTAAAACTATGTTTAGAAACGATTTTACCGAGGTAGAAACATTCTTCCTTTGTCATCGTTTCTAATTAATTATTCTTTTTCTTTAGTCTCCTCTGGAGCTTCAGCTGGTGCAGCGGCCTCTTCAGCTACTACTTCAGGTGCAGCCTCTTCGGCAACTTCTTCTACTATAGGAGCAGCTTCTTCAATTACTTCTTCAGCAGGTGCTTCAGCTTCAACAGCAGCAGCAATACGTTTTTCGTTAACCTCTTTCTCAGCTTTTAAAGCTTTAGCTCTAGCGTCGGCTTCTGCTTTTGCAAGACCATCTACCTTAGAACCTACGATATTTGATTTTTCTTCCAACCAAGCGTTGAATTTTTCTTCAACTTGCTCTTCTGTCAAGGCGCCTTTACGTAAACCACCTAATAAGTGATGCTTTAAAAGTACTCCTTTGTAAGATAAAATTCTTTTTGCTGTTTCAGAAGGTTGTGCGCCATTCTGTAACCATTTTACAGAACCGTCAACATCCAATTCTATAGTTGCAGGGTTTGTGTTTGGATTGTAAATACCTAATTTTTCCAAGTATTTACCGTCTCTTTTAGCACGGGAATCCGCAGCTACTACCCAGTAAAATGGTTTTCCTTTTTTACCGTGTCTTTGTAATCTAATTCTAACTGGCATATCACATTAATTTGTAGGGTGCCCGACCCTTGGTTATTAATTCTTTTTCGCTTTTATAAGTTTAAGCGGGTGCAAATATACGCTATTTCTATTATTTGGCAATAAATATTTTGCAAATAATGTAGTAAAGGCCGAGGTTGATAACTCTTAACAAATAGCACTTTAATTATGGCCGTCGTTTTTGTAATTTTAACCCACTTTTTTAACCGCTAGGAAATTTCATATGTACCTGATTTTTGACACTGAAACCACTGGATTGCCCAAGCGTTGGGATGCGCCATATACGGATACCGACAATTGGCCACGCTGTATCCAAATAGCTTGGCAATTGCACGATGACATGGGTAATTTGATCGAAAGTCAGGATTATTTGGTGCAACCGGACGGATTTAATATTCCGTATGATGCGGAACAAATTCACGGTATTTCTACAGAATTGGCCCAACAAAAGGGTATTCCAATAGGTGAAGTGTTGGAAAAATTTAATGAGGCACTTTCAAAGACAAATTTTGTAGTGGGTCAGAATGTGGGATTCGACCTTAATATTATGGGCGCCGAATTCCATCGGTACCAAGTTGAGAATTCATTACAAGAATTGCCTGTATTGGACACCTGTACCGAACATACGGCGCAACTATGTCAGATTCCCGGGGGGCGTGGCGGTAAGTTTAAATTACCAACCTTAACGGAACTACATCAATTTCTGTTTGGGGAGCCTTTTGGGGAAGCGCATAATGCTACGGCCGATGTGGAAGCAACCACGCGTTGTTTCTTGGAGTTGGTCCGTAAAAAGCAATACACGGCTGAGCAATTGGATGTTAAGCCGGATTATTTTAAAAATTTCTCCGAGGCCAATCCGCAGGTAATTCAGTTGATCGGTTTAAAGCACATCAATCTAAAAAAAGCATCTAAGAAAATAGCGGATGCTCTTTGGGAGAAGGATACAGGTGGAATTTCCAAGGAAGAGATCAAAAAGAATTTGGCAACTTTGGAATCGGCCAACTTTGCCCATCTTCACAATCATACACAGTTTTCTATTTTACAGTCAACAATCAGTATTCCTGCTTTGATTTCGGCAACGGCAAAAGCTAAAATGCCTGCGGTAGCGATGACGGATCATGCGAATATGATGGGGGCCTTTCATTTTGTTAGTGGGGTCATCAATCATAACAAAGGAGTGGTGGCTAGAAACGAAGAAAATATAAAGCGTTATGAGGCTACAATAAATGGTTCGTTGGAAGAGGGCCAAGAACCCTTGGAAGAACTTCCGGAACCAGAGCTGGAAATTACTCCAATAATAGGCTGTGAATTTCAAGTATGTGAAGATCATACCAATAAATCCCAAAAGGATAACGGGTATCAAATAGTGATGCTGGCCAAAAATAAAAACGGGTATTTAAATTTGGCTAAAATGTCCTCTATTGCCTTTGTGGATGGCAAGTATTATGTTCCGCGTATTGATAAAAAGGTGATTGAGCAATACAAAGAGGATATTATTGTGCTAACCGGTAACCTTTATGGGGAAGTGCCCAGTAAGGTGCTAAATGTTGGAGAGAACCAGGCGGAAGAAGCCTTGCTTTGGTGGAAGGAAACTTTTGGGGATGACCTGTATATGGAAATTATGCGTCACGGCCAAGAAGATGAAGACCGTGTAAACCAGGTGTTGATCCAGTTTGCCCAAAAGCACAATGTTAAGTTAGTAGCAACCAACAATACCTATTATCAGGAAAAAGAAAATGCCCATGCCCACGATATTTTGCTCTGTGTAAAAGATGGTGAAAAACAGGCTACTCCCATAGGTCGTGGTCGGGGATATCGATATGGCTTGCCCAACAAGGAATATTACTTTAAGTCCTCTGACGAAATGAAGGAGCTTTTTAAGGATATTCCAGATGCCATAACCAATATTCAGGAAGTTATAGATAAGGTAGACACCTTTACCCTTGCCCGTGATGTCTTATTGCCAGCATTTGATATTCCGGAAGAATTCATATTTGAAGAAGATCTACTGGATGGAGGGAAACGAGGGGAAAATAAATACCTCCGCCATTTGACCTATGAGGGAGCGAAAAAGAGATATAGTGAAATAACACCGGAAATTGACGAGCGGCTCGATTTTGAGCTCAAGGTAATTGAGAAAACCGGATATCCAGGTTATTTCTTGATTGTTGAGGATTTTATTAGGGCAGCCCGTGCTATGGATGTGTCCGTTGGCCCAGGTCGTGGATCTGCAGCAGGATCTGCCGTTGCCTATTGTTTGTGGATAACCAATTTGGATCCTATTAAGTACGATTTACTTTTTGAGCGTTTCCTAAATCCAGATCGTGTGTCCATGCCTGATATCGATATTGATTTTGATGATGAAGGCCGTGGTCGTGTAATGGATTATGTGATCAATAAATACGGTGCCAATCAAGTGGCTCAGATTATCACCTATGGTACCATGGCAGCGAAATCATCCATTCGGGATACTGCACGTGCCTTAGATCTACCTTTGGGGGATGCCGACCGTATGGCCAAGCTGATTCCCAATATGTCCAAGCTGAAAAAGATTATTGGGGTCGATGAAAAAACACTAAAAGCCAAATTTAATAGCGAAGAGCTTGTAAAGATCAACGAGTTGCTAGCTATTTCAGAAGGTGATGGCTTGGAATCCGAAACCCTTAACCAAGCTTATATTTTGGAGGGTTCTGTTCGTAACACCGGGATCCATGCATGTGGGGTGATTATTACACCAGATGACATTACCAAGTTCGTACCTGTGGCCTTGGCAAAAGATTCCGACATGTATTGCACCCAGTTTGATAACTCGGTGGTGGAAAGTGCGGGCCTGTTAAAAATGGATTTCTTGGGGTTAAAAACCTTGACCCTTATCAAGGATACCGTAAAAATTGTAAAAGCCAAACACGGCGTGGAGTTAGATCCAGAGAATTTTCCTTTGGATGATGTAAAGACCTACGAGCTGTTCCAGCGAGGAGAAACAGTTGGGGTGTTCCAGTATGAATCCCCCGGGATGCAAAAGCACATGCGGGCACTAAAACCTACTGTTTTTGCAGATTTAATCGCCATGAACGCTTTGTATCGTCCCGGTCCAATGGAATACATACCTAGTTTCATTGGCCGTAAACACGGTACAGAAGAAATTAATTATGACCTTGATGCCTGTGAAGAATATTTAGCGGAAACTTACGGAATTACCGTGTATCAGGAGCAAGTGATGCTCCTTTCGCAAAAGCTGGCGGATTTTACCAAAGGTGAGGCCGACGTTTTGCGAAAAGCCATGGGTAAAAAGCAAAAGTATGTTCTCGATAAAATGAAACCCCAGTTCATAAAACAGGCTTCGGAGAAAGGACATGCAGTGGATAAGTTGGAAAAAATTTGGAAAGATTGGGAAGCTTTTGCAGCTTATGCCTTTAATAAAAGTCACTCCACCTGCTATGCTTGGATAGCTTACCAGACAGCTTATTGCAAGGCACATTACCCTGCAGAATACATGGCGGCCGTACTATCCAATAACATGAACGACATAAAGCAGGTTACCTTCTTTATGGAAGAATGTAAGCGAATGGGATTGGATGTTTTGGGGCCGGATGTAAATGAATCCTACTATAAATTTGCAGTAAACGATGCCGGAGCAGTACGATTTGGTATGGGGGCCGTAAAAGGAGTTGGTCGCGGAGCAGTCGAAACCATTGTGGAGAATAGAAAGGAAGGAGGACATTTTAAATCTGTTTTTGATCTGGCCAAACGCATAGATCTTAGGGCTGCCAATAAGAAAGCTTTTGAAAATTTAGCCGTTGCTGGCGGTTTTGATTCCTTTGGGGATACACACAGGGCGCAATATTTTTATGATGAAGGAGACGGAATTACCTTTTTGGAAAAGGCCATGAAATATGGGGCAAAATTCCAAGAGAACGAAAATTCCTCCCAAGTAAGTTTATTTGGTGAGGCTAGTGACGTGCAGATTCCGGAACCGGTAGTGCCCCCATGTGAAGAATGGGGAACCATGGGAAAACTGCGAAGAGAAAAGGAAGTGGTAGGCATCTATATTTCAGGTCACCCATTGGACGATTTTAACTCGGAAATAAAGGCTTTTTGCAATGCAAGTCTTTCTAATTTAAATGATTTGGAAGCCATAGTAAATAGGGAAGTATCTTTTGCAGGGGTAATTTCCGATGTGCAGCACAGGGTTTCCAAAAATGGTAAGGGATGGGCTATGTTTACCATGGAAGATTATACGGATAGTTTCGAATTTAGAATGTTCGGGGAAGAGTATTTGAAATTTCGTCATTTCTTGATGATCAATTCTTTTGCCTATGTTAAAGTATTTGTTCGTGAAGGTTGGGTAAACAGGGATACCGGTAAAAAGGGAGATCCTAGGATGCAGTTTAATATGATTATGATGTTGCAGGAGGTAATGGAGACTTTTGCCAAAAAACTTACCATTAAGTTGGATATATCCCAGTTAAAGGAGGAAAACATTTTAGATCTTAAGGATACCCTAGTATCTCATCAGGGCAACCATCCTTTAAGTTTTGTGGTATATGAGATGGAGGAGCAGATAAAAGTAAACATGACCTGTAGAAAACAAAAAATTCAAATATCAAGTGAACTTCTCCTACAGCTAAATGAAAAAGATGTACATTACAAGTTGAATTAAGGGGCTGCTAGTTGAATTTAGATGTTGGGAATCCCTCTGTCTATAAAAACAATAGGTTTTGTCAATTCAACCATAGTCAAAACGAATATAATGTTAGTAAGGAAAAGGCAAAATAATTGTCTAAATTTGTATAATATTTAAAAAAAACAAACATGGCATTAGAAATAACAGATGCTACTTTTGATGAGGTAGTTTTAAAAAGTGATAAACCAGTAGTAGTAGATTTTTGGGCAGCTTGGTGTGGTCCTTGTAGAATGGTAGGTCCTATCATTGACGAGGTAAGTACCGAATACGATGGTAAAGCCATTGTTGGTAAGGTAGATGTAGATGCCAACCAAGAATTTGCAGCTAAATATGGAGTTAGAAATATTCCTACAGTATTGGTATTTAAGAATGGTGAAATAGTGAACAGACAGGTTGGTGTTTCCCCTAAAAAGGTGTATACCGATGCTATAGACGCATTGCTATAGAACTCACTGAATCCCGAAGAGGGAACATACTATAGATGATAAAAAAAATCCTGCTTTTAGCGGGATTTTTTATGCCTTATTTTTAATGAAGTAAATGTTGGAAAACTATAAAAATACAAGTTGCCTAAAGCTTATTTATTATGGTTTTCCATTTTTGGCATTTCTGTTTTTCAACTCGGCCATATCTTCGTTATCTTAGCGGTATGGAGCTACAATCGGAATTACATAAGTCAAGCTTGTTCCAAAACTTGGAATTATTGGCCAATCAGATAGTGGAAGGATTTATAAGTGGGATTCATAAAAGTCCCTTTCATGGGTTTTCTGCAGAATTTGCTGAGCATAAAATCTACAATAATGGGGAAAGTACCAAGCATATAGATTGGAAGTTGTTTGCTAAGACAGATAAGTTGTATACGAAACGTTATGAGGAGGAGACCAATTTGCGCTGTCATATGATCTTGGACAATTCGGCTTCCATGTATTATCCGGATATGGGTACTTTAAGCATGGGAAACCTAAATAAAATTGGTTTTGGGGTACTAGCTATAGCGGCGTTGATGAACGTTCTTAAAAGGCAGCGGGATGCCGTTGGTTTAAGTGTGTATTCTGACCAGTATAATTATTATTCCGAGGAAAAGAGTAGTGAAAGGCATCATCAAATGCTGTTAGCGAAACTAAGTGGGATAAGTCGGGATCAGAAACCGGCAAGGCAGACCGAGACATATACGTATTTGCATCAGATTGCAGAAAAAATTAAAAGAAGAAGTTTGATTGTGCTTTTTACGGATATGTTTCAATCTTCAGAGGATGACGGGAAGTTGTTCGATGCCTTGCAACATTTGAAATATAATAAACACGAAGTAATTCTTTTTCACGTTCTGGATAAGGAAACCGAATTCTCCTTTGATTTTGAAAATACCCCTAAGCGCTTTTTGGATGTGGAAACTGGGACTCATATCGATCTTTATGCCGATTCGGTAAAAGAGGCCTATGAAAAGGCAGTAAAGACTTACTTTGATGAATTGCGATTAAAATGTGCCCAGTATAAAATTAAATATGTGGAGGTAGATGTAAAGGATAGTTTCTCCCTGATAATGAACACCTTTCTGGTGGAGCGACAAAAATTTAGGTAAAAACATACATTATTTTTCGAAAATTGTTTGTGCAATTAAATAAGGGGTGTATATTTGCACTCGCTAAACGCCACGGTTCGGTAGTTCAGTTGGTTAGAATACCTGCCTGTCACGCAGGGGGTCGCGGGTTCGAGTCCCGTCCGGACCGCTTGGAGGAATCCAAATTAACACAAAAAGCCTGTAAATCAATGATTTACGGGCTTTTTCATTTTATATAATGTCAAAAGTCACCATCTAATACCTTATAAAAGGGGCGGAAATCGGTGCGTCTTTTTACCCTTCAAAAACCCGCACCTAAATCGCTGTAATTGACTGTTAAAGAAAACTTTACAGAGAAATTTTAACATTTTTTTTCGTACCTTCTGGTGCGGATTTAAAACCCGCACCTATGTATGGCAAAATGAGTATTCTGTTTTACCCTAAGAAATCAGAAACAAATACTGACGGAATGGTTATGCTTTACACGCGCATAACTATTAATGGCAAGCGAGGTGAGTTTAGTCTTGGTCGCCGTGTGGATGAACAACGATGGGATTCACGTGGTGCGAAGCTCCGAGGTTCTTCAATGGAGGTATCCAACTTCAATCGGTTCTTAGATAACGTTAAAAGCCGTCTATTTGAAATATATGATGACCTGTTAAAGGACAAACTTGATATTTCCGCTGCCATAATCAAGAATATGTATTTAGGGAAGGCGGGCAAGGAATATATGGTTCTTGAAATTTTTCAGGAGCATAATGATGAAATCGAAAGTTTACTGGGAAAAGGGTTTACGAAAGGAACCTTACAGCGCTATAAGGCTGCGTATAATCATGTATCCGACTATATTGGGCACAAGTATCAGCGTAAGGACGTTCCCGTTCGTAGCATCGACCATAAATTCATAACAGGGTTAGAGTACTATTTGAGATCAAAAAAGAATTGTGAACATAATACAGCAATAAAATATGTGGTCAATTTTAAAAAAATTATCCGAATCGCCTATGCCAATGAATGGATAGCACGGGATCCTTTCTTTCATTGGAAAGCATCATGGAAAACGAAAGAGAAACAGTATTTGACTCAAATAGAACTTGATGCGTTACGGAACAAAAAATCATTCTTGCCACGGTTAGAACTAGTACGGGATATTTTTCTTTTTTGCTGCTATACCGGTCTGGCCTATTCTGATGTAAAGCAATTACAGTTTGAGAATATCGTCATAGGCATCAATGGCGACCGATGGATTAAAATGGCACGGAAAAAAACCAAGGCAATGAGTAGTATTCCACTCTTATCAACAGCTGAAAATATTATCGAAAAGTACAGTCAGCACCCCTATGTTGTAGATGGAAAAGGAGTTTTGCCAGTCTTGACAAATCAAAAATCAAATGCCTATCTAAAAGAGATTGCGGATGTTTGCGGAATACGTAAAAATCTAACTACACATTTGGCCAGGCATACTTTCGCTACCACAGTGACGTTATCGAAAGGTGTATCAATAGCTACGGTAAGTAAAATGTTGGGACATCGGTCTCTAAAAACAACTCAGATTTATGCTAAGGTACTTGATAGCAAAATTGCCGATGAAATGAATATGTTGAAAGAGAAATTGGCGCAGGAAGAGAAAGATTTGGTAGCTCCGGAAAATGACAGTTCAAAGAAACGCAACTAGATTTGTAGAATTTTATTCGTTCCAATTATTTTTTATTTTCATTTATTTATGTGTTCAGTGACACTGAACGGCGCGATTTATTGAACACCTTAAAATGTAATCGGACTGTTCGTGACTTTTCAGCACAAATTACTTTTACTTGGTTGCCATCCTTTATTTGAACTTTATTTCAGGTGTATTGGAAAATCCATCGTACCGCCTAAAATTCTGACAATAAAAATTCCTTTGCTTTCGAGATAATAAAATACTACATGTGATTTGTACCTATAACGCAGCAACATTTTATTTTTCACGGCAACATATCTCCTGCCCAACTCAGGGTTATTTGCTAGTTCTTCTAAAGTTCCCTTGAGGCCCTTCGCATATTTCAAAGATTGACTTTCTCCGAATTCATTTATGGTGTATTTGGCAATGGATTTAATATCGCTCTTTGCCTTAACACTTATTACATAACTATTGTCTGGCATTGTGCTCACTTATGGCTTCTTCCCAAATACTATCTATTGTGGCATCGGATGGACCGCTTTCCATTCCTTCGATAAGCGCCTCGTTCAAATCTACAACGTGCTTTCTTCGCTCTTGGTCTTTACGAATAATATCTCTAACATATTCGCTGTCATTCGTGTAAAAACCCTGTTCGATTAAGCTTTTCACGTAAGCCTCCTGTTGTTCCGTAAATGTGATAGATTTTCTAATTACTGCCATAATGAACCAATATTAATAATATTGATGCAAAATAAAAATATTTGGTAAATAATGCAAACATTGAAGTGTCCTTTATTTGAATTTTAGTAATTCTTCTACTTTTTCAGAATTAACAAATTGTCCCAGAAGTATTGTTTTTAAGTAGATTAGCGATTTAAAACAGTATGCATTTAATAACCTGACCGTTCAGCACATTCCCTTACATTTCGCCGAAAAGGCTCCATTACACGAAACGAGGTTCAATACAATAGGTCTTGACCACAATCCTCAATTTTTACCTTCCAGTTATTCATTCTGCTATACTATAAAGAAAAACTTGTCCTGAGCGAAGTCGAAGGGTTCCATTCACAAGTAGAACTTCAGGATTACGTTCGCCAAAAACCTACACCAGCTTTTTACTTTTTTGCACAAAGGTTTAAAATTTAGAAGGAAACGGACTGCATAATCAATCACAGGCTCATTTTTATAAGTCCTTCATCCATCAAAATTTTAGGTATGGTTATAGAAAAGATAACAGCGAGGGCTCTATGGGAAGTAATTGGAACATCTCAACACCAATTTAAAAATCAGCTTTTATAAAAATAGCAAATGTGGGAGAGCGTCTTTCTGCTTTTTTAAAAGAAAAGAAAAACGCTCGGGATATAATAAGTAATCGGACAACTGTCATTATGGCAACCAATTGACACCAAGTAAAACCATTTAATATGGCTTCTTTTTTGCGCTGTTCATCTGTGAACGGAATCATAAATCTTTAGAAATTCTTTTGGACAAATCTATCGATATGAGTTCCAACATAGATTGACAAGTACGAAAATCCCGGAATGAAATGAAGGGATGGAGTAGCAAGAGGGTAACAGGCTAACGCCTGTTACGGTTTTTATATTTTTCTCCCTCCTCAATAAACATAGGGCTTTTGAAGGGTTTTTTATTTTCGGGATTAGGAGGGAAGGCTTTGTTTTTCAGAAAAATAGTGCTTAGGCCAATAAAAACGATACAAAATTTCAGAAAAAATGGATAAAGGATATGAAAAAGAGTCATTTGAGAAGCTGGGAATAAAGACTTCCGTGGCGCTACGATTTAGGGAATTCTCAAAGAAAATGTCAAAATCCCAATCAATGACGTTACTATTGATGCTCGATTTCTTTGAGGATTATGGAATATCCCCTGCGGAAGCAATGGGGCCACGTATGGAAACGCTGGAAACTAGAATATCGATGCTTATCAAAAAGCGTATGAACGGAATGATCGCCATTATGAAGGATATCGAAAAAACGCAGACCAAGCCGACCGCCGCTATGCTGCATGCTCTATTTGAACAAGCGGAACCCCCCAAAAAGAAACTTATCCTGGAGAAAAAGGAAGTACAGTTCCAAGAGCGTAAATTATTAAAATAAAGAGGAGCAATGGAAAAGGTAAACTATATATCGCATCTCAATGAAGCTTTTGAGCGCTTCAACAATGACATCAGGATCAAACAAGGCCATATTACCTTGTACTTGGCATTCTTCCAGAAATGGAACCGAGAATTCTTTAAAAAGACGCTTACCGTGAATAGGGAACTCATTATGGAAAGGGCCAAGATCAGATCGAAAACGACCTATCACAATTATCTAAGGGATTTGAACGATTGGGGATATTTACACTACTTTCCTTCTTTTCACCCAGCAAGAGGTTCAAGAATCAAGATGCCCAAATTCGGGACAACTAATGGGACACCTACAGTCCAAAAATTGACTAGCTCAGTCCCAGAACCTAGCCAAAATTTGATACCTTCTTTAAAACATAAAACAAAAGAAAACTTAAATAAACGGCCAAGGCCTTTTAATGAATTAGAAGTTTTACTTTTTTTTAAAGAAAACAAATGGTCTGCTGATGAAGGAAAAAAATTCTATGCGTATTATCAATCTAAAAATTGGACGCTAAGTAGAGGGCTAAAAATCAAAGATTGGAAAATGGCAGCCTATAAATTTGTCGAAAATGGTTATAAAATAAAACAAGAGGTTGGCCGCAGTCCAATTTCTGGCTATGTGGATAATTTAAAAGCGAAAAACATCAAGAATGATGGTATGCCACTTTAGTATACTATTTAAATTTTGACCGTAATATGGCCATATCCTTACTTACTTTCATATCCAGTATTTTAGCATAATGCTGCGTTGTTTTAAGATTGGTATGACCAAGCATTTTACTAACGGATTCTATTGGCACACCATTAGTTAAAGTCACAGTCGTGGCAAATGTATGTCTGGCTAAATGAAAAGTTAGATTTTTAGTGATACCGGCCAACGTAGCAATCTCTTTAATGTAAGCATTCATTTTCTGATTGCTCAGTACAGGAAGTACTAAATTTTTCTCTTTCAGCAGCTCATTGTCTTTATATTTTTCGATAATCACTTTAGCAATTGGTAGAATAGGGATGTTACTTCTGGTATCTGTTTTAGATCGCTTTGTTTTAACCCATTCCTCGCCATCAGAACCTAAAACAATATCATCTTTATTTAGTTTTTTAACATCTGCATAGGCTAGACCAGTAAAGCAGCAAAAAATAAAAATATCACGAACCTGATCAAGACGTTCCATCTTAAAATCCAATTCAATTATTCGCTGAATTTCTTCTTCTGTTAAGAATTCACGCTCCACGATTTTAAGTTTGGCTTTCCAATGTAAGAAAGGGTCCTTGTCTATCCAATCATTGGCATGCGCAATTCGGATAATTTTCTTAAAATTAGTAATATATTTTATGGCTGAGTTATGAGCGCACTTTCGAGTAGTTTTAAGATAGTATTCCAGACCAGTAATGAACTTATGGTCTACTTGCTGTACAGTAATATCATTTTTCTTGTATTTCTGCTTTATAAACCCTGCAACGTGTTTTTTGCAAGTTCGATACCGTTCTGCCGTTCCTGCGGAAAAATCTTTTCCGATTAGACTTTCTACTTTATCGTTGTGCTCTTGGAAGATTTCTAAGAGCATTTTTTGAGTTTTGTCTTTTCCTAGAAGAGCATCCCGAAGATTTGATGCTGAATAAGATATATTATCTCGTTCAAAATTCTGCTGAATGGAATATATTTTATTCTTAACAACACTCAAATGCCTGTTGATTTCTTGCGCTTCAATTGAGTTTCCAAGTGCAAGTTGAGTTCGGGAGTTCCACCAATCTACCTTAATTTTGCGGTGGACGCTGAATTCGCACCGACGTCCGTCAAGTGTTATTCTCAGGAAGATTGTGGTTTTTCCTGATACATTTACTTTACTTTTTTTAATAAAAAATAGAAGGGAAAGTGAAAGAGACATACATTTAGAGTGTTTACTTTCTCTAATGTACTCAAAATATAATAATTATATTTTATATTAAGTAATTGATTTACAGAATTTTACGTGCTTCTGGTGGACCTTTTTAAAAAGACAAAACGTCCACCAAATTCACCCCTTTTAGATTGCTATTATTTGATATTAAATGAAATCAATAAAAATGAAAAACCCTCTAAATCAATGATTTAGAGGGTTTTTGTTGCCGTTTATAGGACTTTCCGCGGAGAAAGAGGGATTCGAACCCCCGGAGGTGTGACCCTCAACAGTTTTCAAGACTGCCGCATTCGACCACTCTGCCATTTCTCCAGTCAATGCTTTGGAGGCGTTCTTTCCGCTTCGACCTCCCGATAGCTATCGGGACTGCCATTTCTCCTTAGCGGGTGCAAATATAGAAACCTTTTTATTCTTTTTAAAAGAAAATCGAATTTTTATTTAATTATTTTAATAATGATAGATTCTATTGAAGGCCTTATTTTTTTTTAAACCACCTAAGAAACTATTTTGAAGGGTTTATAGCATCAAAATAGCATTTCTTTCAGGTGGTTTCATTTTTATTTATTGGTATATACAGTGGCTTTCTAATGTCTATAACCTTATTTTTGCATTGTTGGCACCTTCTTCCATCACCCAACGATGGGTCAAAAGATAGCTTGTAGACAAAGGAGACGGAATTGTGAGAATTCTATTGATTATAGTGGTCATTTGTATGTCCATTAAACTGTGGTATTTTAACTAAAAGAAAATTAGCTTTGGATATTATTAAGAAATTGGAATGGCGTTATGCGGTAAAGAAATTTAATCCTGATAAGCTCTTGACAGAGGAAAAGCTCGATAAATTGAAGCTGGCCTTTAATTTAACGGCCACTTCATATGGCTTACAGCCCATTAAATTATTGGTTGTAGACAACAAACAGCTACAAAAGAAATTGGTGAAGTTCTCTTTTGACCAAAACCAAGTGGCTGAAGCATCCCATGTTTTTGTTATTTGTATTGAAAAACAAATTGACAAAAAATTTATTCATGACTATTTCGCTAGGGTACAACAAATAAGAAATACTTCAGATGAGATACTTGACCCCTTCAAAGGTGCCTTGGTAGAAAGTTTTTCCAAAAAAGAAAGAGAAGAGGTCAAGGGTTGGGCTACCAATCAGGCTTATTTGGCCTTGGGCACCCTATTGACCGTTTGTGCCTTGGAAGATATTGATGCCTGTCCTATGGAAGGATTTCAGCCAAAGTTCTACGATGAGTTGTTAGGGCTGG
>Ga0105055_10002734_pt1 | contig 27150 bp, 26 predicted proteins | sample BON03_FD_78090 | JGI IMG/M metagenome (GOLD analysis project Ga0105055, IMG submission 78090) | Freshwater microbial communities from Lake Bonney liftoff mats and glacier meltwater in Antarctica - BON-03 | ecosystem: Environmental > Aquatic > Freshwater > Ice > Glacier meltwater | place: Lake...
AGAAATTCGCTCATCTCAGCTCCGGTTTGTTTCACCTGCAGGGTGAAGAAAAGATGGAGGCTAAGTCGTTGATTTCAATAGAGAATGTGGGCATTTTGAGCTGTCAGCTCACGGATTCAGGTTCTTCTAAAAACAGCAAATTCTTTATCCAAATGCCGCAGCCTTTTGGATAGAGTTCATTTCATGGTTTTTACGGAGCAAATGATGGAAAGAAAAGACGGAACGAAGGTCACCAAGACGACGGTCAAGGTGTGGCGGCCACTGGTGGCAAAACTGGAAGCGCGCATGAACGAGGCCTGCCTGCGGCGCGACCTCTACTTGGCCCGCCTACTGGCCTGCGAGGTGCAACACTTGGACGCAGAGGTGGCGATGGCAAACTCTCAGGCGGCCTACGACCATGTCTTTGCGAGGCTGGAAAGCTTGGACCGCAAGGCCATGAGCCTGGCATTGCCGCCCGAACTGGTGGAACAGATCAACGACGTGTGCAAGAGAAAACGTATCGTGCGGGATGCCTTTTTTAACAGGCTGTTTTTGCTGCTGGCGGCATCGCCCAAGCAGTTGGACGCTATCCTTTTCCCCGACTACGACGGCGACTGGAAGCGGGATGTGTGGCGCGAGTACGGAAATGACTCCACCACCGTGGATTTGGGTGTGTTGCCTCTGGCTTCGGTGACTGACCCATTCTGGGCCATTCGGGAGGCATTTCTGTTCGACCATACAGCTTCGGAACTGATCGATTGGACAGATCCCGAAAGCGGCAGTCTCGTCAAAGTTAGGGGCATGGAACAAGGTAATGTCACCCTGCCCTACAACGTCTACGCAGGGTACCTGAACCAAAAAGCAGGCAACAGCGACCTCATTGGGTTGAATTGTTATGTCCCCGACTGGCTAGTGCCGGAACACTCGACTTCCCAAAAACCAGACGATGAACTTGACGCCATCTTTAAGCAACTTTGAAAGTTCAGATCATGAACACTCAACACGCCAATACTCGTGCACAGCAGCGCGGCATCCCTCCGATGATCGGCTGGCTACTGGACCTCTATGGAGAGGAGGAGTATGACCACCGTGGGGCAATCGTCTTGTACTTCAGCAAGAAGAGCAAGCAGAGGATGGGCCGGGAGATTGGAAAACGGCCACTCGCACGGCTGAGCGAGTGGCTGGACGCGTACAAAGTTTTGAGCACGGATGGGCTTACGGTGACTATTGGTCACCGAACGAAGCGAGTCTTGAGAAGTTGAGCTTGCATAGCAAAAACAGCGACAGCTCAACGCAGCAGCCGATTGCGTTGAAGACCTGTTTCCCACGCCCATGAAGACGAGAACACGCATTTCGCGCAAAAAAACGGGAAGAGTCCACCCCATCATCCGAGCCGCCGCCGTTACGCGGCGCTGGACCTGTCCCTGATCTAGTACCGCTAGGAGGTATAGACTTCCGGCACAAAACAGTACGCGGCTCGTGCTGAAATTCCATTCATTCATTGAATTTCCGCTGTAGATCTGGCAAAAGCCTGCGCCTAAGCGGCAGTGTGAGTGCGCTGCGGCGCCAGGATGCTGACCTCCGACGCAATGGCCCTACCAGCCAAAGCCAGCTTGCGGTGACCTTCATAAACACCCGTTCCCGGCCATAGACGGTCGCTGGCCAAACGGCAAAGCAGCCGTTCAACGTTTAAGCTAAGCGGGCGACGACGGCATGTCGTACTGGACAGCAAGCGCAAAAGGGCCGAAGGCCCAGCGCTTGACGGCCGGCGCGACATGCCGTTGGCGCTCCGCTTAGCTCAAACGATAGCCACCTAGGATCACAGATGCCATTAACAGCAAAAAAGGCTAGGGCCCTAGCAGCGCCAGGTTCAGCAGTTGGACCAGCGCGCTACAGCTTGTATAAGATGGCCTATGGCCGTATTAACGAAGCCTTGCAACAAGGTTTCTACCTTGAGGCCATCACAATTGTGGAGAGCCTAGTATCGGATCGACTAGAGAGTCGACTGACGTTCTTGCTAGGTACCGATTTTAGTTTTAAGACATTGGGCCAGTTGATCACCAAGATAAGAGGTACGGAAACTGACAGCGGTCTGCTATTGCTTGTAGATAAGGACCTAGACCAGTGGCGAGAGGCCAGAAACAAGTCGCTCCACGAAATGGCTAAGATTGAAGACGGTGATTCTTCTACATGGGCTGATCGATTCACGTCGCTTGTCCCAACCTCGAAGGAGGGCCTGCGCGTACTCAGGGCAATTGATGCGCGCTGCAAAGCACTTCGAAAGCTCGGCGAATGAAGGCTGCTAGAGTCGAGAGGGACGCGCCGCAAGCGGCTTACACCTCTCTGTAAATGTTAGGCCACACATGCAACCATCCGACCAACTCGAAGCACTTCTTGAATATCGAATGCGTGCAATTGCCATCGGTCATCTCGCGCTTCGCTACTCGATGGCTTGGGACGAACCACCATCGTTAATTGGGGTCAGATTCCAATTAAATCCCAGCCAGCTGTCTCTCAAACCCGTTTCGGGTGATGGCATCCGCGTACCGACTTTCGGCCGGGGTGATCTGGGCGCGTCCTGCGCTGGGCCGGTGTAGCGTGGCTTTTCCGCACGCAAACGAACAGCCCGATTTGAAGCAAAGGCTGGGCATGACCGATCCGAAACGGGCCGCGCGCGCAATGGCGTGCGTTCACCGAACCATGGGCGCGATCCTGTTTATCGGCCGGGCCCATGGCACCGGCTCATGTGTAGCGAAGCTCAGCCCTTGGGGTCGTGACGGGCATTGGCACTGTCACCGGCTTTGGCGGCGCTGGTGGTAGCCAGGCCCTGACCAGGTGGCTGCATTGCCGCCCGCCGGTCAGCGTACTTATGGCGCCAGCCGCTCCCGCAACCACGCGCCGTCTTCCTGTGCGCTGTAGCGCAACCGGTCGTGCAGCCGGCTCTTGCGGCCTTGCCAGAACTCCCAGTGCTCGGGCTTGAGGCGGTAGCCGCCCCAGTGCGGTGGGCGCGGCGGCCTGAGCAGGAACTGGGCGCCGTAGGTTGCTGCATTGGTCACCAGCACGGTGCGGCTCGTGATCACCTGGCTTTGCGGGCTGGCCCAGGCGCCGATGCGGCTGTCTAGCGGTCGGCTGTGAAAGTAGGTGTCGCTTTCCTCGGCGCTCACTTTCTCGACGGTGCCTTCGATACGCACGACGCGCTCCAATTCGACCCAGTGGAACTGCAGCGCAGCAAAGGGGTTGCCGGCCAGTTCCTGGCCTTTGCGGCTGGCGTAGTTGGTGTACCAGACGATGCCGCGCTCATCGAAGCCTTTGATGAGCACGATGCGGGTGCTGGGCCGCAGGTCGGCGCCCACGGTGGCGACCGTCATGGCGTTGGCCTCGGGCACCTCGCCCTCAATGGCCTGGTTTAGCCAAAGTTCGAATTGTTTGAGCGGGTCGGCGGTTGAAGCGGACTCGTTGAGTTCGGCTTTTTCGTAGCTTTTGCGTAGGTCGGCGATGTTCATCGGATCAGTATAGGCAGCCGTTGGAAGGCTGGGAGTGCGCTGGGTCAAGCGTGAACTCAAGAGCCGTTTTGGGGCGCAGCCAGACGCAGCAGCCGCGCCAGCGCGTGGTCTTCGATGCCGTGCTGGCGCAGGCCGTGCAGCGTCTGGCGCGCGTAGTCCAGCGTGCTGCCGTAGCGGCCGACTGCGTGGGCGAAAATATCGCGGTAGTGCTCTGCACCCAGCGCGCCGGTGAAGTTGGGGCTGCGGCGTGACAGGGTGAAGGCCAGCGCGGGCACCGTGCCTTGCTCGGTATGGCAAGGGAGCCAGCGTGGGTCGTAGACCGGGTTGGGCATTTCGCGTGCCCACAGCGCAGGCATGAGCGCTTCCACCTGGTGGTGCGCAATGCGCAGCGCCAGGCCCTGCACACTGCCGCCGCCCACCAGCGCAAACACCAGACCGGGGCGCTTGGGCGTGCCGCGGTTGACGCGGCTCCACATTTGCAGGCTGCGGTGGTAGCCATGTGCCCGTGCCAGCCGGGACTCAGCCACCTCGAACTCGGGCCGCCAGACCAGCGAGGCGTAACCGAACAGCCAGAGATCGGGGCGTGGCCCCAGCGATCGCCAGGCAGCCAGGGTGTCGACCAGCATTCGTGCGCCGTTGCGTTCGGCAGGCACCCAGGTGGTGGGGCGGGGCAGCTGGGGCAGCGGTGGGTTGAACTTCATGGTGGGTGGCGGGGCAGACATTTAAAACGCTGGGTTGCTGGGATGGCAGAGGCCATGCCACTGCGTGGTGCACAGATGCTGGTTCGAGTTGCCCGATTTCGTTCGGGCTTTTCTTTATTTTCCTGGCGTGCGACCTCTACCTTCCCAGGATAACGAACAAGACATTCGCGTTGTTGCTGTTGTGCTGACTGCTGCCATCCTGCTGGCTGTGGAATTGGCTTTGGGCTTGGCCATTTCCAAGGCGCGAAGCGGCAGCACACGCACAGCGCCCCTGGTCGCGGCGCCAGCCGCCACCGCGCCCCCGATCGGCGGTGACGCCAGCGTGCTGGTGAAGAGCGGCGTGGTGAAATTTTGGTTTGCCAGCGGCAATGTCGATCTGCCATCCGGCGCGCTGGCGGCGCTGGGCGACTCGGTGGCGGCTGCGCAAGCGGGCAAGCGGCGGGTGATTTGCGGCTTTCACGACGCCACGGGTGACGCCGCCTTCAACGCCGAGCTCGCCAAGCGGCGTGCTTTTGCTGTGCGCGACACGCTGGTGGGCGTTGGCGTGGTCAGCTCCAGCATTGAGCTGAAGGAGTCTGAGCAAACCACCGGCAGCCACAGCGACGCCGAAGCGCGCCGGGCCGAGGCGACGATCACCGACCAACTCCCGCTTTGCCGGCGCACAAAAAAGCCCGATTTGACCGGGCTTTTTTGTGTCTGCTGTAGGGCTTGGTGGCTCAGAGAAACCGCTCCAGCAGCCGCTGCGAGGTGCGGTCCAGCCGGTGGCGGTCGCGGATTTCGAACACCACGCCGCTGCCGCTGGTGATCAGCAGGCGCTTGGCGCCGGGCAGGCGGCGAATGTCTTCTTCCACCTTGAGCACGAGCTCGGTGGCGCCGCGGTCGGTGTCGACCTGCCAGGTGCTGGGCGTGGCGAAGGTGCTGACCGAGCGGATGCGCTCGATCAGCGGCACAGCCACCGCGCCACCGCGCCACCGCGCCATTGCGGCATTTGCGGCATTTGCGGCAACCACTGTCTTGGCGTGCCTGGCCTCTTCACGGGAATCGGCGCTGCACACGCGGCATCGGGTGAAAAAATCGGCACCGTGGACACCGCCTTCCAGTGGATCGGCCGCGACCACGACACCACCGGGGAGGCGTATGACAACCCCGGCATACCAGGTGTGACCTGCTAGGTGTCGCGGGCCCGCATTGGCGGCGCCATGTCACGGCGCAGATCCCTGTGCAGAGCCGAGGCGCCCGCTGCCTGCTGGCGAAAACGCTGTGTCGTTGTTTGAAGTCTCGACCGGCACGGCGAGGCCTGCAAAGACCTCGCCACGCCATGCTTCAGCTCAGTCCCTGGCCGGCGGCGTACTCCGGACGCTGGATCAGCTCGATCTTGTAGCCGTCGGGGTCGGTCACAAAGGCGATCACTGTTTTGCCGCCTTTGACCGGGCCGGCCTCGCGCGTCACGTTGCCGCCAGCGGCCTTGATCTTGTCGCAGGCGGCGTAGGCGTCTGCCACGCCGAGCGCAATGTGGCCGTAGGCGCTGCCCATCTCGTAGCTGTCCGTGTTCCAGTTGTGGGTGAGCTCGATCTCGGCCTGCGCCGGGTTGCCCTCGTAGCCCACAAACGCCAGCGAGTATTTGTACTCTGGGTTTTCCGAGGTGCGCAGCAGCTGCATACCCAGCACCTGGGTGTAAAAGTCGATCGAGCGCTGGAGGTTGCCCACGCGCAGCATGGTGTGAAGTATCCGCATACAAAAGTCCTTAGAAATTCTTGGAGGGCCCAAGGCAAAACCAATTATGTCGCCCTCGGTTGCCTGGTGGGTGTGGCAGCCGGAACACCTGGCCGCTTGCGGTCAATCGCATTCGCTGGACCCTGGCTGAGGAAGGGTCAGGTGACCCGCAAGCGCTCAAACCGGCGAAGAGGGTGCGGATTGAACAGCAGTTGGCCACCACAGCACCGGGTCAGCGCTGTGGTCTGGCGGTGCGTTTGCGGGAGCGGCACAGCCGCAAGGACGCTGGCTGGTGCTGTCGCTGTCAGGTCGCGGCGTTGCTGTTCGCTGCGAAGACCTTGTAAGGGATGGCGCTCAAGACGCAGCACGGTCCGCTTGCTGCAGCTCGGCCGCCAGCCGCTCGCCCTGCCTTGCCCGGGGCTTGCTCCAGCGCGCCAAGCCCAGGTAGAGCACCGGCGTGAGAAACAGGGTGAAAACAGCGGCGATCGACAGGCCGCCAAAAATCACCCAGCCGATGGCGGCGCGCGCCTCGGCCCCTGGCCCGCTGCCCAGCACAAGCGGCAGGGCACCAAGCACGGTGGAGCCCATGGTCATGACGATGGGGCGCAGCCGGGTGGTGGCCGCTTCCAGTGCCGCCTCTCGCACGCTGCGCCCGGCGTCGCGCAGCTGGTCGGCAAACTCCACCATCAAAATGCTGTTTTTGGCCATCACGCCCACCAGCAACAACAGACCGATCTGGCTGTAGAGGTTGATCGAGGTGCCGCTGGCCAGCATGGCAAACACGGCGGCTGCCAGGCCAAACGGCACGCTGAGCAACACCACGCCGGCGCTGGTGACGCTCTCGAACTGCGCCACCAGCACCAGAAACACGACCAGCAGCGCCAGCCCAAAGGTGATCGCCAGTTCGTTGCCGCTTTGCTCCAGCGTGGCGGCGTCGCCGCGAAACAGCAGACCCATGCCGCTGGGCAGCTCGGTGGCGGCCAGGCTGCGCAGCGTGTCCACCACGGTTCGCAGCGGCACATCGCCCGCCACCACCGCACTCATCTCAACCGCGCGGCGCTGGCCAAAGCGCTCCAGTTCGGGCGCCACGGCGGTTTGCTCGAAACGCACGAACTGCGACAGCGGCACCAGCTGGTCGCCCTGGGCCGTGCGTGCGCGCACGGTAGCGTTGAGCAGATCGGCCGGATCGGTGGCGCCGCGCGCGCTGGACTGCAAGATGACCGGCACGGTGCGGTCGCCCACCGAGAGCTCGGTGAGCTCGGTGCCGTCAACCAGCGCCCGCAACACCGTGTCCAGGCCTTCGATGCTGACACCCAGCTCGCTGGCGCGCGCGCGGTCGATGCGCAGGGTGAGCTGCGGCTGGGTGGCGTTGTAGTCCACCTGCACATCGCGCAGCGCGGGCAGGCGGTCTTCGATGCTGAGCGCGAAGGCCTCAGCGGCGCTGGCGATGCGGTCGTAATCGTCGCCGGTGATCGCCATTCGCACGCTGCCGTCGCCACCGCTGCCCACGCCCAGGCCGCCGCTGGCGCGCACCCGAACCCGCGCGCCGGGCAGATCGTCCAGCGCTTGGCGCACCCGCTGCGCCAGCGTGGCCTGGCTGGTCTCGCGGGTTGTGCGCTGGCTCCAGTCGCTCAGCGGCGCCACGATCTCGACTCGGTTCGGGTCGTAGAGACCGGTGATGCTGAAGATGTTGGTCACCAGCCCCTCGTCTTTCAGCGGCTGCACCGCCGCCAGCGCCGCCTCCACCTGGCGGTCTGTGTAGGCCAACGACGCGCCGTCGGGCGCGTTGATGCGCACGCTGAGCACGCCGCGGTCTTCGCCGGGCGTGAGCTCCTGGGCCAGCGAACCGTAGCCGACCGCTGCGGCTGCTGCCAGCGCCACGCAGGCCGCTAGCACCCAGGCCGCATGGGCCAGCGCCGCAGAGATCAGCCGCTGGTACAGACGCACGCCGCGTTCGCCCACAGCGGCCAGGCGCCGCCAAACCGGCCCGCTCTTGGGCTCTGGCGGCAGGCGCGACGCGATCAGCGGCCCCAGCGACAGCGCGACAAACGAGGAGATCGACACGGCGATCGCCATCACAAAACCAAACTCGGCAAACAAGCGGCCGCTGGTGGAGGGCAGGAACGAGATCGGCACGAACACCGCCACCAGCGTGGCGGTGGTGGCCACAACAGCAAAGAACACCTCGCGCGTGCCCAGCACCGCCGCCGCGCGTGCGGGCTCGCCCAAAGACCGACGGCGCTGGATGTTTTCCAGCACCACGATGGCGTCGTCCACCACCAGGCCGGTGGCCAGCAGCAGCGCCAGCAAGGTGATCAGGTTGATCGAAAACCCAAGCAGCCAGATGGCGGCGAGCGTGCCGATGAGCGCAATCGGAATCGTCGCTGCGGGCACCAAGGTGGCGCGCCAGCGCCCAAGAAACAGCGCCACCACCGCCACCACGATCAGCACCGCGAGCAGCAAACTGGTGGTGACCTCCGCGATGGCGCCGCGGATGAACACCGCGTTGTCAGAGACCACGGTGATGCGCAGGTCGGTGCTGTCGCGGTTCAGCCGCTCGACCGCGGCACGCACGCCGGCTGAGATCTCCACGCTGTTGGACTGCGCCTGGCGCACCACACCGAGACTGATCACGCCCTCGCCATTGAGTCGCACATAGGCGGTGGCATCGGCTGGGCTGAAGTAAACGTCCGCCACCTCGCCCAGCGTGAGCTGCGGCCCCAGACGCAGCGCGCGCAGGCTCTCGGGCGAAGCGGCGGTGGCGTTGGCCCGCACCAGCAGCTCCTGGTCGCCCGCGTCCAGGCTGCCAGCGCGCACGTCGAGCCGCGCCGCGCGCAGCAGGGTGGCCACGTCGTCCAGCGACAGGTTGTACGCTGCCAGCCGCAGCGGGTCGACCCGCACCCGCATCACGCGCTGGCGCTGGCCAAACAGGTTGATGTCGGCCACGCCAGGCACCGAGATCAGCGCCGGCTCAATGCGGTCTTCCACTGCGCGCGACAGCTCTTCCACCGGCAGCGACGGGCTGGAAACCGCCAGCTGCATCACCGGCTCGGCATCGGCGTCGGCTTTGACGATGACCAGGTTCTCCAGACCGTCGGGCAGCGTGCGCTGGATGCGCGCCACCGCATCGCGCACATCGTTGGCTGCATCCACCAGATTCACACCTGGGTTGAATTCGATGATGACGCGGAAGTTGCCCTCTTCGCTGGCCGAGCGCACCAGGTACACGCCAGGCACGCGGGCCGCCGCGCCTTCCACCACCCGGGTCACCTCGGCGTCCATGGTCTCGGGCGCTGCGCCGGGGTAGTCGCCCCGCACCACCACAAAGGGGCGGTCGATGTTGGGCAGCTCGCGCACCTCCACGCCCAGCCAGGCGCCGACACCCGCGATCACGATCAGCAGGTTGATGACGATCACCAGCCAGGGCCGGCGGATGGCAAGGGCCGGCAGGCCGCGCGCGCGCCAATCCATCAGGAGCTGCCTGTTACCGCAGCCGGACGCTCGCCCACCACCCGCACCGCGCGACCCGCGCGCAGGCGCTGCACGCCCTCTACCACCACCGGTTCTCCACTGCGCAGCGCGCCCTCGATCAGCACCATGCCACCGATGCGGCGCACCACGCGGGCCGGCACCGCCTCGGCTTTGCCACCGCGCACCGCCCAGACATAGGCGCCCTGGCGGCCGAACTGCAAGGCCAGTTCCGGCACGCTCAGGCGCAGATCCCCCGCCAGCTCCAGGCGCACGCCAAACGACATCCCGGTGCGCAGCCGGTCGTCGGCATTGGGCAGGGTGGCGCGCACCCGTACCGTGCGCAGGGTGGCGTCGATCTGGCTGTCGATCTCGCTCACGCGCCCTTTCACTGGCTGGTCTGGGTAGGCCGGGTGGGTGGCGGTGATCGCCAGCCCGGGCCGCAATCGGCCGATGTAGGCCTCGGGCACATCAAAAGCCACCACCAGCTGGCGCCGATCGTCCAGTGTGGTGAGCGCGGTGGTGGGTGATACCCGGTCCCCGATTTGCACTTCTGCGATGCCCACCACACCGGCAAATGGCGCGCGCACGCTGCGTTCTGAGAGCGCCTGCCGCGCCTGCTGCAAACCGATCTCGGCTGTGCGCTGTGCCGCCACCGCTTGTTCCACCTCAATTTCCGGCACGGCGCCAGTGCCCGCTGTGGCCTCCAGCCGGCTGGCCAGCAAGCTGGCGGTCTGCAGCTGCGCCTGTGCCAGCGCTACCGTGAGCTGCTCGGCGCGGTTGTTCAGCTGCACCAGCAGCTCACCCGCCTTGACCTGTTGGCCAGTGCGAAAAGCCACACCATCGACCTCACCCTCCACCAGCGGGAACAGCGTCACCGAGCGCTGGGCAAGGCCGCTGCCCGGCAGCTCCAGCGTGATGCGGTTCTGCGTTTCGGTGCTGGCGGCAACGATCACCGGCACCGCGTCGGCGGGCCTGGTCGTGGCGGTCTGGGCGGCGGCCAATGGGCTGCCCACGAGGCCTGTCAGGACGGCGAAAACGCAGGCCAGCAGCGGTTGGCAGCGGTTTCTTTGGTCGCCTCGTGCAGAAAAAAACACCATCGGGCCGGGCGTGTGGCAGTTTGACATGCGCGATGGTAGTGCCCACACCGCCCTGTGCTGGCGTAGCTGGCGAAAGTTCTCTGACCCGGGCTTGCGCCACGGCCTACCGCCGGCTGCAAAAGGCTGCTGGATGCTCAGGCCTTCACACCGGCACGGTGTAGTTCAGTGCCATGCGCCCGCCGTCCACTGTGACGATCTCGCCTGTCACGTAGCTGGCCGCGTCGCTCGTCAGCCAGGCCACCACATCGGCTATCTCGTCGGGCTCGCCCAAACGCCGCAGGGGTGTGCGGCTCAGAATTTTTTCCCGGGCGGTGTCGCTGGTGAGCACCGCACGCGCAGCGAGTTCGGTGGCGATGGTGCCCGGTGCCACCGCGTTGACACGAATGCCGTGCTCGGCCAGCGCCAGCGCCATTACCCGGGTCAGCTGGTTGATGCCGCCCTTGCTCACGTTGTAGCTGGCGATGTCGGGGATCGCCAGCACGCCGTTGACCGAGCTCATGTTGACGATGCTGCCCTCGCGGCGCAGCGCCATCTCGCGAGCCACCGCCTGGCCCATCAGAAAACTGCCCTTGAGGTTGACGCGCAGCACCTCGTCGAAATCTTCTTCGGTCACCTCCAGAAAATCGGCCGCCCTGAAAATGCCAGCGTTGTTCACCAGCACATCGATGCGGCCGTGGGTGGCCATCACCTTGGCCACCAGGTCGTCCACATCCACCTTGTCGCCCACATCGCAGTGGCGGTAGAGCGCGCCGAGTTCGGTGGCGAGCGCGCGGCCGGGCGCGTCGGCCACGTCGGCAATCACCACCTTGGCGTTTTCCTGTGCGAAGCGCCGCGCGCAGGCCTCGCCGATGCCTTGGGCGCCACCGGTGACGATGACCACGCGGCCCTGGTGTCCGAAATGCACCGAGGTGCTGTTGCTTGCGGCTGGGTTCATGGGGTGATGGTACCCAGCTTGTGGTGCCGCAGCGAGCGCGGGCGTGGTCAACAGCTGGCCAGCGCGCCGTCCACCCGTGCGCGTGTCTGCTCGGTGAGGTAGTCGAGGAAAACCTGCGTGCGGCGCGGCATGAATTTGCGGCTGGGCAGCGCCGCGTACAGCGTCAGGCGGTCGGTGATCCAGGGCGCCAGCACCCGAACCAGATCGCCGTTCTGGATCAGCGGCGCAACCAGTTCGACGGCGGTGGCGGTGATGCCAGCGCCGTCCAGCGCAGCGTGCATCAGCGTGTCTGTGTGGTTGCACCACAGCACCGGTTGCACCGGGATTTCGACCGAACAGGCCTCTTGCGTGTCGTGCAGCAAACGCCAGCCCAGGCTGCGACCGGTGGTGGGTTTCAGGCGCAGGCAATCGTGCTTTGTCAGCTCTTCTGGCCGTCTTGGCGTGCCTTTTCGTCGCAGGTAATCTGGCGACGCCAACAGCACGCTGACGCTGGAGAGCACCTTGCGCGCGATCACGTTGGCGTCGAAGGAGGCCCGGGTGCCAAGCAGCGTGATGTCGTAGTCCTCGATCGGGGGCTCGCGGTGCGACTCGACGTCGATGTCGAGTCGGATCTTGGGGTAGGCCTGCCGAAAGCCCCGCACCAGAGGCCCCAGCACGTGGGTGGCGAGCACGGGTGGCGCCAGCAGGCGCAGCACGCCCGCGAGCTCGCTGGTCTGCGAACTCACCAGCGCGTGGGCCTCGTCGATCTCTTGCAGGATCACCCGCACCCGCTCCAGGTAGGTCTCGCCGGCGTCGGTGAGCGAAACGCGGCGCGTGGTCCGGTGCAGCAAGCGCGTACCCAGGTGGTCTTCGAGGTCGGCGACCAGCCGCGTGACCACTGGCGGCGACATGTCCAGCACACGCGCAGCCGCCGCAAAACCCCCTTCATCGATCACTTTTTGAAAGACACGCATCGAGGCAAGACGGTCCATGAGAGATCTCCGTTTTCGGGTACACCCGTATTTAAAAGACCATATTGTTTCATAAATAGAAATGCAGCAGTATAAAATAAGCTGTTTGTTTTCTCTTTTAGAAACTTTACAGTTCAACCCATCGATGCATGCAAACCCCCTGCAGAGACATCGAAGCCGGTCGGACCTCACACGGGACTGACCGACGTCTTCAACCCCTTCAAAGGAAACTGTCATGAAATCCCGCCTCTCTGTTATTGCCCTCGCGCTATCTACCGTTGTTGCCGGTCACGCCCTGGCCGCCGACACCACAGTCTCCAAGACCCGTGCTGAGGTGCGGGCCGAACTGGCTGAAGCCATTCGCAGCGGCAAGATGCTCGCCAACGGCGAGACTGGTGCCACCTTCAAGGATCTGTACCCTCACCGCTACGCCCAGCCGGTGGTGTCTGGCAAGACCCGTGAAGCGGTGAAAGCCGAACTGGCCGAAGCCATCCGCAACGGCGACATGGTGGCCAACGGTGAGACTGGCGCCACCTTCAAGCAGCTCGCAGCCAGCAGCTATGCCGCAGCCGCCGAGCGCGTCACCGCAGGCAAGACCCGCGACGAAGTGAAAGCCGAGCTGGCCGAGGCCATTCGCAACGGCGACATGCTGGCCAATGGCCAGACTGGTGTCACCCTCAAGCAGCTCTACCCCGACCTCTACCCAAAGGCCACCCTGGCCCAGGGCAAGACGCGCGGTGAAGTGCGTGCCGAATTGGTCAAGTCGCGCGCCAGCAACGGCGGCTGATCGCGAAAAAGCTGGGCTGTGCGCTGGGCATCAGGCACAGAGCCAGTCTGCTCCTCAGCCGGTGGATCAAGTGCCAGCGCTGCATCACCCGAAACGAAAAAAAGCCGGCAAAGCCGGCTTTTTTTTGGCTTGACCGGCGGTTTCGACCGGCCTTTGCAACGGTCACTTCAGGTGCTCGTTGATCATCTTGGTCATCTCGAACATGGACGCTTGCGCCTTCTTGAAGATTTCCTTCAGCTTGGCGTCGGCGTTGATCATGCGGCGGTTGGTCGCGTCTTGCAGATCGTGCTTTTTGATGTAAGCCCAGACCTGCTTGGTCACCTCGGTGCGTGGAAGCGGGGTTGAGCCCACGATCGCGGCCAGGGCGGGGCTGGGGGTCATGGCCTTCATGAAGGCGGCGTTGGGGGTGCGCTTCTTGGCTGGTGCCGCTTCTGCAACTGGAGCGGCTTTTTCGACCGCAGGCACTTTGGTTGCTGGCGCAGCCTTCTTGGCCGCAGGCGCTTTCGCAGCCGGTGCGGCTTTCTTTGCTGGTGCCGCTTTTGTCGCGGGTGCTTTTTTTGCAGTTGCCATGGTTTTATTTCCTTCTAGAAGTGGAATGTGTTCCGGCGATCAAAGGCGCTTGAAAACCGGTGTGTCGGATGCTAATGGAGTTGCACCCGCATTCCAAGGGAACGGACACGCTTTTTCGCGTGTATCGACCAGGGCAAGCGCCGCACGTGAAGGGGAAAACAACACTCGCGCGCGCGACGGCTGCGCGCCCAGCATGGCGATGTCCGCAAGCGCTTGGTTCGGGCTGTCAAAATTGGAACCAGGTCAGGCCCGAAAGCCAGCCAAACCCTGTCATTTGGAGACAATTCGCCATGCCAGAAATTGCCACCAGCGATCTGTGTTACGCCCACAAAAATGACAGCTCGGGCAGCCTGCGTGTGCTGCCCCCGGTGTTTCGCGACTTTGGGGCGCGGTGCTGTTTTGCCGGACCGGTGAGCACGGTCAAGTGCTTCGAAGACAACACGCTGGTGAAGGCAGCGGTGGACAGCCCGGGCCAGGGTCGGGTGCTGGTGGTGGACGGCGGCGCTTCGCTGCGGCGCGCGTTGCTGGGTGGCCGCCTAGGGGCGGCTGCGGCGCGCAACGGCTGGGCCGGCGTGGTGATTGATGGCTGTGTGCGAGACGTGGCCGAACTGGCGCTGTGCGACACCGGCATCCGTGCGCTGGCGTCCATTCCCCTGCCGACCGACAAGCGCAGCGAAGGCCAGCGCGAGGTGGCGGTACAACTGTAGGGGGTCTGGGTGCGGCCTGGCGACTGGATGTATGCCGATGAAGACGGCATTGTGGTTTCTGGCGGGCCGCTGCACGTCTAACGGTGCTGCCTTGGCCGGTGGCGCCGATTGGCCCAGGCTCAGATCGACAGGCCCTTGTAGGTCATGTAAGCCGCCAGCAGGTAGAGCACGCTGGCGAAAACCCTTTTGAGGGTGGCAATGGGCAGCGCATGGGCCGCTCGCACGCCCAATGGCGCCATCAGCACGCTGGCGCTGGCAATCACCACCAGAGCGGGTAGGTAGATGTAGCCGATGGAGCCGGGCGGCAGGCCAGCCAAGCCCTGGCCCGCAACCAGATAGCCCAGCGCATTGGCCAGCGCGATCGGAAAACCCAGCGCCGCGCTGGTGGCCACCGCGCTGTGAATCGCCACGTTGCACCAGGTCATGAAAGGCACGCTCACAAAGCCGCCACCCGCGCCAACCAGCCCCGAGAGAAGGCCAATCACCGTGCCCGCGCCCAGCGTGCCGGCGGTGCCGGGCAGGGTGCGCGAGGGCTTGGGCTTTTTGTTGAGCAGCATCTGCGTGGCGGAGAAGCTCACGAAGACCGCAAACACCAGCGCCAGCCACGAACCCTTGAGCAGCGCGAACACGCCCAGGCTGGCGATGGCCGCGCCGATCACGATCCCCGGCGCCAGCAGCTTGACGATGTCCCAGCGCACCGCTCCGCGCTTGTGGTGGGCGCGCACGCTGGAGAGCGAGGTAAAAATGATAGTGGCCATTGAGGTGGCGATCGCCATCTTCACCGCGAGGTCGGGCGACACGCCCCGGTGGCTCAGGATGATGGTGATAAACGGCACCATGATCATCCCGCCGCCAATGCCCAGCAGCCCCGCTAGAAAACCGGTGCAAAGACCGAGCATGGCCAATTCAAAAATGAGCACAGGTTCAAAGATCATGAGAGGGGACGTGCTTCAGGGTGAGACAAGGCGCTGGTCGGCGCAACGGACAGCGGCTGAGTCTACCCAGCGCGAAGCGGCGCAGGCGGGTGTTTCGAATGGGGGTGTCTGCAAGTGCCACCGGACCGTCATCCTGAACCGGGGGTTCAGGTGGGCCAGGTCAACCTGACTTCGGGTTCATCTGACGCGAGATGCTCACACCAATCAGGTAATGTTCCTAGCCCGTGCTCAGGGAGCATTGGTTCAAGGAAATATAAAGCCCGGCATGCACTGCAGACCATTAGATTGTAGGCCCGTGCAGGCCTGGGTTGGGCTTCGGTGTGACAGAAACCGCCTGCCACAGATGGGTGGTAGGCGCAGCAAATTCAGAGCAGCTGCCCATCGCCGCTTAGCGCGTTGTCCAGCCGCCTTACCAGGTCCGCCAACCGAGCCTGGGTGGCGCTATCGCCAGGTTGCGCTGTGTCAGCGAGCACAGCGGCTGGCGCGGGGGCGGCGGCGTTGCCATGCAGCCGCTCAGACGCCAGTTGCGACAGCTCAAACGCCAGGTTGAGCGAAGCCAGCACCGCAATGCGCTCGCGTGCTTTGACCTTGCCCGCGTCACGGATGCGGCACATAGCGGTGTCGACGCGCTGCACCGCATCCAGCAGTGCCGACTCGCCGCCCGGTGGACAGGCAAGCAAATAACTCTGGCCCATGATTTGGACCTCGGTCTGCTTGGCGGTTGCGGTTGCGGTGGCGTTCATGCGTTGCGTCCAGACGTGGGCGCACTGTTGACAGGCAGCCGGTCGAGCAAAGCGTCAATGCGGGCCCGCGCTGCGTTCAGCCGTGATTTCAGCGAGTCGCGCTCGCCCTGCATCGCTTGCAGCTGCTGGTGCAGCAGTGCGTTGGTGCGTTGCAGCTCGTCGTGGCGCAACAGAAGCCGCTCCACGCGTTCGGCTATTTGATCAAGGTGGTGGTTTTCGGCCATGGTGAGACGGAGATAGCCGGCGATTGTAGGGTCGTGGCGAGCAACCCCAGCCTACAATCAACCTCGTTGGTGCTCGTGGCCTGGTTCTCAGGCCACAGTTCAACGGGAAGCAGGAGGGACAGGCTCAAACGAGCCCTGACCTAACCTGCGCTGCCCCCGCAACGGTAAGCAGACGAAGCGGCCAAAGAACCTTTTCTTCGGCTCCTTCAGCTGGCATCTATCAACCACTGGGCGCCTTGTGCGCCTGGGAAGGTGATGTCGGTCGTTCTGTCAGCCCGGATACCGGCCAACACGGTGGTGGTGCGTCTGCAAAGGCGCGCCACCGTGAACGCCCATGCGCTGTCGGGGAGGACGGCGAGGGCATCTTCTGTGTCTGTCTTCTCATGAAAAACCGCAATCTGCGCGCGCCTCTGGCCGCGCTTCCCTTGGCTATTCTGGCCACGATCTCCCACGCCCAAACCCAAACCCTGCCCGAGACGGTGGTGACGGCGACACGGGTGGTTCAGCCTCTGAGCGATGTAGTCGCGGACGTTAGTATTCTTGACCGCGCACAGATCGAACGCAGTGGCGCGGTAGGCCTTGCCGACGTACTCAAGCGCCTCCCCGGCGTCGAGATGGCGCGTAACGGCGGCCCCGGCACCAACACCAGCGTGTTCTTACGCGGAGCCGAATCGCGTTTTACCGCTGTTTATGTTGATGGCGTGCGCGTCGATTCCCAATCTACAGGTGGTGCGACCTGGCAGGCCATTCCTCTGGCATTGATTGACCGCATCGAGGTGCTCCGTGGCCCAGCGGCAGCTATTTATGGCTCAGACGCGATCGGTGGCGTGATTCAAATCTTCACCAAGCGCGGTGAAGCTGGCTTTGCTCCCTTTTTTGGCGTGGGCTTGGGTACCTACAACACCCGCAAGCTCGATGCCGGATTCAGCGGTGCCACCGGAACCTTTGACTACGGACTGGGCGTCGCTTATGAAAAAAGCGATGGCTTCAACGCTCGTCCCATTACCGGCCAAAATCCCGACAAAGATGGCTACCGCAGCCAATCGGCCAACCTTAGACTGGGTCTTCAGCTCGACAAGGCGCAGCGCCTTGAAGCGACCTACCTGACCAGCGATGTCAATTCAGGCTACGACAGCGGTTTGGGCGCTGACGACCGCAGCTTGCACAAGCTGGAAACGCTGGGCTTGACCTGGCAAGCGCAGTGGACCGACGCGTGGAGCACGCGCGTGTTGGTGAATGAGTCCAACGACCGCTACGAAACCAAGCCTTCGCCGTACCTCACGCAAACGCGCCTACGAAGCTACACGCTGTTCAACGAGCTTCGGCTGGGCGAGCACTTGTTGACCGCCGCCCTGGAGCGCAGGGCAGACGAGCTGAAGAATGCACCCATCGATAAGGGTCGTTCGCAAAACGCACTTGCGCTGGGTTACGGCTTTAGCCACCAAGCGCACACTTTGCAGCTCAATGTGCGCCATGACAAAGACAGCGAGTTCGGCGGCAAGACCACCGGCAGCGCTGCCTACGCGTTCGCGTTCACGCCTGCTTGGCGTGCAACAGCTTCGGCTGGCACTGCCTTTCGTGCGCCCACGTTGTATCAGCGCTTCAGTGAGTACGGCGTAGCAACACTGGTGCCCGAGAGCAGCCGCAACGTTGAACTCGGCCTGCGCTGGGCGCAGGGCGCCAGCAGCGCCGGCTTGGTGGCTTATCGCAACAAGGTCAGCAACCTGATCACCTTTGGCGCCGCTGGCCCTTGTGCGTCGAGGTTTGGCTGTTACACGAACACGGCACGCGCCGAATACGCTGGCGTTACGCTGTCAGCGGCGTCTGCAATTGGCGGAGTCAACCTACGCACCTCGCTTGACGTACAGAATCCGCGTGACCTTAGCACTGGCAAGCAGCTGGCTCGGCGCGCCAAGCAACACGGCACGTTGGCTGCCGATACCCGCGTTGGTAACTGGCTGCTGGGCGCCGACGCGCAGGTCTCAGGAAAGCGTTTTGACCGTGCCGGCAATACTCGCGTGCTCAGCGGCTACAGCCTGCTCAACCTCAGCGCCAGCACGGCAATTGCCAAAGACTGGACGCTCTTGGCGCGCATCGACAACGTGAGCGACAAGCAGTATGAAGTTGCTCGCACCTATGGCACGGCCGGGCGGTCGTTTTATGCCGGTGTGAGATGGGCACCGAAATAAGCATGGCCCGCTGCCCCGCCGTCCTCATCGCCGCGCCTGCCTCCGGCCAGGGCAAGACCACCGTGGCCGCTGCCCTGGCGCGGCTGCATGTGCGCCAGGGGCGGCGGGTGCGGGCGTTCAAGTGTGGGCCGGACTTTCTGGACCCGCTGTGGCTCGGGCTTGCCACCAGTGCGCCGGTGCACAACCTCGACCTGTGGATGACGGGTGAGGCCGACATTCGGGCGCGGCTGCATGCGGCGTCGCTGGAGGCCGACCTGATCGTGATCGAAGGGGTAATGGGTTTGTTTGACGGCGAGCCGAGCGCGGCCGATCTGGCGCAGCGGCTGGGCTTGCCGGTGCTCGCGGTGATCGACGCCAGTGCCATGGCCGGCACCTTTGGCGCGCTCGCGTTTGGTCTGTCGCACTACCGCCCGGGTTTGCGCTGGGCCGGTGTGCTGGCCAACCGGGTGGCGGGCGAGGCGCACGCGCAGATGTTGCAAGACTCGCTGGGCGAGGGTGAAGGCGAAAGCGCGGCCTCGGGCTGGCTGGGGGCTCTGTTGCGCAACCCGGCCTGCGTGTTGCCCGAGCGCCACCTGGGTCTCACCGCCGCCAGTGAGTTGCCCGACGCGCTGGAGCGGCTCGATGTGGCGGCCGACGCGCTGGCTGAGACGCCGCTGGGCCGCATGACCGACGCCGGCTGGCAGGCCTGGTCGGTGGACTTCCCCGCGCCGCTTATGGAGGCACCCGCGCCACGGCTGCTCGCCGGACGCACCATCGCGGTGGCACGCGATGCCGCTTTCAGCTTCATTTACCCGGCCAACCTCGATGCGCTGCACGCGCTCGGCGCTGAGCTGGTCTTTTTTTCGCCACTGGTCAACGAGCCGCTGCCCGCCTGCGACGCGGTCTGGCTGCCCGGTGGCTACCCCGAATTGCATGCGGCGGTGCTGGCGCGCAGCGAGACCAGCCGCGACAGTCTGCGCGCCCATGTGCAGGCCGGGCTGCCGATTTGGGCCGAGTGCGGCGGAATGATGGTTTTGTTTGACGAGCTGATTGACCGCAACAGTCAGGCCCACGCCGGCTGGGGCCTGCTGCCCGGGCGGGTGCGCGTGGGCGAGCGGCTGGCGGCCCTGGGGCCACACCAGCTGAATCTGGCTGCGGGTACGCTGCGCGGTCACAGCTTTCATTACTCGCGCTGCGAGACCGAGTTGGCGTCTGTGCTGCATACCGAGTCGGTGCGCGGCGGCGTCACGAAAACGGGCGAGGCGGTGTACCAGCGCGGTGCTTTGCGCGCGAGCTATTTCCACGCCTGGTTTGCGTCGAATCTCTCGGCCGCAGCAGCCTTGTTTGATCAGAAGGAATGGACATGAAGCACCAACCCGACTCACAGCGCCCCGGCCCGCAGCGCATCGTCTGCCTCACCGAAGAAACCACCGAGTGGCTGTACTGCCTGGGGCAAGAGGCGCGCATTGTCGGTATCTCGGGCTACACGGTGCGCCCGCGCCGAGCGCGCGACGAGAAGCCCAAGGTGAGTGCGTTTCTCACCGCCAAGGTGGACAAAATTCTGGCGCTGCAGCCCGACTGCGTGTTCGGTTTTTCCGATTTGCAGGCCGATATTGCGGCGGCGCTGATCCGTGCTGGTGTGCAGGTGACTGTGTTCAACCAGCGCAGCGTGGACGAGATTTTTTCCATGTTGTATCAGGTGGCGGCCACGGTGGGCTGTGTCGACGAAGGGCTGGCGCAGATGGCGCTCATGCGCGATCGGCTGGCGCAGATCGAGGCGGTGGTGCGCGCGCAGCAGGCCGCCGGCAAGCGCCGGCCGCGCGTGTATTTCGAGGAGTGGGACGAGCCGCCCATCAGCGCGATCCGCTGGGTGTCGGAGCTGGTGGGCATTGCCGGGGGCGACGATGTGTTTCCCGAATTGGCCGTGCAGGCGATGGGCAAGGGTCGCATCATTGCCGACCCACTGGAGATTGTGCGCCGCGCGCCCGACATCATCATCGGCTCCTGGTGCGGCAAGAAATTTCGCCCGGAAAAAGTGATGGCCCGGCCCGGCTGGGAAGCGGTGCCAGCGGTGGTGAATGGTCAGGTGTTCGAGATCAAATCGGCCGACATTTTGCAGCCCGGTCCGGCGGCGCTGACCGATGGTGTGGAGCAGCTGCACCGCATCGTGCTGGACTGGATGATGAATGTGGCCCCCACGCTCCCCACTGCGTGTGGTTCGCTGCCCCCCGAGGGGGCGCTCCCCGCCTTGGGGCGGCCCGGCGGCGGGGAGGATGGCCCCCACGCTCCGTCGCTTCGCGGTTCGCTGCCCCCCGAGGGGGCGCTCCCCGCCTTGGGGCGGCCCGGCGGCGGGGAGGATGGCCCCCACGCTCCGCCGCTTCGCGGTTCGCTGCCCCCCGAGGGGGCGCTCCCCGCCTTGGGGCGGCCCGGCGGCGGGGAGGATGGCCCCCACGCTCCGCCGCCTCGCGGTTCGCTGCCCCCTGAGGGGGCGCTCCCCGCCTTGGGGCGGCCCGGCGGCGGGGTTGTGGCGTGAGCGTGGCCACGAGCGAGTTCGTCCTCGGTGGTCAGCGCAGCGGCAAGTCGCGCCGGGCCGAGACGCTGGCGGCCGACTGGCTGGCGGCGGCGCCCACCCACCGTGCGCTGCTGATCGCCACCGCACAGGCCTGGGACGACGAGATGCGCGAGCGCATCGCGCGGCACCAGCTTGACCGCGCCGAGCGGGTGCCGGGCATGGTCACGGTGGAAGAACCTTTCGCGCTGGCTGAGGCGCTGCGCCGCGGCAGCGAGCCGCAAACACTGGTGGTGATCGACTGCCTCACACTGTGGTTGACCCATCTGACGATGCCGCTGAACCCGGCCGACGCGCTGGACGAGGCAGGTGTGGTCGCCGCCACCGAGGCGCTGTGTGCGGCCATCGCCAGCGCGCGTGGCCCTGTGGTGCTGGTGGGCAACGAGATTGGGCTCGGGGTGATTCCGCTCGGGCGCGAGGTGCGCGTTTTTGTGGATGCGCTGGGCCGTCTGAACCAAGCGGTGGCGGCGTGCTGCGTGCGTGTCACCCTCATGGTGGCTGGCTTGCCGCTCGCGCTGAAGGAGGCGCTATGAACCGCTGGTGGCCCGCGCGTTTGATGAAGCCTTTCTTCCTGCTGCTCTGCGCAGCTGTCGCAGCGCCCGTCTTCGCCCAGCCGGTGCAGGTCACCGACGACCGCGGCGTGGTGGTGCGGCTGGGGGCAGCGCCGCAGCGCATCGTGAGTTTGCTGCCCTCGCTCACCGAAACGGTGTGCGAGCTGGGCCGTTGCGACCGGCTGGTGGGGGTGGACCGCTATTCCAACTACCCGGCCAGCGTGCAGCGCCTGCCCACCGTGGGTGGCGGGCTGGATCCAAACGTGGAGGCGATCGTGGCGCTGCGGCCCGATGTGGTGCTGATGGCCACCTCGTCGCGCGTGGGCGAGCGGCTGAAAACGCTGGGCATTTCGGTGGTGGCGCTGGAGCCCAAAACCCATGCCGATGTGCAGCGCGTCTTGCTCACCGTGGGCCAGTTGCTGGGCGTTGCCGATGCGCAGAAAGTCTGGCGTGCGATCGATGCTGGCGTGTCGGCGGCGGCGCAGTCGGTGCCGGCTAGCGCGCGCGGGATGCGCGTTTATTTCGAGGTGAACCAGGGGCCGTATGCGGCGGGTGAGTCGTCGTTTATTGGCGAGACGCTGACGCGGCTTGGCGCAAAAAACATCGTGCCTACAAAGCTTGGCCCGTTTCCCAAGCTCAACCCCGAGTACATCGTGCGCGCGAACCCCGACCTGATCATGGTCGGCCAGCGCAGCGCCGATGGCATGGCGCAGCGGCCGGGCTGGGCGGGCATGCGCGCGTTGCGCGAGCAGCGGCTGTGTGTGTTTCCGGTCGAGGAGGCCAATGTGTTGGTGCGCCCCGGGCCGCGCATGGCCGAGGCCGCGCGCATCATGGCGCGCTGTCTGGTGGAGAAATCGCCAAAAGCAGAGGCGCCAAAAGCAGAACGATCCGCCGCCGGGCCGTCCCAAGCCGGATCAGCCCAATGGACCGGCACGGCCGGGGTCGCTCCCTCTGCTTGGGGCAGCGCACCTCGAGCAGCGGCAAGCGTGGGGGCTCAGTGAGTTCTGGTCGCGCCACCGGGCTGGCGCTCATGCTGCTGTTGATCAGCTTGGCGCTGGTGGCGCTGGGCGTGTGCGTGGGCAGCACCGGGCTGGAGAATTTGCTGAAACCCCTGTTCGACCCGCAGGCACCGGCGGCTGAGCGCGCGCTGGCGCAACAAATCGTCTGGGACATTCGCCTGCCGCGCACCTTGGGTGCCTGGCTGGCCGGGGGTTTGCTGGGCCTGGCGGGCGCGGTGGCGCAGGGCCTGTTTCGCAACCCGCTGGCCGATCCGTTTTTGCTTGGCAGCGCCTCCGGCGCCTCGCTGGGTGTGGCGCTGGCGCTGGCGGCGCTCGGCGGCGGCGCGGGCATGTTGGCGGGCGCCCTGCCGGCGGGGCTGGTGGTGAGTGTGTTCTCCGGCAGCGCGCTGGTGCGCCTGGGCCTGACCGGCGCGGCTTTTGTGGGCGCGGTGCTCGCGGTGTTGCTCACGTTGGCGCTTTCGCGCGGCGTGCAGCACACGCTGCGCCTGCTGCTCGGCGGTGTGGTGGTGGGCGTGGTGCTGGGCGCGATGACGCAAATGGTGTTGTTGCTCTCGCCCGACTCGCTGCAGGCGATGCAGGCCTTCATGCTCGGCTCGACCAGCTTTGTTGGCTGGACCGCTTGCGCGCTGATGCTGGCGGTGTGGCTGCTGTGCGGCGGCGGCGCCTGGCTGCTGGCTCGCGTGCTCGATGGCCTCAGCCTGGGCGACGCCACCGCGCGCAGCCTGGGCCTGCCCTTGGCGCCCATGCGCGCGGCGCTGGTGGCGGTGCTGGCGCTGGCCACCGGCACCGCTGTGGCGCAAACCGGGCTGATTGCCTTCGTGGGCCTGGCCGCGCCGCATCTGGTGCGCAGCATCGTTAAGACGACACACGCGCGCCTCATCCTGCTTTCCAGCCTGGCCGGTGGCGTGTTGCTGACGGCGGCCGACACGCTGGCGCGCGGCCTGATCGCGCCGCAGGAGCTGCCGGTGGGCGTGCTCACCGCTGTGCTCGGCGGGGGCTATTTGCTGTGGCTGATGCACCGGCGCACTGGCGGCGAGCGGGGCGTGGGGATATGAATTTTCAGCCTGATGGCCGACCCGCTGCCGCGCTGCAGGCGCGGGCCTTGAGCGTGCGACTGGGCATCGCCGAGGTGTTGCACAGCATCGACTTGGCGCTGCCGCGCGGGCGCTGGACCAGCGTGGTCGGGCCCAACGGCGCGGGGAAGTCCACGCTGTTGAAAGCGCTGGCGGGCTTGCTGCCGCACCGGGGCGAGGTGCGGTTGCTGGGACAGCCCTTGGCCGGCTGGGCGCACCGGGCTCGCGCGCAGCAACTGTCTTGGTTAGGCCAGAACGAAACCGGTGGCGACGACCTGCTGGTGCACGACCTGGTGATGCTGGGCCGCATGCCACACCAGACCTGGCTCAGCCCGCCGAGCACAACCGACTTGGCTGCTGTGGAGCAGGCGCTGCGGGCCACCCAGGCTTGGGATTGGCGGGATAGGGCACTCGGTCAGCTCTCGGGAGGTGAGCGCCAGCGGGTGCTGCTGGCGCGGGCGCTCGCGGTGCAGGCCGAGGTGCTGCTGATGGACGAACCGCTGTCCAACCTCGACCCGCCGCACCAGGCTGACTGGTTGCAGCTGGTACGCGGCTTGGTGGCGCAGGGCACAACCGTGGTCAGCGTGTTGCACGAGATCGGCATGGCGTTGCATGCCGATGAGCTGGTGGTGATGGCCCATGGCCGGGTGGTGCACCAGGGCGCATGTGACGATGTGGCGGGTCATCGCCAGCTGGAGGCGGTGTTTGACCACCGCATCGCGGTACACGCCTTGCAAGGCCAGTGGGTCACGCTGCCGGCCCATCCCTGACAACCTTTTGAGGAAACTGAATGCAAATTGAAACCCCACCCGCAGAAAAACCGTACGAAAAACCCGAGGGCGAGCGGCGCGGGCTGGTCATCGTCAACACCGGTGACGGCAAGGGCAAGAGCACAGCCGCGTTTGGTCTTGCATTGCGAGCGCACGGGCGCGGCAAGGCGGTGAAGATTTACCAGTTCATGAAAGTGCCTTCGGCTCGCTTTGGCGAACACCGGATGTTTGAGCAGATCGGCATACCGATCGAAGGACTGGGCGATGGCTTTAGCTGGAAGAGCAGCGACCTGGAGCGCTCGGCGCAGCTAGCGCGCGACGGCTGGGAAAAGGCGCGCGCCACCATTTTGGATGGCGGTCATTTTTTGGTGGTGCTCGACGAGATCACCTACCCGCTGATCTACGGCTGGCTGGCGCTGGACGGCGTGCTGCAGACCCTGCGCGAGCGGCCATCTCATGTGCATGTGGTGTTGACCGGGCGCCGCTGCCCGCCCGAGATCGTGGAATTGGCCGACACGGTGACCGAGATGACCAAGATCAAACACGCTTTCAACGCCGGGATTCCGGCGCAGCGTGGCATTGAGGATTGAGTTGCGCCGCCCGCAGCCATCCGTTTTTAACCACCTGATTTCCCACGCGCTCCATGCCCATTGCTCAAGCCGACACCCAGATCACCGTCTGTACCACCTGCCGCACACCCGGCACCTCACGCGAGCAACGCGCCGATGGTCAGAACCTGTTTGACGCGGTGCAAGAGGCCCTGTGGGCGGCCGAATCCGAGAGTGGGGCGGCGCTGCCTGTGCAGCTTCGTGGGCAGGCCTGCATGAGCGGCTGCAACCGCGCCTGCACCCTGGCGGTTCAGAGCGCGGGCAAGTGGACGTATTACTGGGGCGACCTGGCGCCCGATGCCGAAACCGCCGCGCAGGTCGTCGTCTGTGCCCTCATGCACCAGCGTGGCACAGAAGGCGAGCTGGAATGGAAGGCCCGGCCCGAGCGATTGAAGAGCGGTGTGTTGGCCCGCATCCCCCCCCACCGCAACGGTGGCTGAGCGGGTGTGAGCGCAGCGGGCTGAAACGGTGTTTGCTGTGAGCTGGGACATGCAAACCGCCTGGGCCGTGCTGCATCCCGGCGTGCTGGGTGCGGTGGCTGTGCTGGTGGCGCTCGCCGTGGACCGCGTCTGGGGTGAGCCACCGGCTCGCTGGCATCCTGTTGTGTGGATGGGTGGCTACCTGGGCTGGGTTGGGCAACGCACCGCGCCATTGGCCAATGTGGCTGGCAACCAACAGCGCTGGATGTTCTGGCGCGGCGCATTGGCCTGGGGTGCGGGCGCGCTGGCTGTGTGGCTGCTGAGCTGGGCCGCGGTTTGGCTTTTGGATGCTGCACCTGGGTGGCTGCAAACGTTGGTGTTGGGGCTGTTGCTCAAACCCATGCTGGCCTGGCGCATGTTGCGTGATGAAGTCAAAGCGGTGGAGGATGCATTGAATGAAACGCTGGCCGCTGGACGCGAGCGCCTGGCCTGGTTGGTCAGCCGCGACGTGACCGTGCTGGACGCCACACAGGTGCGCGAAAGCGCCATCGAGTCCCTGGCCGAAAACCTCAACGACTCGGTGGTGGCGCCGCTGTTCTGGTTTGCCATCGCTGGCCTGCCGGGTGCTGCGCTCTACCGCTTTGCCAATACCGCGGACGCCATGTGGGGCTATCGGGGCGCGCGTGAGGGCCGCGACTGGACCTGGGCCGGCAAATGGGCCGCCCGCGCCGACGATGTGCTTTCTTGGCCACCAGCGCGCCTCACGGCGGGCTTGCTGGCGCTGGTCTGCGGCGCATGCCGCTGGCGAGAACTGCGAACGCAAGCGCGGCAGACGCCATCGCCCAACAGCGGCTGGCCAATGGCTGCCATGGCGCTGGCGCTGGATGTGCGCCTGAGCAAGCCTGGGGTGTACCAGCTCAACTCAGCTGGCCGCAGCCCGCAAGCGGCGGACCTGGCGCGCGCGTTGCAGCTGGCTGGCCGGGTGGTGGGGCTGCTGGCTGCGCTGGCTGGGTTGACGGCAGTGGTTTTTGCCGCGGCAGGCATCGCACAGGGCGTGCTGCCATGAACACCGACCACGGCGGGCCTGATGCGCTGGGTGTGCCGCGCTGGGACTTTTCCACCAACGCCAACGCCTGCGGCCCCTGCCCGATGGCGCTGGCCGCGCTGCACCAGGCCGATCCGCGCCGCTATCCCGACCCGTCTTACACGGATCTGTGCGAGCGGCTGGCGGTTTTCCACGGCGTGGCGGCCGAGCGCATCGTGCTCGCGGCCAGCGCCAGCGAGTTCATCGCGCGCATCACTGCCGCCCTGCGGCTGGCTGGCGCGCAACGCGCCTGGGCTCCGGCGCTGGCCTATGGCGACTACACGCGTGCGGCGTCTGCCTGGGGCTTGGCGCGTGTGGATGACCCAGCGCAGGTCGATCTGCTGTGGTTGTGCGAACCGTCCAGCCCGCTGGGTGGTGCCGAGCCCATGGCCGCCGAACTGGCGGAGCAGGGTGGGATGGTGGTGCTGGACCGTGCCTATGAGCCCCTGCGCTTGACGGGCGCCTGCTCGCTGGGTGATGCCGCGCTGCAGCGCGTCTGGCAACTCTGGTCGCCGAACAAGGCGCTGGGGCTCACGGGGGTGCGTGGTGCTTACGCGATCGCGCCGCTGCACGGA
>Ga0105055_10002735_pt1 | contig 27137 bp, 14 predicted proteins | sample BON03_FD_78090 | JGI IMG/M metagenome (GOLD analysis project Ga0105055, IMG submission 78090) | Freshwater microbial communities from Lake Bonney liftoff mats and glacier meltwater in Antarctica - BON-03 | ecosystem: Environmental > Aquatic > Freshwater > Ice > Glacier meltwater | place: Lake...
AATCACAATAACGTTTTTCATTCCGACCATCATGACTGATGAAGTGGTCAAGTCGCTGCTTTCCCGAGTTCGAGTTTCAAAATCTGACGAGTCAATATCGGAGCAACTTCTGAGCCATTGCAAGCTTACTCAAGTCGCTGCCGGCGATGTTGTTATCACACAAGGTCAGCAAGGCTCGGCATTGTTTCTGCTTGTGTCAGGTACAGTGGAAGCACGCTCCACCAATGGGAATGTGGTTTACACGTTCAATGGTCCTTGTAGGTTCGGAGAAAGAACTGCGTTTAGGACTGATGAAATGACTCCAGTGTCTTGTGTCGTCGTATCCAACAACACGGTTCTCTTTCAAATATCATCGGACGATGTTTTGAAGTGCGTTAGCTTAGGTCTCCACCCACTGCAGGTAAAAAACGATGTCGTTTTGTTTGGTAAAATAAAGAGCGATATCGTTTCCTTTTCTGGTATTCGTTATGCCTCAGCAGAAAGGTTCGGTCAACCTGAAGTTGAACTCATGCCGAGGAAGTCCGTCTTGCGCATTTTGAAGGGACCATCTTGCCCTCAGTTGAACCTTACCGATTCCTTCTCATCACCAATGATACCGAAACCCAAGTCATTGCCTCACGATTTGCTGTTTTTGGCTTCCGATGCCGATGGTTCCAGTTTGATAAGTGCCGATAAAACGCCACAAACCGATGATTGTTTACAACTGAACGTTTCCATGCCGAAACAACAGAAGAAGAAAATGCCTGTGATGGTATTTATCCACGGTGGAGCATTTGTAAGTTCGTTTTATTTCGAAATATGATGTTAATTATTAACAGATTGGGGGTTCTGCGTCTGATTCCGTATACGATGGTTCAGAACTTGCCTCACACGGTATCGTAGTTGTTCTCATCAACTACCGTTTAGGACCTCTAGGATTTCTGTACACCGCAGGCGTGTCGCCTAACTTGGGCTTGCAAGACCAGCTTGCGGCATTAATGTGGGTGCAATTAAACTGCCACTACTTTGGTGGAGATCGCGACAATGTTACAGGTAAGTTTCACTATCGAAATACTTGGAGAATATACTGATGGTGCAGTGTTCGGCGAATCTGCGGGAGGAATGTCTATTGGGTGCTTGCTGGGTAGCTCGTTCCGTTTGAATAACCCTCTCGGAAGAACTCTCTTTCACAAAGCCATTCCTCAATCTGGAGCGTCTCTCAATGCTGTTAGTGCACACCATGGAGAAGAAACTGCCAGACTTATGGCACAAGATCTCGAAATGGATTCATTGATCAGTATCCGAAATGTTTCATTGTCTACTCTTCTTGACGCGACTGAATCTGTGGCGAAGAGTTCTGTGCGAAGGGATGATCTGTACGGTAAATTTATGCCTTTTCAGCCAGTTGTTAGCGATGATCGTGACCCGGTATTTAAAGGAATAGATCCTCATGTAGCTATTGATAAAGGAATGGCACGTGACGTAAAGTTAATGACCGGGATCAACAAGGACGAATTCGCCCTGTTTATGATGTTGGGAATGGGAGGAGAGTCGCAAGTACTGAAACAAGGTCTTGAAAGAGAGCTAGTAGTGAAAGCAATGTCTAAACGACTGTCTGGTTATCTAAACGACACCTCAAGATACGTTCACGTGCACCACCACGAGGAAAGAGCAACTCAATTGGTGGAGGAGTATGCTCCCACTGCGGCGGTTCTATCTAAGCAGCAAGTCCACCAACTTGTGGAGGAACTAAATTCAGCCTGGTTGTTTGAGCTCCCTTGCTTGAGGCTGGTGCAGTCGCAAAGCAAGTACAACGATGTGTACATGTATAGATTGGATATGGAAGCAGCTATGCCCAAGCTAAAAGCATGCCATGCCCTTGACCTCCCTCTGCTTTTCGGGACTTGGAAACATCCAATCATTGGTATGTTAACAGGATCAGATGCCAAAGTGGAACTCATTTCAAAGGCAATGCAACTAGCTTGGACTTCTTTTGCTAAGTATGGGGTACCCGACGCTGGTTCACTACGATGGCCCACCATCAACAATCGCGATCCCAAGTTATTGGTGTTTGAAGACACTGGAGGAGTTACCGTTGCTCCAGTTCCTAGAAAATTAACGAATTCTTGGAGAGGAATTTGTGTAAGCAAACTTTAATTTTAAGAATTTGATGGCTTTTATCCACTACTAGTAGTGCTTTAAAAAAATCATTTTTTTTGTTGTGTTTTTAAGATGAACAAAAAATAATCTAAAATTTTGGGACCAGACAGGGGACCGCATCGCGTTGTTACCTTTTGAACTCCAGCACCATTGCTCGAACTTTTAACTAATACCGGTACAATTAATAAATGTTGCGGATAACAGAGGTGAGCGTATTTAAGGTTGACTTGCCAATTCATGAAGGTTCGTACAAATGGTCTGGAGGTAGGAGTGTTGATGTGTTCGACTGCACCGTCGTGAGGATCCGCACGAATCGAACTATGATCGAAGGATTTGGCGAAGTGACTCCATTAGGCCCTTTCTACTTGCCAGCTTTCGGAGAAGGGGCTCGGACTGGTATTAAGGAGTTAATACCACACTTACTGGGGATGAATCCGTGCGAGATACACAAGATCAATGATATGATGGATAAGTCCTTGCTTGGGCATGCCTACGTCAAGTCTGCAATTGACATGGCTTGTTGGGATATTCTTGGAAAAGTAAGTTGTTTTAACTCTGTTGGTTCATGTATTGAGACTAGTTTAGGTGACAGATCAACCGCTGTGTGTATTGTTTGGAGGAAGGTTCGGGGATTATATCGAGCTTTACCGCGCTATCTCTCAAGATACGCCAGAAAAGATGGCCGTTAAAGTTAGCGAATACAGAGACATGGGATACAAGAAATTCCAGCTTAAGGTTGGTGGCACTAATGTAAACGAGGATATCGCCCGCATTAGAAGTGTCGCCGCTCTCTTGAACGAAGATGATACTCTCGTGGCCGATGCGAATACTGGGTGGACCATGCACGAAGCTGGTAAGTGAAACCTTTTCTTCGTTTTAATAGTACTTAATTTGCTATGAAATAACAGCAAGAGTTGTGAAGGCTGTTGCAGATATCGATGTCTACATTGAACAACCGTGCTCGCATTACGAGGAATGTTTGACAATCAGAAAGAGATGTGTACTTCCTTTTATCTTAGACGAGAGTATAGACTCGCTGGAATCATTGCTGAAAGCTCATGCAGATGGTGCTATGGACTGCATCAATTTGAAAATCAGCAAGGTCGGCGGATTGACCAAGGCGAAACTGATCAGAGATGTTTGTGTAGTTCTAGGGTATCCCTTGACGATTGAAGATTCTTGGGGAGGTGATATTACCACTGCTGCGATAGCGCATTTAGCACACTCAACTCCAGAGAGGTTTAGGTTCTCTGCAACTGATTTTAATTCTTACGTCACTATTTCGACAGCGAAAGGTGCACCTAATAGAGTGAATGGAAGAATGAAGGCTTCTACAGAACCTGGGCTTGGAATCCAACCAAGAATGGAAGTATTAGGGGAACCAGTCTATACCATCGGAGAGTAAATGAACTAATCATCTTGTATTTCCTTGATGGGAATCAATTCAGTAGCTTGTTTCTCCAATAATTGCTTATCGCATGATTTTAGAATGGATCGAAGTTGGATCAATCTCGATACCTTTAATGACACATTACAATCATTGAATTCCTTTCGGCTTTCAACCTGCAATGTAGCCTTACCCACAATATTTTCGATCGCCAGCACTGCCCATCTTACGTTCGCTCTCAGTTCATTGGCAGTTTCCAGATCTTTATTCAGTTCATTCTGGACACTAAACTGTTTCTTTCGTCTACTATAGATCTTTGATTTGTTTATTCGGGTATGTCCGTATTGCAGAGGAGAGTGTTTAGTAGATCGGCCGAGGGACGGAGGACGGGGTGCCACTTGTCGTTTCGGGCTCCGGGGTCGGGCAGTAGATGGACGTATCCCTGTTATATCCGCAGGCTGTCCAATGCCTTTTTGAGCGGATCTTGGTCGTTGGTTTCCTTGGCTTTTTATTTGATTTTGTGCATTTTTTGAATCATTTTTTGATATCGAAGTGGATGTTTGCATGGGTTTTACTGGCTCTGAGATGTTTTCGTTGATTTGTTCCAACTTGGAACTTTCAGATTGTGGTTTTAGATTTGAAATTTCAGATTCTGTGGTGGGCCGATACCCTAGCTCTATCTCCGCAGTTTCTTTCGTAGTTCCTGAATTCAACATTTTGGCATCATCACTGCTAGCATATTTTTCATCTTCAAAATAAATAAATTCACTGCTGCCAGAACTGTATTCACTATATTCATCAATGTCTGGCTTGTACTTATCAAGCTCATTCGCCATGGCCGTGAACGAAGTCCGTCTATCTCTCACTGATGGTTTCTTGGCCAACGACTTCTTTGGCGACGGAGACTCGAGTGCTTCCTCGTTGCCATCTGGTTCTATATTATAAGGGAACGCCTCAGTATCCAACACTTGAGTTAGATTTGCCATTGTCCTAAATCGTTCAAATGGTATTAAACGATTACGACAATGATAATGTCCGTTGAAAGTAACTGTGGGGACCTAAATGTTTTCCTAATATTATTATTACATTTGTATTAGGTCTCAGCGCTTCGTGTCGTCGCCAGTGCTCAAGTTCTTCTTCTACTTTTATTGATTTTCAAATTGAAACAAGTTGTTAATTCATTTGATTGACGAACACTATAAACATTTGTAAAGATGATTACATTTCATACCATTGAATCGTTCGGGCCTCCTGGATGAAGCACTTGGAAAGTTAATATTTCCGTTTGAATGGTTGCTCAAGGTATGCATCGGCAGAATAATCATTACTTAGTTATGTTTCACAGCTCGGGGATCATTACTCATAGGCATGAAGATATGCATGTTTATCTGTCTCTGGTTTTCTACACCTAACTGGCCATTACATAGTCCCTTAAAGAAATAGAATTTAATAGTTCAATTTGGTATCTAGTTCACCAGCTATTATATAGTGAATGCATGCGCGATATGTAGTTCAACATTTGGACGTATGTACCTGATTCCCCGGAACTTCGTAGATGCTATCTGAGCACTTATATATATATTGAACCAGAAGCTGAAGTGTTCGAACTTTACTTGACTATTTTGAGATTCTCCGAATTCTATCAGTCCTAGAACTTTTAAGAAAAAGCTCCGTTCTATAACTGTAAAGCATAACTTAAATATATTTCAAAGAACCAACCGGTCGCAAATTAGTTAGATCTATCTTGCTAGATGAAAAAGATGACATACAACTAGGTGTGTAAAATCAAAACATCATGAATACTGAATAGCAGAGTAAGTACAAGTATTTCAAGCGAAATGGATCAGTCTTACAGTAAATAATACGTTAACTTTTCAATCTTGTCATTTGGAGCTCATTCCAGTGTGGTTGAAAAGATTCCTTTCTATCCATTAGATTAAACTATATATATAAGTTTCAAGCCGTCTGGAGGAGAAGATCCTACTTTTTTGTATTAGAGTACTCTGTACCTAATGAAGGACTTATGATGTACAGTTCCATGTAGTTGGACCCACCGTAAATTATGCACCATTGTACTCATGGGAAGCCTTTCTTAGCCATAATCTTAGAGAAAATACTAGATATATAATTTGTTTCCTCCCTCTTTTTCCATGAAACATCAACTGGCAAAGTTGGAAAGAGAACCATCCCTTAATAGCACGCAAGGTCGATTAAAGGAGTATGCGAAGTATCAAGGGGCTCGTGTCAAACGCGGTATCAGAAACGGAACCAGGTACCGACAGTGATGATGACTCATCTCGAAGCAGCAGTCGTCTCGCAACTCTCGCTGAAAGCGTCGTAGTTGGTGAAAAACTTCCAGTGGCTCAACTGTGTTCGCATTGGGGATGTAAAAAGAAGAAAAACGAAGCTTTGCAATGTCTCCCTAATTCCAAATTCTGTGTTAACCACAAATGTGTCTTTCCCGATTGTTCTAGTGGACTTGTTTCGAATAAACTTTGTGTCAGTCATGGAGGAGGGAAGCGATGTACGTTTGTTGGTTGCACGCGAGGAGCAGAAGGAAGTACTCATAGATGCACTGGTCATGGCGGAGGAAAAAGATGCATTCACACAGGATGTATTCGGAAGGGACGAGGACGGTCAGCTCTGTGTATTTCACATGGTGGTGGGAAGCGATGCGAAACAGACGGGTGCACGAAAGCAGCTCAAGCGGGTAACTTTTGTAAAACACATGGCGGATATCGAACTTGCAAAGTATCAGGATGCAAGAAACATCGCAAGAAATCCGGGTTTTGCTTGGCTCACTTTCGAATGCTGCTTTGTAAAACTCCCAAAATTATTGAAGTAGCTCCCAAAGTCACTTCATGGCCTACTATAAAACTTGATTCGAATGAATTACAACTATCCGACAATGCCACCAAGAATAGATTGAATCTCGTGACTCCAAGAGATGTTGTTACCACAAATTTATTGCAAGATTGTCTGAAACAACAATTTCTCAACTCATCAAGTATGCCCCCATATTCCTTATTGTCTTCATGGAACGCAAACTTGCCTGGTATTTCACCCATGGCTTGGATGTGGAACCCCCAATTAAACAACCTCAAAGATGGCTCACAGGCATCGCCAAGCATGTTGCCTCTCATGTACGCTCTTAATAGTGCTATCCCAAGTGGAACAAGCTCTAAAAAGCCTGGAATCATCAAGCTGTATACTTATAAATAATAATTGAGAAATTCTCCAAGTTGTGAAAATATCATCTCTCTTGCTAGATATCAATTTAAAAACCAATTTCATTCCAGTAAAGCATCGGTGAATCATTGATTGAACACATCATATATACAGGACACGTTGTTCTATATCTATCAAGTTCACAATTGATCTTCAAGTTAATTGACAATCGATTTTGTTCAAAACAAAATAAAAGGTTTGAAATGAGTTTTGAACATTATCGTCTTAGTAGGATTTTTGCTAGGGTTGAAGAAGACGTTAGCATGAGTAGTCCGTCGGTCCAACCAGTGATATTCAAGGAACGTCGGGGATCTATGACGCCTTCGACTAAGACATTATCACGAGGGGTAAAGGCGATGAAAGGACTGACTCGAAGAAAGTCCACTACCAAGAGAAAAGATCTCCTTTTTGAATCGACGGATTCGACCGAGATCCTTCTTGCAGATCTCATGTACAAGAAACGAAGTGGGTTTACTGGTGTTGCCACGGGTTTTGCTGCCTCGATATTTCACCACGAAAACCCTAAGGAAAAAATTCACGGCGGTCGATTATGGATTTTAAGGTACTTTGTTCTTTACAAGAGCGGCAAATTGTCTTATTTTGAAATCACTGATGAACAGGTTAGCGAGCTAGAAAAACTAGCTTCTGATGATTCTTTTCAGAGTTTGGTCTCTACAACAGGTATGGTAGAACGTGGTTGCATTAACTTGCTTCGAAATGGTGCACAATTGCGAATGACTAGCACTGGCGATGCTGATAGAGAAGAGCCATATTCTGGAACCATCGAAACGACTACGTCGTTCCGAGATATTCAGAAACCGAATTCACCGGCCAACACTGATCCTTCGCCAAGTCCGTTCCAGTTTGACATTTCTTCTGGAAGCAGCATGAACCCGAAAGACTGGCAATCGTGGACACTGTGTGCCACCAATGTGTCGATGTTTTACCAATGGACGAATGCGGTGCGTGATGCTATGTACGCTCCTTTAAAGACCCATGCCTCCTTTGAGGATGAATCCGAGAGCGATGACGAGGAGGTAGAAGTCATAGACAACCACCATCTGAGTGTGCAATTCGGACTATTTAAAACAAGCTTTACTTACAGGCGTAAAATAGGCGAACTCACAGCATTACTATGTTTGTCACAAGCAGGATTTCTGGCGTTGAATCAACCAGAAAACACTCTTTATTTCATGGTTCAACTGGCAGCATCCTTGCTTATCATGTTTAACATTTATTCGCACATGGAAAGTTCCGAGCAACTGATAAATGCTGTTTTGCCTTTGTTCAAACGCAAAAGTACTGCTCGCAAACCGAAACCGAAACAGATGAAAAGCGTAGGGGGGGATTCGAATGTAGAGTTAAATGCCGGTGAAAGCCTTCCATATATGGCCAAACCTGATGGCGCAGAGAATTGCTGGACAATTAGCGACGACTCACATCTAATGATGAGGATAGGACCCGACTACAAGAAGAACAAAGCCAAAGGACCTACAAAGACAGCACTTTTTAGAACCATCGGTGTCGACATGTTTGAAAGTGATAAAAAACTCATGAATGTAGCTGGCAAGTTCGTGCTGCCCTTTGATAAGGCGGTGAGTTCTGAGACGATTAAAGATCTTGGGCTTCCCCGAATACTTATCGTTAATTTCCAGCTGCCTCGCCCGTCAGCTCTTGCCTATTCTTCCGCAGATGGCCCAGGGTTTAACTTGCCCATGTATTATACCCCCTCTGATTACTTGGTACAAGCTTGTAGGGATAAATTGGCTGGAAAACCGGTTGAAGCGGCAGTGAATCTCCTACTCAAATGGTTCACCGAGAGTCCGCTGGATCAAACTTGGAAAGAAAGACTTAAACTAATTGCCTTCATCCTAAATCCAGATAGTTGTGGTATGCCAGGATGGACGCAGAAGTTCAATGGGAAACCAGTGATGATTCGAAAATCAGGAGTTATCACCAAGACAAACGACGTGTTTGAAATAGACATTGATATTAGGTTGTGGGGAATAATGTCACGTCAAGGAGTGTCAGCTCTTATACCCGGGCCATTAAAGAAGATGGACTTTATTGTATCGTTCGTTATTCAAGGAGATGAGAATGATGAACTCCCTGAGAGAGCAATGGTGGCAACTCAGTTCTGTTTCCTAGACGCTACTAGGGCTGTTTCTCTTGAAACTATTTGATTCAAACAACTCTTTCTATTCTATAATTAATGAATGGTATCATTTTATTTAAGTCTATTATTTAATTAATGAAGCAGCTTTTTCTGTTTCAAAGGCATCCAAAAGAAACATCTTTTATATACATTCTGCTTTTTGTTCACATTTATAATATCTTCGAAACCAGGATATTCGAGCAACAGTATCCAATAGCAAGGTTGTTTTTATGCGTGCTGGCCACGACCCACTTTCGACACTCGACGCATTCAACCATCAATGGATCGTCTTCCTGATTCGATGCAACATTTCGCTTATTAGAATTCTCCTTTGAAATTAGCTTTTTCCGAGGCAGAATACTGTCACTGCTATAACATGTCTTCAAGGGCGTTGCAGTACGGGCCCCCATAAGTTCCCTGATCTTGAGGTCCGAATAGCTCGAGTGCTTCTTCAACGCTGGATTCCGACCCCTGGCGAAATTGTTTACCCGTTGCTCGATTTCTACTCGTGAGTCAATCCCGATGTACTTGGATAAGAGTTCTCGCTGCACCAAATTACCGGGATCCTTCTTCGTATGGGGTTCCACTGCGGTGCCCTTTACTGCGAGGGCGTTTCTCCTCGCGAAATACAACTTAGCGAGCTCTTGATCTGATGTCTTCAAGACGTCTTCGCGATCCCGCAAGCTCTGTGTCAAGTCTGATAGTTCGAAATCTTCATCGTCCTCAAGATGGATGTTCACTCGCAACTCAGGGTACTCGGTTGTCATTGGCAAATTGTTAATTTATCGCCTTCAAATCGTTCCTATGATTACACCTAGCTGGGAAAATGGCGTTACGTTCAAAATTTCATCGGAAATCGTATCTCTAACTTTGTTTCAATTAGTATATTAATTAAAATAAGAAATCATCTTGGCGTGAATTCATTTTCTGCTGAGAGGAGGAATAGTTCGTACTCGTGCCGTTGCTTCCATGAGATGAATTTGACAATCGACGACTCATTGACGGGTTTTGTTGTGGTTTGGAATTGGTGTTCAACGACAGACTACCGAGATCAACCAATCCTGCCCATGGGTCTGAACTAGGCTGAACAGATGGGTTGGGCTGTCCCCTATTAGGTTGCATCATATTCATTCCATTGTTGGGTTGAGAATGCATCATATTCATTCCATTGTTGGGTTGAGAATGCGTCATATTCATTCCATTGTTGGATTGAGGTTGCATCATATTCATTCCATTGCTGGATTGAGGTTGCATCCTATTCATTCCACTGTTGGATTGAGGTTGCATCATATTCATTCCATCGTTGGATTGAGGTTGCATCATATTCGACTGCATCATATTATATTGCATAGGCTGATGCTGCTGAGATGGGTTGCCAAATAAATCAACATTGGTTGAGCTGTTTGAAAAGTCATCAAACGGATTGGCGTTGCTAGATTTTAGAGGCGAACCAAAATCTCCAAACGCGTTATCATCGCTACTAGCAATTGAAGCAGCTCTCGGTTTAACAGTAGTTTCTCCAAAAGGATCAAAGATATCTTCTGAAGGCGCAGCTGCTTCTTCAAATGTTCCAAATAAATCATCTTCTTCTTCTTTGGATTTCTTCTTGCCCTTTTTGGACTTTTTCTCCTTCTTTTTAGGCTTGACTTCCTCGTCATCGAAATTCCCAAAGTCTGAATCTGAATCGAATTTCGCAAAATCTGATTCCTTCTTTTTACTAGATTCCTTCTTTTTACTAGAAGTGTCTTCGAAATCAAAGTCATCGTCGTCGCTGTCCTCTATCTTTTTCTTCTTGTCTTTCTTTTTCTTTTCTTTTTTCTTCTCGGTATGCGGCTCCTCATTGTAACGCCCTCCAAAGTTGTCATTGCCCCCTCCTCCTCCATTGTAATCAGAATTCAACCCTGCTCCACGTAGCACACCGTCCTTTCCGATGCCCGTGTACTTGTCCTTCAGTGAGCGTGCTTTTTCTCTCTCCTCCGTTAAGAAATCGTTGTCGGCCAGTAATGCAACCACCTGCTTGGCCTTCTCTCGAACACCAGCTCCTTTTTCCCCTCCTTCATAAAAGTAGCTGAATCCAGTAAGACTGCGAATTGTGTGCAATCGGTCTCTTGCTTCTTGCACGCATTTATCAGCTCCATTCTTTAAAAGATACTCCAACAAAGTCAATGCTTTGAATATCTGGCGCCAGCTTCGAGGGGCGTATGCCATGGTACCGAACACCTCTCGCATCACAACGGAATACTCTGACCAATCAAGAGTTAGATTGGCGATTTCTCGCATTAGAGTAGTAGATGCACCCCAGTTCTCATTGGAGAGAGCCTCTGCTAGTTTCTTTTCAGTGTCTGTCTTTGAAACAGCTTTAACAGCAGAATTGTAAAGGTCTCTGGCTTTGTCCAAGTAATCCATGATTATCTTTCGCTTTTCGTTAGTAGTAGTACTGGTTGCAGGAATATAGTCTATGTAATCAAGCAAGAAAAAACAGAAATATTTCAATTTCAAATGTCAATTTTTAGCAGCAATCAATCCACTAATCATTTGATTAGTGAGTATTCGCTAATTTCATACTGCCAGAGAATGAGCTTGTTGAAGCATTTAATTTACCGTATGGAAATCTAAACAGCAGTATTATGAATGTAGTCTATCTAATCAAGCAAAGAGAAAACAGAAATATTTCAATTTCAAATGTCAATTTTTAGCAGTAATTGCTAATTTCTTACTGCCAGAGAATGAGCACCTTGTTGAAGCATTTAATTTTCCGTGTGGGAACCAAAACTGCAGCATTATGAAAGAAATTCTGTGAAATCACTTTGCAATTTATGTACTTGAGTTAATTACGTCCCACGACTTGATATCAATATCTCGCACAAACGATTTTTCATTTTTTGGGATATGAAAAGAATGTCTTAATTGATTCGTGTTAAAAGAAGTTGTCCCCAAAATGATTTTTATCTCAGCCGGAAATCTTTAACCAAGAATTGTAACTAAATCGAAAGCTGGAATTTCAAAACAATTTATTCTCAAATAAATACTTATACAGCAATGCCAACACAACAGGATTGGTACACATCATAGTATCTCTGTCTCCAATGATTGATGGAAGTATCAATGAGATCATTTACAAAACTAATACATCCTGCTCTCGATTTTTCCAACGAGAACCGCTGATCTAGTGCTCTTATAGTAGCTTCAGGACCTGATTGAAAACAAGGAAGCGTCGATTTATTGGACATCATTTCAATCATCAATACAAATTGTTCCCGTCGTTTCCTGGCTGCCAGATATCCCTTGCAGCACATCGTGCGAAAGCTGCGAAAGGTAGATGACTCAGGGCCACCTAAAACTTGAATAAACTCGGAGGTTAGTTTGAAAGGAACATCACCTTCAAAATTCATTCTCCCTGGACCTAATGAACCGAGAATAAACCCAAAGTCAATGTGAACTATATGGCCTTCCGCATCTAACAATAGATTGCCGTTGTGTCTATCTTTAATCTGGAGTATATAACACACAATACAATACGCAGCCAAGGATTTGGCAAAATTCTCACGAGCTTTAATGAAACCTTCGCTATTGGTTCGCCCAAAATACCTGATGAAAAAGTTTTTTAGGTTCGTATAGGACGGATCGTTCTTCTTGAGCGAATCTAACGAGATGGTATCCGGCACACATTCAATGATTCCGCTGTCAGGGGACACTGCCAATACATCGTATGAGTGGAGCCATAGATCGAGCCCCTCTTCTTTGAATATCATATCGAAAAGCGCGATTAACTGTGAAGCGAACTGCTCTTGTCTCAGATCATCCCCACTCTTGACGATGACTGGCATGAGACGCCAACGAGGGTGGTGGCTCCATCTGCTCAATGCAGCGATGCGTTGCTCCTTGGCAGCCCACCTCTCACTAAATATCACCTTGTTTTCATCTTCTGGTAAAAATTCCTCGTCATATTCATGGTCGTCTTCTGTTACCTCCTTTTCAAGACTCAGTCCAATGTCATACATGTCAGCTCCATCCGTGCTGTTCCTTGCTACTAAGGTATGCATGGTTCCTGGAACTTGAGCTTCGTGCAACTGAACTTCTACGAAGTCGCCAGATTTGAATTGTGCCAATACCAGCTTTTTGGCGTTTTCACGTTCATGCTCGAATTGAAAGTCTGGATGCATACCAAGATGACTGAACCCTGCCCCCTTACCTCCAAGAGTGTTTGATTTCGGTGTCCATTGCCCTAGTACCTTGGTATCATCTCCTACATTGTCATTGGACAATGAAGGGCTACGTTGGAGCATGTTGCTCGTCGGTAGATCACTCTTGGGTGGATCATCAATCAACTCGAGACATATAAGGAAAGGAACTCTCTCATTGGTTTTAAAACAAAACGATTCCTTTGCAATGATGCCGACAATTCTGGTGGATACCTTACCCAATGGTAAATACAAGAATCGAGAGGGCATGAAATCTTCTTCCAATTGCCTCAGAGTGGCCCTCAATTTGGTGACTCTCTCAGCAAGTGGAACCTCTTTTAAAAGTGTTCCCATATTCGCTAGTTCTTCACAAAAGGCTAGAGTCCACTTGAATGCACTGATACCGATTACGTGAGGGGGTCCTTTGGCTAGCCGACTCAGTGGTTTGCTTAGGTCGAGTTTGTCCGCTGTGGAGGGCATTGTACGTGGAGCCTCCAATAAGGGAAGCTCACTACATGTTTTCTGACCACCGGTTTCTGCATTCGTGAATATAACTCCTTCTATATCTGTCGGAGAAAAAGCTAGTACAAACCAATGTACCCGTAAAGCAAAACGTAACGAAGTGGAGCATTTATCCTTTAGGAAGTTCTCAAGAGAAATCAAAGCAAGTTGATCAACACCACCATGAAGTGCAAAGTTGACGAGTTGAGGAACATAAAACAGAAATAGATCAGGGCTGTAGTCATAAAGGGCATGCAACTCACTCACCACCGGTTTATGGGCGTAAAGTCGAAGCATGATTGAGAACACGAACTGTGTTGACCCTACTTCAGAAGCACGAGAGCTTCCTAGCTTCATGGCCGATAAAAACCCATCCCATTTAGCAAGCCAGTTGTTAGTGGTAGTGTCAGTTTGCGAGAACCAACTCAACATCTTTGGCAGCAATATACAAGACCCAGTGTATTTAAAATACACGAACACGTGTGCATGATGCATTGATGATTCGTTTGGTAAATGGTATTTGAAGGATGGGTAGCTAATGTATTTAACAGCGTTCTGGGATCTTATGTGGAAGACGAATGTTTCAGACCTGACAAAGTGAGCACAAGTGTCTACAGCGGGCATGTCGTGCTGTCTGAACTAGAACTTCGCCGCGATGCTTTTGACTTCATCGAAGCGCCTATGAAGCTGAAAAGAGGATTCATCGGTAAAGTAGAGTTCACTATACCGTGGGCGAAATTGGGAAGTAAACCTGTGGAGATATCTATGGATAGAGTGTTTCTGGTATTTGAACCAAGCATGGAATACAATGCTGAAGAGTATCATCGAAAGCAAAAGGCCCGAAAGATCGCCAAGTTGGCAATTAAGACCGGCAACGACAACGAATGGTGGCAGGATGAGAAAGATGAAGATGGATTCACCAGCAGGCTTCGAAACAAAATTATCGACAATCTTGAATTCAATATTAGAAATGTACATATTCGCTATGAAGACAGGCGAGGACAGGATCCATTTTGTATGGGATTGACTTTGGAATCGTTCAAGGTTCAATCTACCAATCAAGACTGGCAAGCAAGTTTTGTAGACCTTGCAAGTGAAGCTCGACGAAGGCTCCACGATAAGAACAAGGTATTACTCAAACTGCTTGCTTACAAGCTCTTTCAATTTGAATACATGTCTGTATATATGGACCCGTTGTCAAAGCAAATTGGGAATTCGTTGGATTATACTATATGCACTTTTGCTGAGATGTCTGCGATGTTTGAACGATTGATACCCAAACAGAAACAGCAAGAAGAAAGCGATGTTCGTTTTGTCACGAAGGAACTTCGAATGCGCGGCAAGGACGACGAATTTTCAGATGAAACTCTCATGAAGGAATTCTTGGCAGCAGCAGCAGTGCAATTGTCCAAAGCGAAAGACCAACACAGATTCCTCATCCGTCCGATGAACGCTACGCTAAAAATGAAATCCAACAGAGATCGAAGGTTCCCTGAAAGCCCAGATGTAGTAGCGGATCTCCAAGTGGAAGGCTTAACTGTGGCGCTGGAACGATTTCAGTTGCTGAATGCTCTCGTTACGATGGCTGAATTTGAGGCCGCTGAAAGCAGCTACCGATACGCCAGTTTTCGGCCGCGAGTACGTGTCCATGGTAACGCAGAACTTTGGTGGAGGTTCGCTTTGAAGGCGACTCGTGACCAAGTGAAAGGCCAACTATATAGATCGTCATGTGCGTATATCACAGAGCGAAGGAAAGATCGCTTGGAATACATGATGCTGTGGAAGCGAAAGCTGGTTGGAGGACTATGGCAACGCCACGCTACGATAGGAGATCATTATGAAAATTCTCCATTGAAGCAACACGTTTTAAAAGCTGGAGCAAGAGCGGCAGTGGCGCAGACCATTACACCTTACCAGGAACTTGAAACTTTTGAAATTCAAGAATTAGAAGATATGGAAACTCGCTTGGATGTTGATGACATCTTGTTCTTTCGGTCTCTTGCCGAGAGTCAATTGCGAGTGGAGAGAGCGAGGATGCGCATAATTGAGATCGGCTCCCGTGGTAACACCTCTGACAGCTGGAGCCGTTCTGTGTTCAGATATGCCGGATGGGCTATTGGAATCAGTGACAAAAAAGGAGGACCGCTGAGTATGACTGTAGAAGAACAGGAGGCAGTACTGAAGATGTTGGAATTCGACCCTACTAACATCTTGGACGAGAAGCGAAAGACCAAAGTCACAGCAGGGCGCATCGTGTCTGTTTTTAAAGTGAAACTTCAAGCAGGGTCACTTGAGTTGTGGCAGCAAGATGGAGAACCAAAAATTCTGGTTGACGGACACTTTGACAATCTTTCTTTCCAATTGTTTAAACGAGAAAATGGAACGGAGAAGATTAGGGCGTCCTTGGAAACTGTGGTACTGTATGACCGTTGCACACCGCATATTAAATTCACTCGTTTGATAGCACCCAAGGATAGCTTTGCATTTGATTATCTTTCATCGGGTATATCGACAACTTTTTCTGAAGCAGATGTTATGTCGCATCTAACTCCGCCTTCTTGGAATGGTCAAGCTGAAAGAATGGAGAGGAACTACCGGCAGCGCATGAGGCACGTTCGAAAGAAACGACGGTCTTTAGAAGGTCAACGTCGAAGGTTGAACGCCTTCAGGGAAGCAGCTGCCGGTGCTGCAACACTAGGTGATGCGGCAAGCGAAGCCGACTTTCTTAACGAGAGTGATGAAGAAATTGAGGGTTATGTTAGTGATGACGATTCGCAATTCTCTAGATTCAAAGATGCTGGAAGTAGTACGTTCAGGTCGATACAATCATCAGTGCGGCCCATGGAAGGCACTGTAGGCCGTCCTCCAATATTTTCAATGCAGTTGGATACATTTATTCCTTCAGGAGCTGCAGATATGGCTCTTAAAGTGAGAATGCTGCCATTGGAAATTGTGTACTCACCTAAAGTGATGGATATGCTCGACGAGTTCTTCCAAGTCCCAGAGTCATTGGTATCGTTGAAGGAGAGTCAGCTTGCAACTATCAATAGCTTAAGCAGCAACAAATCACGAACGCAAGCCAAGATGGAGTATGCATTTCGTAATCACGTGAGTATCTCGATGGATATGGACATTCAAGCCCCATTGTTGATTATCCCCAACAACAACAATAGTAACCAAGATGATAGCACCAACATTCTCCTAGTGGATTTGGGACGTATAACTGTTCGAGACAGAGCGCTTTCGAGTATCCGCAAGAATGAATTGAATAAACCGCGATTAAGAAGAGGGGCTACTCAGCGCACCACCGACAACGATGTGTCACAGTTCTTCGATGAATACTCGATCTCGCTAGCAAAAGTACAGATGTTGGTAACAGATACTTCGCAGGCATGGCGATCCCCTGTAGAACAAAAAGACCTTCGCATGCACATAGTGGACGACCTTTCGTTCAAGGTGGTTGTCTGTGTAAGCATGCTTCCGTACGATCGGACGCTGCCCCAGCTGAAAGTGTTTGCAAGCATGCCTGCCATTCATTTGAAGTTGACGCCTGACAAGCTGGCCACTCTGTTGGGTATTGCAGATTCATTCGAGACCGAGGAGCTTAAATATACCGAGCAACTACGGCAGTTTGCATTGAACAACCCGCTGGGTTCCCCTAAAATCAGCACGGCGCCTTCGTCAAGTCCTCCAAGGAGAATGTCTCGCCAATTTAGTGACCTGGACAAACAATTGAGTGGTGCGGCTTCATTGCGCAGCTCAACTTCATTTCGTAGCACCACTTCATTTCGCAGTGTTGACGCTACGAGTCAGAAATTCGTCAAGCTCGAGCCGAACGACACGCAATCAGTGGCAGGTTCTCTCTCACAGAGCCTTCGTGAACCGCTGGAGGAGACTATTAACGATGACGACGACTTTTTCACCACTGTTGGAAGTATATTTGACCACGAGAGTGCAGGTACATTCATCAGTGCAGAACAAGGCGAGGATGAAATGTCACAAGATGGAATGCTTGCCAAGCCCAAAGCAAATATATCGCTCTTGGAGTGGTCCATGGACATCACTTCTATTGTCATTTCGCTGAGTCGTCCGTTAAATACTGCGTCAGCTACTTTGAGGAGCACTAGTTATCCGGTAGTACCTGTATCTCCACTGGATAGACCTACCGCTGTGACGCCGACAGTGAAACCATATGTAAAAGAATGGCTGGATGAGCTAGTAGACATGGATCCAGTTAGCAGAGTACTATTTACTCCCCAGCGCCATGTGAAGAGAAACTCTGTTATCAATGATGAGATTTTAGATGATATTTTAGACCAAGAAGAAGAAGTGTATGAAGGTGGGTCTCCCAAGGTGGTAGAAGAAGGGGTCTTGGTATTCGTGATGCAAACCCTGAATGTAGCTATTTCCATTCGGTCTCTTGATCAAGGCGGTGACATAACGTTAGAATCGTTTTCAGTGAGAGATGTGTTAGGTCAGAACATTTCCAAGGCTACTTATAACTCTGCCAGTATGTGGCAAGAATATCTAATGGGGTTTCCTGCCATTGTTTCTTCTGCTAGTTCACATCATCATGAACCGCCTCGACCTATTCCCAGTATTTTGTCGTCATTGAGGAGCAAACACAGAGTCCCCCAAATACATCAAAACTTGAGCATTGTGAAATTGGATTTTTCCAATGTAGCACGAGAGTCGCCTTTGTTCAAAGGGACCTGCGTCAGCGCCAACATGTCATTAGAAGGTCTCGAAGTTCATGTAAGTCAGCCTGTTATCGTGGCGATGCTGGATTTTGCAGCATTAGTTAAGAAGCAATCCACGTACAATGTGAAAGGTAAAATAGCACCTGCTGTTGTTGTTGTTGCTGCTGCTACTACTGCCCCAATAGAAAATGAAGAGGAAGAACAATCCTTTCTGGCGCAATTCAAGGTGGTGGTGAGAAGTGTTTCGTTTTTGCTCTTCGACGTTTCTGACCGACATGAAAGGGGATCGATGCCGGATGATCCAAAGAAGAAATTGCTCTCTCGTGTTTCTATTACCGACACGGAGTTAAAATTTCTGACGTACGAAGATGAGCGATCATGCATGGCTTTTCAATTAGGGGATTTTTCTGTTTTAGACATGATCACTGGAATCGGTAGCCATCACAAGAAATCTTCTTTTTCTTCTATTCCGGAGCAGCAAGAGCAGATGGTGGATGGTGGCACATTGATGTTGGGGAGCAACAGACGAGAAGGAGACAAGCGACCGCTTTTGCTTCTACGATGTGATTTCTATCCCGAACATTTCAGAAGAAGACAATTAATGACTGCCACTCATCTACCATATCACCGTCAAACGTCCTCACTAGACTTGGATGGGGTACTTGACAGTTTCATGATCGACGCTCCAACTTCGCCTGAACAAGAACCGGTGTTTAATTTTCAGAAGCATCCGACATTAGATCCTCACGCGGAAGAAGCCCCCGCGCCTAACCTTCCAATGGGTCTCGATGTTAAATTTCACTTAAGGTCGTTTTTCGTGAGGCTTAATGCGAAATTCGTGTCGGAAGTTTGTGATGCCCTTTTAAGGAGTGAAATTTCAAACGCCATTTCAAAATTCAACGATGCAGGAGAAGCCAAAGAGGTAGCATCGGAGGAATTATTGATACAGGACCAAGTGACGAGAGTGCAAGCATCGTTTCATGATTTATCGCTCGAATTTCCCAGTGCGCAAATTGGAACACCTATGGGAGTACTTGTTGTGAGTAAAGTTGCGGTGAACAATATCTTCTACTTTGGAAGAGCGAATAAAGAGGAGCAACTTGAGATGCTTAAACAGCACCCATCATTTGGTTTAGTTATGCATATCATCGACAATATAGATGTGGTTGTGCACAAATTGAACTTTCAATTACCTCAGATGCTTCGATCGGGAGAGACTGTGAATGTGAAGGTTCTCGAAGACATGGACGTAGTCACTAGATTTGTTCAACCCGTTGGTAGTGCACTCGTCCGTAAGACAGATGATGGATGGCAATGGCACTTGTTGTTAGAGCCCTATAAGACTGTGAATCGTAGGGTTAGTATCGATGTATCAATGCTCAAGTGTACTGTAGCTGAGAGCAGTGTGGTATCGATGATTGGCATTGTGGACCATATGAAATCATTGGAACAGGCAATTACACATATCGATGAAGAAAGTAGCACTGGAAGAATACCTATTAGTATCGAGGTCAGAGTTGTGGGTCTACAAGTTGGATTAGAATCGCAAGATCTGTCCATTGATATTGGCAGTTCAAGTCACTCCAAGAAAGTATTTCGTGCCAAGATCACCGACAGAGGCAACAAGCCCATCATCGCCCTTCAAGTAGGAAAGGTTGACCTACAATTAGATGTGTGTGATCGTACCATGGTGTCCACGCTACTAGTTGATTCAGCAGATATAAGGGATACTCGCCCAGCACATTGCAGAGACGCTTTCACTTCTTTGTTACATGGCGAGAATCTTTGTCGAATTCAATGGACCGCGGACAAACGTCGACGTGAAGTGGAGGTGGCATTAGGAACGTTACGATTTTCAGTGCTGGAGAGTATATTGCCGGATATTTCAAAATGGTATGAGAGTCTCCAGGGATCATTGCGCAAGGAAGGCATGCTTCAACCAAAATACGAGGTTGCTAGACGAGCCTCCTATCGCAGTCTGGGATTTCAACTTGAATCTGTTAGCGTAGCACCAGGACATTCATGGGCCTCCGATTCAGATCATTCTGATACAGAAACGAACTTTTCAAGTATGAAGAAATCCTTCGCTCCTAAGAACATGCCATTGCAATTGAAACTCAAGTTTGATAGATTGGAAATTCTGCTTCTTGAGAATCCTAAACAGTCAGATTCAAAGTCGGTAGTGATGCGAATGGCGTTTGATTTCTCCAAGACCTTGTTCGCAACCGAATCTTCTCAGGACTTTACATTCAACGTTTCTGCAATGAGTGTGGGGACATACGCTTTGGATCCTGATAAGAATCTAATGGACTCCATGATTATCCTGCCTTTCCACAGTATCCTGGTCTACCGCGAGCGCAAGCAGGAACTATCTGTCTCAGTGGGTGCTCTAGAAGGACGAATCACATATGAGCAACTCAGAGTGATCTCCTCCATCTTCAACAGGATGTCGCAATTTACTAAACAGCACGCGCCTATTGTAATAGCAGTAGCAGCAGCAACAACCCCTTCGGTTCCAACAGTTCATTTCTCTACTCCTAAACCTGTGACACGTCGTCAGTTAGATTTTGCGAATGGAAATGAAACACCACCCCCTGCAGTCCGTGATACAGTATACACCACTATGCCACGCACTACTAGCGTGACTCATTTTTTTAAAATGATGCGAATAGGAGTACATATGAACGAATCTCGTTTTTTAGTTGTGGATGACATGTATGGTCCTAGTTCACCGGTGGCTGAGTTGAAACTGCTGGAAGCGAGTGCAAATTTGGTGTTTGGTCAGACTGCTTTTAAGGCTTCTGCATATATGAAGGCCTGTGCTGATTACTTCAATCATCGCCTAGGTGTTTGGGAACCCTTGATGGAGCCATGGGACTCCATCTTCCAAGGAAACGTATCTACCGGCGATGATGGGTTATGCGCAATCAAGATAAGCTCCAATAAAACTTTGAATTTGAACCTAACTGAGTCGTTTGTTGAAACCATTTCAGGTGCTGCTGAATTATGGAACCCTGAATTCAAACAACAAACTCCGAGGAAACGATTCTCATCGTCGCCAGTTGCCAGTTTCTATCGCGTTAGAAACGAAACAGGTCTTCCAATTGCGGTATGGATTGGCAGCCATTCGCACCCATTAAATATAGGAGAAGAATCCCTTTTGGACATGAGCGATAGCAATAAGACCATCACCATCGTCATCCAATCGTCATGGTCACCTCTGCTGAACATACCTGTCGAGAAAGAAGGTTCCGTGATGTACCGTGCATCTGTGTTAGATCCTTCTGATTCATCATCACCCTATTCACATTTATCATTAGTCTGTGACGTGGTAGCTATTGGTAGTACGAAACTCATCACGATTAGGTCCGTGATGCTCCTTAGGAACCGTTGCACTGGTCAAATGGAGATCAATGCTGCATCTTGTATAGAACCTACCCATTCCAAATATTCTCGCAAACTTGCTGCTGGAGAAACTGTTGCATTGCCAGTTCACATAGCAGAGATGGTAAGCACGAAACAACTGGTGCTCCAGGTGCGACCAGTGGCGTACAACCACACTTTCCTCTTCCAAGATGTATCGTTACCGTTCTCTACATCAGAGTCATTGTCACTGCGCACGTCGCTGTCGTTTCCAACTTCTGACGATGTTGCATGCTATTGCGGTGTCGATTGCAAGTCAGGAAGCGCTGCCATCGAGTCTTTGCATCGAGACTCGCCACTTCAGATGAACGGTCCATCCTCCATTGCTGCGGCCATTGCATTGCTTTCCAACCACCAGCAGCAGGATAAAAAGACCCCGTATTCGATATCACTGGGTCTACTTTCCTTCGAACCTCCCATGACGATTTCAAATGTCCTTTCCACAAATGTTACCTACAGGGTGCGGGGGGCGCTATCTTCTGTAGATGGCCAATTACATGTGGGTGGTTCTCTGCGATGGCAGGGAGTCGGGGTGGAAGAAGACGTAACACTGAGCATCAAATTGCCTGGTTTTGACTGGAGCTCGTTGATTGAGGTGGAGGGCGTTCGGCATCTGGACAGTTCGGTTCACGGTAAACAATGGTTCCCAGACACTGATGACAGGAAAGTGATGCGGCAGTCGGTGGACCTGAAGGATGCTAATCGACGCAACTTGAGTGTCTGCGTGGAGACGGAGTTAATGGAAGGAGGGGCAAGGAAAGTCACGCTTTTTGTACCGTACTGGATCGTCAACCTATCCGACTTGCATCTTTTAGTCCGATCGGCAGCTAGGTCAGCCAATCTTCCCGAGAGTTTTGGAGGGCATATTGCGGCTGGTCAGAATGAAGCGATTGCGGTTATGAGGAGGTTACGTCTTCGTCAGAAACTAGGTGAGAAAGTATCGTACCAACACAGTGGTGGGGCGCCGCTTCCAGGAGGCCTTCTTGACCTATTGGATGACTCGGGGTACGATCGACAAGGAGAACCATTAATGTTTTCATACACGAATGTGAGTCAGAAGAAAGGCAGGATATGTATCAAGGCCACAGATTCTGGATGGTCGCAAGCACTTGGATTGGATTCTGCCGGAACCACCGGAATAGTCGAGCTTAAACAACAATGGAACGTTCGTACCAATAAGCCTCGCAAGGTATTTGTGATAGGTGCTAGCATTGCGGTTGGTGAAGGGAAGTTTCATAGAACCAAAGTGATCACATTGACGCACAGATTTGTGTTGATCAATGCTCTTGGTCGCACCATCAAGATAAAGCAGCGACCGATATATGCAAAAAACCTGAGTTGGTTGCCATTCAATCGTCTCTCTGGTATGATGGGGTTGGCAAAAGATGGACATAAACACTTTGCAGAGAGTCAAAGTTCGTTGTTTATGTCGAATGCACAGGCGATGGATATCCGCCCTGGTGAGCGATCACCATTTCATTGGATGGATGGTTCATTACCACATGAGATATGCGTGAGGTTTGACGAATATGGATGGGCATGGTCGGGTGGTTTTGCCATTGATGACATTGGAGAGTTTTACGTCCGGTTGAGAAATGAACACACTCATTCGGTGTATATTCTCAGAGTAGAAGGTAAGTAGTTTTTACATGCAAGTATCTTTGTAGCTGATTTTGCGTGTGAACAGTTTCGGTTGATAAATCTACTAGCAATCGATCGACTATTTTGATCACGTTTCGCCCAGAGGAACAGAATTTACCGCCATATCGCATTGACAACTTGTCATTGCAAACACTTCGGTTACAACAGGTACGTTCCCATTAGTATTGTTTGTTCACAAATAGGTTTGACGTGGTCATTCAATTCCCCCTATGATCTCGTTTCATATTTGTGAAATAGTTTTCGCAGTCAAATTCGTCTTGCAAGTTACCTTCCACACTTGCTTTTTCCAAACCGACATGCTAACATGCTTTTATTGTTTCATTTGAACTAACTTTATGTTTCATAGATCGGTGCGTCACAACAAACTCAAGAGGTTTTGCTGCCTTATCATAGTTGCCCTTACACCTGGGACGACTTCAGACTTCCTCGGCGTTTGGTGGTTCAATCTATTGGCAGTAAATCTGTCAAAACCGCATCAGGAAGTATTTTTCAAAAGGCTCTCAACGCAGTGACGGCTGTGTGGACAATGCTCTGGGATCAGATCCATGCAGAAACGCATGCGGATGGGGCCCCCGTGACCCTTGGTGAATTCGATCTCGACAGATTGCAAGCATCGGTGAGGTCAAAGGCCATGTCTCATATCACTGTGGGCGTTCATGCGGATGGGCCCACGCGTGTGTTGTCGATTGTCGATGCCCGTAATGAAGTATCTAAGGATGAAGATGAGTTTTTTAACACCAGTGCTTGGTGGACCGATACGTTTGATAGTCAAGTGTTCAGCATCCGCACTGGTTATGACAGCGACGAAGGCACTGTCGAGGATGATGAGTTAGCGGGTATTTCAAATTCAAACCAGCGTGCTACTTCTTCATTTGAACTAAGTGTGTCTCTGAATGGGATTGGAATCTCTATTGTTGAATCCTCTCCAAGAAGAGAGTTGATGTATCTCTCCATCTTAGCCGTACGGGTTGAACTGGGACATGTTGAGGACCTATGGCGCGCGGTGTTTAAGATAGGATGGATTCAATTGGACAATCAGATGTATAGTGCCTACTACCCTGTGATGCTCGCACCTCGTCAATGGAACGCCACTATCAGTAAACATATCTCTGACAAAGGCAGACCATTCGTGGAATGCTGCATGGTTCGGTCGGACAGATTTCCCAGCTTGTACTTTGTGAGGTATTTTAGTGTGTTAATCCTGCCGATGAATTTGAAATTAGAGCCGGAATTGCTCACCGCGTTTCTGCCATTTGTCAATCGATTAATCGCAGCCGCATCTCGCCAGACTAAACCAAGACTGGCCAGAACCAACTCCCTGCATTCGCAGATGTTGAAACCAGAGCGACGGGACCTCATTCTTTCAGGCGGTAGACAGGCAGATGAGAATCATAGTGTGTCTTTAAGCATCGATACTTTGCAAGCAGAGACATCCACTAGTCGCCCTGCTGGACTCTCTCTTCCTGCTTCTCGCCGTAAACTGTATATCGAGGAGCTGCATATACACCCAGTCAAGATGCACGTTAGTTTCAGTTTCAGGTCTACCAAGCACACTGGAGGGCACTCACTAAACCCCTTACGCTTCGCACTGAATGCCATGGGGGCAACACTAGCTAACGTTGAGAATGCCTCGCTCAAACTGAACGCGTTAGTCCTCCATAATTCATTATCCACCCCGCAAACGGTGTTGGGCAGGATACTTGGTCATTACAAGTCGCAGGCCCGAAGGCAGGCCTATCTTATCTTGGGTTCCGTCGATCTCCTTGGCGACCCACTAGGACTGGTGAGCAATCTAGGAGCTGGCGTTTTGGATTTCTTTTATGAACCTGCACTTGGATTGGTACGAAGTCCAAAGGATTTCGGAGCAGGAATTGCCAAAGGCACTCTGAGTTTATTCAGACGAACAGTTCTAGGAGCAGCTACATCCGCGACCGGATTGGCGAATGGGACTTCAGCACTGTTTGATTCGTTGTCGAATGACAAGTACACTGGGTATCGGCCTAGGTCTGTTGCAGAAGGCTTGGCTATGGGTATCGCCGGGTTGCTCGTGGCTCCAATGAACGGATTTCGTGAAGAAGGCATGTTTGGGCTAGGTCAAGGGATGATCTTTGGGTGTTTGGGTCTCTTTATCAAGCCACTCGCTGGAGTACTGGCGCTTGTGAAACATATTTCTGTGGCTATTCAAAGCACCATCGATCCGAGTGTCAAGTATCGCAGACATAGAGTGAGGCCTCCTCGAAGTTTCCATGACACAGGTTCCAGTAAAATCCTGGGTGTTTACGAATGGAACAGCGCGTTTGGGGAACAGGTATTGGCGATGGTGGACGGGGGCGTGTACTTCGAGGAAACACACGTATCTCATATCGCCATCGAATTACCCATCCACTCTGATGAAAACGCAGCTACTGAAAGTGCGATGAATGTTTATTCGTTTTACACGATGGAAAGGATCAGACCGCAACCCAAATTGCCTCTGTGGCAGAAGATGTATTTAGTATGTACCAAATTTCATCTTCTCTATGTCGAAGACACTTTGGAGTTTAGTCGGTCGGTATGGACAGTCCCCCTCAGCGATATTCACGGGTCCGATGTTGTCCAAGTTGAGGAGGTGTTAGATGATCTGGAGGATGCAACGGATACAGAAAGCGAAAAGGAATTATTAGCGCCAACATTGTGCTACTGGATGACGGTAGTGTCTTATTACAACAAAGAGTCGAATTCGCTACAGAAAGTTTCTATATACGCGTGGACCAAAGACCAAGCATTGCAATGTCGGAAATATTGTCAGAACTGTATTCCTTTGTAATCATCATTAAATGGAGTAAATTGCTTCAGGAGAAGAATAATTAAGGGAAGTACGGTCGACATCCTGCGAACATTATATTTTGAAATTAGTTTTAAATTCATGGCAATGACGGTGTGTAGTATCATCGTTTCATTATTCTCAAATCCATTGAAGAAAATGATAGATGGTTTCCGCCGTATGTGGTGAGATTCAGGATGAAGACGATGTCCTTGAACTGATGGCTCACTCGATAAGACAATCAATAGATTGAATTCTTCGATATCCTGAAGATTATTTGAAAAATTAAAAAAAATTTCGTTTATCTCGCTTAAGAATTCGTTTTCAAATTCATTCATTTTACGTTCTCAAATTCATTCATTTTATGTTCAAATTCATTCATTTTATGTTCAAATACCATGAAGTCGGCTTAATTAAAAGGGAACTGGATTGCAGTCGATGTGAGTTCGAAGGTCGGTTTTCGCTCCTTCGTATTGCTGAAAGAAAAACAAATCTGCAAACTGTCGAAGCTTTGCGGCGTTCTTCGACTGAATGGGCATATAGAAAAAACCCTCTTGACCTCTTGCTTCACTCCATGAGTTTTGTATGATCCAATATGGAACCACCTTTGGATCAGTAGGTGCCAGATCCCACCCTACAACATTAACTTGATGATTCAGATTTGGGAAAGAACGGGAAGGACTTTCAGGAGGGGAGCCTTGCAATGCAGCTCCTCTAACAATCATGCGGGTTGGACCATAGGCCAAGATCCCATATGCTTGTCTCGAGATTGGGTCCAGAGTTGCATTTCCGACACTTGATGGGAAGCCATGGCGTCTACAAACATTCTTGATTCCATTGTTAGGAGGAATTCGAAATTCTCCATCTTGTTTCATGTCGTTGCATTTGAATGGGTTCAGCGAGGAATCAGACCTTCGCAGTGTCTTATAAAAGGCTTGACATTGAGCCTGGACTTGGG
>Ga0105055_10002736_pt1 | contig 27135 bp, 11 predicted proteins | sample BON03_FD_78090 | JGI IMG/M metagenome (GOLD analysis project Ga0105055, IMG submission 78090) | Freshwater microbial communities from Lake Bonney liftoff mats and glacier meltwater in Antarctica - BON-03 | ecosystem: Environmental > Aquatic > Freshwater > Ice > Glacier meltwater | place: Lake...
CGCGCAGGCCACCTGCTGCCCGACCTGCAGCGCCGCCACGGGCACGACGACGCCGAGCGCCAGGGCGCACAGCGCCCCGACCCCGGCCCCGCGCCGCCCCCTCCTCAGGCCCCCCCCCCTCCCCCTACCGGCCGGCCCGCCCCTCCTCAGCCTTCCGGCCCCCCCCCCCGCCTCGATTGCAAGAACAGGTCTGGTTCAGCGCGGGCGAGCCCGAGGAGCAGGCGCAAGCACAGCAACCCCAACAACACCCACAGCAGCAGCACAAGCAGCAGCAGCAGCCCGCCCAGTCGACCACCTCTACAGCCGGCCACCAAGGCCAGCAGCGCCCGTCGTCGCCGGCGCCGGCGCGGCCGATGCTCGCCGGCCGCCGCCCCGCCGCCGCCGCCGCCGCGGCAGCGACCACGCCGCCGGGCTCGCCCCCGCCCCAGTCGCCGCCCGGCGCCGTCCCGGCCGTCTCGGGCGCCACGCGCCTGTTCGCCGACCCCTCCCTCGCGCTCGTCGGCGACCCGGCGTTCGCCGCCCTGCGCCGCGCCAGCTGCGCCGCGGGCCCGCAGGCCGCGCGCGACGGCATGCCCGGCCGCGTGTGGCTCGGTTGCGGCGGCGGCGTTCAGGTGGTGCAGAACGCGGCGATCCTGCCGGCGTCGCTGCACCCGCGGTCGCGCATGGCGGCGGGGCAGGTGGCGCGGCTCGGGGGCCTGGTGTACGTGCCGGTGTACGACGTGGCGTCGTGCACGGCGGCGGCGGCGGCGGCGGCGGCGGCGGGCGGCGGCAACGGCGACGACGACGGCGCCGCCGCCGCCGCCTCCCCTCCCGGCGGCCAGCAGGCAGCGGCGGCGGCGCCGACGACCAGCCATCACGTCACCCCGCCCGGCAGCAGCGACGGCGCCCGCGTCCGGCAGCAGCTTCACCACCACCAGTCCCACCTCGCCCTGCGCGGCACGGGGCCCGTCGCCATGATCGAGGCACTGCTCGCCGCGCGGCCGGCGCCGTGCGTGGAGCCGGGCTGCGGCGGCGGCGGCTGCGGCGAGGCTGCCGCCGCCGCTGCCGCCGCCGCCGCCAGCGCCGACGGCATGGCCAACCCGGCCTCGAGCGGCTCGCGCGCGACCTTGGGCGGCGCGCCCATGGCGACCGACAGCGGCGGAGGAGGGGGAGGAGGAGGCGGCGCGAATTCGCAGCAGCAGCGCGCGTCGGCGGCGGCGCGGGCCTCGGACGGCGGCCTCATCGGCGGCAGCGGCGCGGGGGGGGGGGCCTCCACCCCTCCGAGCCAAGCCCTGGTCGCCGACTTTATCTCTGTGATCGGGCGCGAGCTGGCGGCCCGAGGCCTGTCGCTGTCGAGCCCGCTGCCCGCGCCCGTGACGCGCAGCACGCTGTCGGGCCGGCGCGCGCGGCCGGCGCGGCGGGACGTCAGCAGCGAGAGCGAGAGCGAGGGCGACGAGGCGGGCGGCGGCAGCGGCGGGGGCGTGGGGCCGCCGCCGGCGGCGCAGCAGCAGCGGCAAGGCGGCAGCGGCGGCGCGGCGTGCGCCCGGGCGGCGATCGAGTCGCGCGGGACGGCGTTCCAGCCCTGCCCGCCGCTGCAGCGCCACGAGCGAACCTGCCACCTGCGCGCGCAGCAGCAGCAGCAGCACCAGCCGCCAGCGGCCGGGCCCGCCGGCAGTGGCGGCGGCGGCGGCGCGCCGCGGCCGCCCGGGACGCCCGCGCCGCCGCCTCTCGCCATTCCCGCCCACCCGGCGATGGCCGGGCCCATGCGCACGGCCAGCAGCAACGATCCGTCACCCTCGCCGCCCCAGCAGTCGCAGCTGCTGCAGCAGCCGCAGCAGCAGCAGCAGCACGCGCCGCCTCCGCCCTTTTCCTTCGAGGCAGGCGCCGCAGCCGCGGCTGCCGCTGGCGGCGGCGGCGGCGGCAGGGGCACCTTGCCGCGGACCGTGCCCGGCGCGCGCCATGGCCGCTCGCCGCCTCGGCAGCCGCCCGGCATCCTCGGGCGCTCTCCCCCGCAGGGAGGCCGACCGCCGCTGCCCCCGTCCCCCCCGGCCCAAAACGGAGACGCAGGCTTGCTGACGCTCCAGCGCCAGCAGCACCAGCAGCCTCAGCAGCACCACCAGCAGCACCAGCAGCACCAGCAGCAGCAGCAGCAGCAGCAGCCGGCTGGGTCGACCGCCAGCGCCGGCGCCGCTACCGCCGCCGCCGCGCTCGCCGCCGCCACTGCCTACGCGGCCGCCGCCAGCCACGGCCTCATGCCGCCGCCGCCCACGCGCTCGGCCCAGCAGATGCAGAACTACCACCACCAGCACCAGCAGCGCGCGCCGTCGCCGTCGCCGCTGTCGGTCGTCGCCGCGGCGGCCGCCGCCGCCGCTCGCAACTACGACGGCGGCGGCGGAGGCGACGGCGGCGTCGGCGCCCTTCTTGCCTCCGCAGCTGCCGTGACGGCCGCCGCCGCCCCTGCGGCCGCCGACGCCGCCGCTCCTCCTGTCGTGGCGGCCTCGCACCACCCGCCGGGCGCCGACCACCAGCTCCGCAGCGACGCCACGAGCGGGCCCCGCGCGGCGCCCCCTCCTCGTCCCCGGCGGTCGCTGGAGCAGCAGCAGCAGCCGCCCGGTGGGGCCCCCTCCCACCCGCCGCCGTCGCCCCACGCCGCCCTCCTCCCCGAGCCCCACGCGCCCGTCGCCATCCCCACCAAGAAGCGCCCGCCCGCCGCCCCCCGCGGCGCCCTCATCGAGCCCGAGTCGCGCGAGCACCAGGCGCTGGTCGCGCGGGCGTCGGGCGGCGCCGGCTCGCCCAACCCGCGCTCGGCGCGCGACGCGCGCGCCCGCGACGCGCAGGTGCTTGCTGCGGCCGCCGCCGCCGCCGCCGCGTACGACGGGTGCGCCTCGGGCGCGCGCCCGCTGGTGGCAGTGGCGGCGGGCGACGCCGCCGGGTCGGGCGGGACGCTCGCCACGCAGCCGCCGACCAAGGCGCTTCGCGGCGGCGGCGGCTTTGGCGGCAGCTTTGGCGGCGCCAGCGCGTCGCCGCCGGTCATCGGCGGCTTTGGCGGCTTTGGCGCCGTCCTCCCTGCGCCTCTCAGCGCCTCGCCGCCCGCAGGCGCCCCCTCCTCCCCCCGGCACTACCACGCCGTCGACCCGAACGACGCCTTTGGCGGCGCCTTTGGCCCGAGCGCGGGCGGCGGCGGCGGCGGCGGCGGCGGCATGCGCCGGACCAAGTCGACGCCCTTCAACCTCGAGCACGCCGGGCGCGCCTCCGCCGGGGGCCGCCCTTCGGGCGTGTTTGGCGGCCTGTTCGCCGGGCTCACGGGCGCGTTTGGAGGAGGCGCGGGACGGGCGCGCGCGCGCGGGGCCGGCCGCGACGAAAGCGGCAACGGCGACGGCGCCGGCCACGGCGGCAACGGCGGCGTCAACGGCGGCGGCGGCGCCTCTGCCGACAACCAGCAGGACGACGAGGAGATGGCCGACGGCGACGCGCATGACGACGAGGACGCGGCGTCGGAGCCCGGCCGCCTCACTGCCGCCGCCGCCGTCGCGGCGGCGTCGTCGGGCGGGGAGGGCGTCGTCATGGCCAGCGCCCCGGCCTCGACCAACGGCGGCGGCGGGGATGCGGAGGCGGCCGAGGCCGAGGCCGAGGGTGGCGACGAGGCGCTCGGGGGTGGCTCAGGCGCCCCGCGCGACGCCTCGCCCGCCCCTGCGCCCCGCGCGGCTGCCCCGCGCCTGCGCTCCGCCGCCGCCGCCGCCACCGTCGGCGCCTGACACGCGTATTACCTGATCTGTCGCGCACAGAAAGGAAGGACAAGAAAGACAGAGGGCTCTTGCCCCGCCCGCCCCCCCCGCACCGCGCTCGCCCCCTCTTTTGCGCGCTTTCGAAATCGAAATCGAAATCGAAATCGAAATCGAAATCGAAATCGAAAATAGCAACACCGACATGCGCCACCACCTCTTCCCCCACAACCCTCCCCTTTCCCTCGCCATCACGCACCGTATCGTTTCGGTGTTCGAATGTCGCAAGCCGCTTGTTTGGTTTCGACCGCCCCTCCTGTCCCGTTCTTTCGTTCGACGACGCAAACGACGCCTTTCTTCGGTTCCCGCCCCCTTCGTCCCCCGCTCCTTCGTCGCCCCTGCTTCGCTTCTTTCCTTTTTTCCGCCGTCCCGCCCGCCCCTTGCGTGGGACTTGTTTGATTTCGCCCTGCATGGAGTGTGGGCCTTGGCTTCATGAAAGCCCGGTCCCGCAATCCTCCCACACCACCACCGTGCCCGCCGCCCCCTTCCCCCCTCCCCCCCCTCACAACTCTGTCTGTCGTGCGTTGTGGGCCGGGGGCCGAAGAAGCCGGGGCGGGCGACGTGCGCTCTCTCTTGTCGTTCGTTCGTTCTCCCCTTGGAAGGAAAACCCGTGTTCTCTTGTTAATAAGCTTTTCGAGTCGTCATCCAACGGCTAAGAGTGTACACGCGCGCTGGAGAGCGCGATGGCGGTAAGGAGGAAGGACGCGCAACGTCTGAGGGGCGCGCACAAGAGAAGAAGACGAGCGGCGCCGCTGATCGCCTCCGCCGTCCGCCGCCCCTCTCCCCGAAACCAAACACGAATCCGAAAAAACAACCGCAGGCCCCGCTCCTGTTCGAGGCCTCGCGCGCCTCTCTGGGGCTCACGGGCCGGACGGCCGCCGTGAATCGGGCCGCTCCGACGTGCGCCTGGGACCCGGCGGGCGCGCACCTGGCCGTCGCCGCCGCGCAGGTGAGAGGGAGGGAGGGGGGAAACTTGTGGGGGGGCGCCGCTTTTTTTTTGCTCGCCCGTCCGTCCGTGCCGGGCGCAACAACGTCCCCCGCCCCTCGGCTCTCCGCCGCCGCCAGACGCGCCGTGCTCATCCGCCTCTCCTCTCCGCCGCCGCCCTCTCCCCCCCCGAACAACACGGCAGTCCGTCGCCATCTTTGACCGCGCGGGCAGGCGCCTGGTGCAGTTTCCCCTGCTGCACGCGGCGGCCGCCAACGCGCCTCCGCCCGCGCCGCTGCCATCCCGCAACGCCTGCGCTTCGGCCTCGGCCGCCGCCGCCGCAGCGGGCGCCGCCGCCGCCGCAGCAGCCGCCGCCGCCGTGGCCGCCGCTGCTGCCGCTGCGGCCGATGCCCCGCTGCTCTGCTGGGACCCCTCCGGCGCCGCGCTCGCGGCCCTCGCCCCGAGAGGCGCCGCCGAGGCGGCCATCTGGCTGGCCGCCACGGGCGAGCTGCAGCGCGTCGGCCTAGGCGCCGAGGGGCCGGCCGCCGCCGCCGCCGCCGCCGCCTCGCCCGCAGGAGCGGCGGCGGCGACGGCGGCGATAGCCCCCCCGGCTGCCGACGGCGGCGCCCTCATCACCACCCCCATTATCACCGCCCTGGCGTGGCTCCCCTGCCCCGCTCTCTCGTCGGCCAACCTCGCGCTGGCCATGTGCTCCTCCAAAGGCGGCGCGCAGCTCTACCACCCTTTGCGCCAGCTGCGCGGCCCTCCCTGCGCCCCGAAGCACCCGGGCGGCCTCAGCCTCGGCGCCTCGGCGCTCGGCCGCGGCGTCAAGCCGCGGCGGGCGGGCGTAGCGCTGGCGTCGGCGATAGGGGCGGCGGGGGCGGCGGCGGCGGCGCCCTCGGGCCCGCTGCTCGTGCTTGTCGGGAACGACAAGCGCGTGACGGTCAGCCGGGCGTGCGGAGGAGGCGGCCAAGTCGGGCCCACGGTCGTGTCCTTTGGCTTTCGCGGGCGGCCGTTGCGGGTGGCCGTGGCGGCCGTGGCGGCGGCGACAGAGGACGGGCAGGAGGCGTCGGTGGGCGAGCGCGGCGGCGGCGGCGGCGGCGGCGGGCGGGCGGCCATCGCTCTCACGACCACCAAGGGCGCCCTGTGGCTCGCGTGCTTCCAGCTCGGCGGACAGGGGACGGCGGCCGAGGCGCCCATGGTCCGCGCCGCCTTGCCCTCGGCGTACGGCGCGCCCACGGCCGTCGCCTGGCTGTCCTCGCCGCCGCGGCCGCCGCCGCCGCCGCCGGCCCGCCCACGTCGGCCGGAGGCGACAGCAGACGCCAGCGGCGGTGGCGGCGACGGCGGCGGCCTTGGCCCCGCGCCACCACCCTCGCCGCCGTCGTGGCCGCCACCGCTGGCCGTCGGATTCGAGAGCGGCCACGTGCTCGTTTTTGAGGGCGCCTGCTCGCTCGGCGAGGGCGGTGGAGCGACGGGCCCCGGGCCGCCGCCGACGCCCTTTGGCCTCGCCGGCCGCCTCGTGCGCAGCAGCAGCATCGGGGCAAGCTTTGGCCGGCGCGCGAGCCTTGGCGGCGGCGGCGGCAGCGGCGGCAGCAACAGCGGCCTGAGCGCGCTCGACCTGGCCGCGTCCGCCGCCGTCGGCCCAAACGCCGCATCTCGACAGCAGCCGCTCGCGCCGGCGGCAAGCGTCCAGGGCGCGGTCGTCTCGCTGGCGCACTGCGCGGCCACGGGGGTGCTCGCCGTCGTCGGCTCGGCCGGCGGCGCCGCGCTCGTGCCCCCCGCCCGCTGGCGGCCGCCGCAGAGGCAGCAGCAGCAGCAGCAGCAGCAGCAGCGGCAGCTGGACGCCCCTTCCGACGTCGTGCCGCCGGCGTGCACGCCCCTAGACCTGGCGCCGGGGGCACGCGCCACCTGCGCGAGCTGGTCGGCGGACGGCCAGCTCGTGGCGGTCGGCACGGTCGGGGGAGGAGGAGGAGGAGGGGGAGGCGCGGGGGGCGCCGCCGCCGCCGCCAGACAAGCAGGGGCGTCGGCGGCGGCGGCGGCCGTCTTTGTGGCGCGGCTGCCGGCGGTGTGCGCGGAAAGCTCGACCGCCAACGTCGTGGCGTACTTATCGTCGCTGCGCGAGGTTACGGTCGCGGACGCGGGCGCCCTGGCGGTGCCGGCGGCGGCGGCGGCAGCGGCGGCGGGCAGGGCGGCGGCGGCGGCAGGGCTGGCGCGGCAAGCGGGCGGTGCCCCTCCAGCGGCGGCGGCAACCGTCCGCATCCCCCTCGAGTGCGAGCCGTCGCTCCTGGCCGTCGGGGATAGCAGCGGCGCTGGCTTCGGGTCCCTGGTCGTCGCGGCCGCCGCGGGCCACCAGGCCTGGTTTTACGACGTGGCCGTGCTGCCGCCAAGGGCGCCGCCGCCACCGCAGCAGCCAACGCCGCCAACGCCGCCGAAGCCGCCCGCCCTCTTGCTGCGGAGGGGCTACCCCGGGCGGGTGCTTGCCCTGGCGCTGAGCGGCGGCGGCGGCGGGGCGGCCTACGCGGCGGCCCTCGTCGGCGTCAGCGACGAGCGCGAGCCCGCTCGGCGGGCGGTGATCGTGCACCGCCTGTGGGCGTCAGGCGGCCGGCAGGGGGACGGCGGCGGCGGCGAGGGCGAGGACGGGGCTGCCGCGGCTGACGATGTCGTCTTGCCGCCGCCGCCCGTCGCGGCCGCCGAGCAGCAGCACCAAGGGCTGCGCGGCCGCGCCTCTCGCCCCCCTGCTCAGGTCTCGTGCCTCTCCGCCAATGCCGACTTCGTCGTCACGGGCGCCTCGGACGGGTCGGTTGGCTTTTACCTGGTGTCGTGGGGGTCGGAGGCTGCCGGCGCCAGCAGCAACCGCGCTGCAGCATCCGGCCCCCGCCCGGCCGCGGCCTGTGTCGCCTCTTGGCGCCACCCCTCCGGCGAGCCCCTCGCGGCCGTCGGTCTGCAGCCCGCGGGCGTGCGCGCCGTGGCCGTCGACCACCTCGGCGGCGCCTTTGTCGTCAACGCCGCGGACGGCAGCGTCGTCGAGCTAGGGAGGCAGGCGTGGGGCCCGGGGGGCGGCGAGGAGGGGGCGGGCCGTCCGCCCCAAGAGCGCGCACGGTCGTCGTCGGCGGCTGAGGCGGCGGCCACGGCCGAAGAGGCGCCTCCTGTCTCGGTGAGCGTGCTGTGGGACTCAACCTTTGGAGACGTTTTTGCGATCGCGGCCATCAAGGCAGCGGTCGGGCCGGGCGACCGGCCGCGCCTCTGGGCGTCTGCGTACCGCGTCGCCGCGCGCCCGACGGCGTCGGGCCTCGCGGCGGCGGCTGCGGCGGCTGCGGCGGCGGCTGCGGCGGCGGCGGGCGGCCCGCCGGACGACGGCCGCGGCGTCCAGCCTCTCGCACGGGTCGAGGGCCTGTCCCTTTGCGCGCCCGCTATCGCCACCGGAAACGGTGATCGCGCCTACGGCGCCCGCTCTGGGCCGTCGACCTTGGGCCGCGCCGCCCCCGCGTCGCTCGCGGCTGGTGTGGTGGCCGCGTGCGGGTGGGCGCCGGGTGCGGGCGGCGGCGAGGGCGCGCCGGCGCCGTTTGCGGCGGCCGCGCTCGCCTATGGCGGCGGGGCTGCCGGCGATCGCTCGGTGGCGGAAAGCGTTTTGGCCCCTGTTTGCATGGCCAACGGAGGCGTTGCCGCTTTGCGGCAAGTGATCGCCGCGGGAGGACAGCTCGAGACGCGCGGGTGGAACGCTGCAGCAGCGGCGGCGGCGGCGGCGGCAGCGGCGGCAAACAGCCGCGGCGACGGCTCGGAGCCGGCGTCCTGCTGGCGCGCGCTGGCGGCCGCATCGCTCGACGCGCTCGACTGCGGCACGGCCGCCGCCGCGCTGGCCGAGGCGGGCGATGCGGAAGGTGCCTTGGCCGCGTCGTCTCTGGCTGCGGAGGAGTGGACGCTCGCGCGCGGGGCGTTTGCGGCCGGGCTGCTGCTGCGTTTGCGGCCACCGGAAGAGGAGGGGGCGGCGGGGGGCGGGCAAGCGACGGGGCGGCGAGGCGACGACGCGCCAGGCGGGCCTGACGGCGTCGAGCGCCTGCTGCTGGCCGCTCGCCGCCCATGCGCCGCCATGGACCTGCACGGCGCGCTAGGACAGTGGGACCGCGCCGTGAAGCTCGCGTCGGACACAGAAAAGACGGGCCCGCTGGTTTGGGGCGACAGCGCGGCGGCGGCCAGCGGGCGCTCCTCCTCCCTCCCGAAAGCCGCGCGGCGCCGGGTGCTGCTGTGCCGCGCGCGGCGGGCGCGGCAGCTGGAGCGCGAGGGCGAGCACTCGGGCGCCCTCGAGCTGTATAAGTCGGCCCTGCAGGATGCAGAAGAGGGCCCGGACGCGCGGCCGCACGACGACAAGCAGCAGCAACAGCATTGGGACGAGGAGTGGGCGGGGGCGTCTTCGTCGTCGTCGTCGTCGTCGTCAGACGCAGGCGGGAGCATCAGCAGCAGCAGCAATGGCGACGAGTGGGCGAGCAGCAGCGACAGCGGCAGTGGCAGCGACGCCAAAAGCGACGACGCGGACGACAGCGACAAGCGTCACCCGCTGCCGCCGCGCCACCGCGCCTGCCTCTCGGGCCTGGCGCGCTGCGCCGCCCGCTCAGGCGACGCGCCCGGGGCGGTGGCCGCCGCCGAGCGGACCGAGCGCGCGGGCGGGGGCCGCGCGGTCTGGCGCCGCTTGGCGGCCGAGCTCGAGCGGGCCGGCGGGGGCGTGCAACGCCACGCGCGTGAGGTGGCCCTGTGCCACCAGCGCGCGGGAGACGACCTGAGCGCGGCGGGCGCGCTGGTCGCGCAGGGGGACCTCGAGGCGGCGTCGCCGATGATGGCCCGGCTGGCCGCGGCGGCGGCGGCGGCGGCGGCGGCCGAGCGGCGTCAGCGGCAGCAGCAGTCGTCGAACGGCGGCGGCGGCGGCGACGAGGACGGGCCGCGGGGAGAGAGGCGGCGTCAGAGGTGGCAGCAGCGGGGGCAGCGGCTCAAGCAGCTGCAGTCCGCCTACGCGCATGCGCTGCAAGATCGCGGCAGGCACGACGAGGCCGCCGGCGCGCTCTGCGCCGCGGGCGACGTCGCCGCAGCCGTCAGGCTGTGCTGGGCGCGGGCGGACGCCGGCGCCGGTGGACTGCGGGACGGCTGGCTCGCGCGCGGGTGCGCGCTTCTGCGCGAGCGCTGCGGCGGCGGCCCTGCCGCCCTGCTGCTGTTTGGCCCGGCGCAGGCCTCGCCGGGACGCGAGGGGCAGGAGGGCGAGGGGCAGGAGGACGATGCCTGGCTGGCGCCCGCAGCGCTAGAAGCGGCGCGCCGGTGCCTCCTCGCGGCGGCGTCGTCGGTGCCGCCGCCGCCGTCGTCCTCGTTGTCGTCCTCCTCCTCGAAGCAGCCGCAGTCCGCCTCCTCCAGCCGCGAGGCCACCACGGCGCTCGAGATGCTGCTGCTGGCCGGGCAGGACGACCGCGCGTTCGAGCTCGCGGCCGCGCGCGGCCTGCTCCCGGCCCTGTCGGACCTGCTGCTGCGGCCGTGGGGTGCCAGGGGCGGGGCGCGGGCGGGCGCCCCCTCGGCCGCTGCCGCCGCCCCCTCGCGCGCGGTCTCGGCGGCCGGGGCGGAGCGCCTCGCGCGCCTGGCACGCTACCTGGAGCGGTGCGGGGACAGCGTGCGCGCGGCGGACGCGTGGTCGGGGGCCGGGAAGGGGCTCGTGGCGGCCAACGGCGCCGAGGCAGCAGAGCACGCCGCGGCTGTTGCGGCGACGGCGGCGCAGCAAGCGGCGGGCGCTGTTGCAGCGGCCGGCGCTGCACGTGCAGGTCTCCTCCTGCCGCCGGTGCCGTGGGTCTTGTTGTCGTCGGGGGATGCGTCGAGCGCTCCTCGGCTGACCATCGACGGCCCAGGGCGCGCCGTGCTGCTGTACCTGCGCGCGGGGACGGCCGACGCGGTCGAGCGGGCGATCGCGCTCGCGGGCGCGCGGGGCTGGCAGCAGCAGCAGCCGCAGCAGCCGCAGCAGCCGCCGCAGCAACGGGGCAAGCAGGGGGCGGCGGCTGCAGCGTCAGCGTCGCCCTCCTCGACTCCGCAGCCGCTGCTCCCGCCCGTGCTCGCGGTCCTCGGCTTGTCTCCCGCGCCTTGTGCCGAGGACGAGGACGAGGAGCCCGGGGAGCCGCCGTCGGCAGGAGGGGCGGGCGGCTCGGCGTCGCCCGCGCCCCCGCCGCCGCCGCCCGGCCCGCTCGCCGCGCTGCCCCAGCTGGCCGTCGAGCGCCTGCGCGTGCTCGCCCTGGCCGCGGCCGGCCGGCGGGCCGCCGCCTCCCGGCGCGCGCTGAGGGCGGCGCGCCGCGAGCAGGCCGCCGGCAGGTACCGCCCCGCGCGCGACGTGCTGCTCGCCGCGCACCTGGCCGTGTCGCCCCCCTCTCGCTCGGCGCTCGGCCTTGCCGCCGCCGACGCAGCCGCCGCCGCAGCAGCCGCCGACGACCGAGGTGCGGGAGCAGCGACGAGCAGCGCGCGACCCGGCCCCTCCTCGCCCGCCGCCGCCCCTCCAACCCCCCCGCCTCCGCGCGAGCTCGCCCTCCTGCTCTCCCTGCTGCACACCTACGTGCTCGTGCGCGCCGCCGCCTCGCGCGGCGACCACCGCTCCGCCGCCCTCCTGCTGCTGCGCCTGGCGCCCTCCGCGCGGGAGCACTTCCCCGCGCACGCGGCCGCCCTGCTGACCTCTGGCGTGATCGAGTGCCGGCGGGCGGGCATGCGGGACGCGGCGCACGGCCTGGCCGAGCAGCTGGCGCGGCCCGAGCACCGCGCGCGCGTGCCGCGGGCGTACAGGGGCAAGCTGGCGCGGCTGCTGGCGAGGGGGCGGGGCGGCGGGCGGGGCGGCGAGCGGGGCGGCGGTGGCAGCGGCGCCGACGACGGCGACGGCCCCCCGGCGGAGGAGCCACGCGCGCCGTGTCTCTGCTGCGGCTTGCCCGGCCCGGCGTCGCGGCTCGACTGCGCCGGGTGCGGGTCCGTGGTGCCCTACTGCGTGGCGTCGGGCATGCGCGTGACGCTGGCGGAAGGGCCGCAGGGCCGGCGGCAAGCGGGCGCCGCGCCGCGGCCGCGGCCGTCGTTACCGCCGTCGCCGTCGCGGGGCCGGTGCCCGCGCTGCCGCTTCCCTTGCCGCCTCGGGCCGATGCGCGCGTGTCTGGCGGCTTCGGGGGGCAGGTGCCCCATGTGCGACGGCGAGATTTCGGGCGAGGACCTCGAGGAGGTTTGAAGCGCCGAGGGAGAGGGCGGCGAAACAATAAAAGGGCGCTTTGCCGCCCCTCGCCATTGTAGCGCAAGCAGGCGCGCGCGAGGGCGAGGCTGGGCGTTTCTCGTCGCCGTCGTTCAGATTCATCAGGACGCGGTCACAGTGCGCTCATTACACAGTTTATCTCCTGCTCTGTCTTACTTGCTCTGTCTTACTTGCTCTCTCTCTCTTTCTCTCTCTGTCCGGCGGCGGCGGCGCGACGCGCGCACAGAGCAGCAGCGCACTTCGCCGCCGCCGCCGACGGCGACGGCCTCTCGCTCTCATCGTTTCTCGTATTTGTTGCTCTCATCGTCACTTGGTCGTGGTGCCGCACATGGGGCAAAACGCGCCGCCCTCGCGGCCCCCGAACCGCGCCTGCACGGCCGGCGCGCACTCGCCGCACAGGACGCGGTGGCCGCAGGGGAGCGTCACGCTCGGGCGGGCGTCGAGGCACGGCACGCGCAGAGCGCCTCCTCGCCGGCGGCGGCGGCGGAGGGGGCGGGCGCGGGCGCGGCGGCGGCGGCAGAGGACGAGGGGAGCGCCGGCAAGGACGAGAGGCGGGCAGCTGTGGCGGCGCGGCGCGACACGGCCAGGCGCAGGTGCGGCGGCAGGCGGCGCTCGGGCGCGCTGGCGGCGGGGGCGGGGGCGGGGGCGGGGGCGCGGGCGGGGGAGGAAGCGGGCGGCTGCGGCTGCGGGTGCGGCTGCGGCTGCGGCGGTGGCGGAGGAGGAAGAGGCGCGGCCGCGGCATCAGCAGCGACGGCGACGATGCGAGCAAGGGGCAAGGAGGGGGCGCGTGCGCTGCGGCCGCCCGACGAGATCCGCTGCGCGTCCTGCTTGTCCTCTTTGGCGGCCGCCGCGGCCGCCGCCGACGCCGCCGCCGCCACTTGCCGCGCCTGTTGCCGCGTCTTTCGTTTTGCTTCTTTTGCCGTTTTTGCCGCGGCCCGCGCCATCTGCGCGTCGGCCGCCGCCGCCGCCCGCGCCGCCTCGACCTCGGCCGCCCGGGCCTGCTCGCGCGCCTTGGCCGCCGCCGCCGCCGCCACCCGCGCCTGCTTGGCCGCGACCCGCGCCGCCTCCTCGGCCCCGGCCGCCGGGCGCGCCGGCGCCTTGGCCCGCGCCTCGGCCGCGCTGCGCTGCTCCTGCTCGGCTGCGGCCGCCGCCCGTGACGCCTCGACCTTGGCCGCCCGCGCCTCCTCGGCTGTTGGGCCGCAGCCCGCGCCTCCTCGGCCTCGGCCGCCGACCGCTGGAGCGACGCGCGTGCAACCTCCTCGGCCGCCTCGGCCGCCTCGGCCGCGTCGCGCTTGCGCTTGCTGTAGCGCTCGAGCACACCCACGACGTCCATGTTGTAGTAGTCGAGGTCTTCGTCGCCGGGACCCGCCTTGGAGGAGGAGGAGGAGGGGGCGAAAATGCGCGTGCCGCCGCCCCTGCCGCCACCCGATCTGCTGCCGCCGCCGCCGCCGCCGCCGCCACCGCTGCTGCTGCTGCTCTTGCCGCCCGCCTCGGGCATCGGTTCGCCGAGCGCCTCGCGCGCGTACTGCAGCGCCGACTGATTGTCCGCGTCGGGCGCGTCGGGGTCCGCGCCCGCGAGCAAGAGCTGGTGGATGGTCAGGTTGAGGACGAACGCCGCCGGCATGGCGCCCAGCGCCCCCCGGGGCTCCCCCGTCAACGGGGCCGCCGCGCGGCGCTCGCCGGCGGCCGCCTCGGCCGCCTCGGCCGCCCGCGTCAAAATGTCCGCCAGGTCGGTCGCCGCCCGTAGCGCCGCCGCCACGTCTGGCACGAGGGCCGTGGCCGCCACCTTGGCCTCGTGCGCCACGCCCCAGTGCCTCTCGCGGACGGCCAGGTGCAGGAGCGTCGCGCCGGACGCGCCCTGCAGCCTGCGGCCCTTGCGCACGCACGCGGCGCCGTCGGGCCGCGTCAGGACCGTTTGGACGAACTTGGCGCGCTCGCGCGTAGGGTACCAGTGACTCGGCGTGTCATCCTGTGTTCCGCCCACCGCCAAGGCGATCGGGTCCTTGCCGTCCAGGTCTTCGCCATCGCTCGAGCAGAGGCGGGCGCCATTGCGCGCCAAGCAGAGCGCGAGCGGCCAGTCCTCGTGCTCGATCGCCGCCGCGAGCAGCGAGAAGCCGTTGGCGTCGAGGACGTCGAGCCCGACGCCGCCGCGTCCGAGGGGCGCGTCGGCGCGCCGGGGCGCGACCAGGAAGAACATGCGGCAGCAGCAGTAGTGCCGGGCGCGGAGCGCAGCGTCGAGCGGCGTGCCGCAGGCGCCGGCGCGGCGCTTGAGCTCGGCGGCCGCGCGCGGCTGCATCATCACGACGAGCACTTGGCGGTCGGCGGCGTTGCCGGCTTGCACCTCTTGCAGCATCACTCGGGGGTCGTGAGGCTTGTCGAGGCCGTGGAGCGCCGCCTCCGCGCGCTCATTGGCGTCGCGCTCGTCGTCCCCGCCCCAGCTGTCGAGGCCGTGAAATGCACCGCGTCGGCGCCGTCGGGGAGGAAGTAGGCGAAGGCGGTGGGTGAGGCGGAGGCGGGCCCGTCCTGCTCGGCGGCGCCCTTTTTTGGCTTTTTCGCTTTGCAACCGCCGCCGCCGCCGCTGCCGCCGCCGCGAGGCGCCGTCGCCAAAACCGGCGGCGACAACGACGAAGCGGCGGCCTCGCCCTGCTGCCTCGCCCTCAGCGCCGCGGCGCCGTCGTCCAGCAGGTGCCAAACCGACGCCCCTTCTGGGCCCTCCACGCGCGCGAGCAGCACCTTCTGGTAGGGCCAGTCACAGGGAACGATGTGCTGAAGGTTGGCGACGGCCACGTGCAGCGGCGTCAGGCCCGCCTCGTCCCGCTTCCGCAGGGCGGCCGGCGCGTGCTCGCTCGCCGCATCGAACAGGGCCCGCGCCCATTCCTCGTTTCCCCGACGCGCGACCACGTGCAGCAGGGGTTCTCCCGCGGCATCCGGGTCGAGGGGCGCGCGCTTGATCTCGCTCGGGGACATCCGGTCGATCGTGCCGCCCCTGGCGTGCGCGAGCAGGAGCGCCGGCAGATCGACGAGAGCGAGCCGGGCGGCGCCGTCGGCCCGACGCAAGACGCCCGCGGCGGCGGCGGCGGCGGCGGCCAGCGTGCGCTCAGGCGCCGCCTCTTTCGACATCCCGTTGGCGCCTGTGCCGTGATCCTTGAGCCAAGCTGCGTCCTCCTCCCCGGCCGCGCGAAACGGCACGCGGATGTGGCCCCCCCCCCCTCCTTGGCGCGCGACGAGCGCGCGAACGCAAACAGCGGCGGCGGCGGCGGCGTCGGCGGCGTCGGATCGGGCGGGCGGGGCCGGCTCGTGATGCCTTTCCTGCTGCTGTTTCGATTCCTGCTGCTCACGTCAATCGCCACTCCCGGCGATCACGGCGCCACGTCGGGACGGGCCTCCGCTGCTGCCCTTGGTCGGGCTCGTCCCCCGCGTCGCCGCCCGCCGACCCCTCCCAAGGAGAAGGAGAGAGAAGGAGAGAGGGGGAGGGGTAAGTTTTGAGTTTGAGCGGCCCTCTGTTCTCTCACCAGGCGAGGGTGCGTTGGGTCCGATCGCCACAGCTCCTCTCGTGTGTCCGTCGTGCGTCTGCTCCGATGGCGCGGGTGTTGGAACTCGTGGTCACGGGATGCCTATGTTGTCAAAAGTCGTTTCCGAGAGTGTGCGAACCAAGAGGGGGAGAGTTCCTTTTCAAGCGCGCGCGCCTCAGATTTCGCGCGCTCCCGCCGCCGCTGCCGCCGTTCGCTCGCGAGAGAGACAGAGATCGCGCGAGACGGTGGGCAGTCAAGAGAACAACGCCATCGTGCGCCAGGTGGGGGGTGGGGAGGAGCGGCCCACCCACGCGTGCCGCGACGAGGACTGCAGGACCTGTTCTCGCTCACAACGAGCTCATGCACAACACACCAAAGCGCGTCAAGTTTTCGACCGCCGCTTGCCGACGGCGCGCGCCTGAAGACACAATTGATCGATCGATCAAAATTAACAACCATCCTGAAAGCATCGTCAGTCGGACGACAGCACGACCGCCTTGTCGTCGGCGTCGCCGTCGGGCGCGTCGTCATCGGTGCTCATGATCTCGATGGGGCCGTCCTCGTCGCCGCCGCCGCCGCGCGGGCGCTTGTTGCTGGCGGCGGCCGCCGCGGCCCCATCTGCGCCCGCCGCCGCCACGGCCGCTTGCTCCTCCTGCTCCTTGCCGTCGGCCGCCGTGTCGCGCGGGCGCTTGGCGGTCGCGCCGGCGCCGGCCTCCTTGCCGTTGGCCGCGTCCTCTTTGCCCGCCGCCTCTTGTGCCTTGGCGCCGTCGTCCCCATTGCCGCCCGCCGCCTTGTCCGTTTCCTCCTCTGCCCCCGCCGCCGCCGTCTCTGCCGCCGGCCCGACCCACCCCTCGAGCAAAAAGCCCTCCGGCGCGGCCTGCTCGTCCAGCGCCGGGTCGTGCCGCACCACCAGCTCCACTTTCGTGCCCCCCTGCGACTGGTCGCTCACCGACAGCACCGCCCCGCCCCTCACCCCGCCGCCCGGCAGGTCGGCGAGCGCCAGCGGCAGCATCAGCGCGTTTGCCGCGAGCTCGTCCGCCTCGAGCCCCTCGCCCTCCTCGTACAGAAACCCCCCGTCCGACACGACCGTCGGCTCGTTGAGCGCCAGGCGCCCCTTGAGTACGCGCCCGACCAGGCGCTCGAGGGTGAGGCGCGTCACGTCGGCGCGCAGGGTGGCGACGGCGCGGCCGCAGGCCATGCACCCGGGCGCGGGGGGCTCGAGCGCCGCGCGCGCCAGCAGGACGCGGTAGGGGGCGCGGGCGCGCCCCGTGCGGCGGTCCGCCTCGTTCAGAAAGGTGCTGTGGCACGCGGCGGGCGCCAGGCCCGCGAGCAGCTTGGTCGCCTCGAGCACCACCAGGCCCGCCACGGCCGCGTTGGTCGTGGCGATCGCGTGCACGATGTTGCCCGCCATGCCCTTTGCGGCGAAGCGCGTCTGCGGCGGGATGGCGAAGCAGGCCGAGCGCAGGTTGGCGGCGGCGACCACAAAGTCCACGGCCAGGTCGTCGTCCTTGTCGAAGGCCTCGGTGACGCCGCCCGGGCGCTCGTCGAGGAGGGCGACGGCCGAGCGCAGCAGGACGCGGGCGCTGTCCGAGGGAGTCCACAGGCGGTGGTCGTCCGAGAGCCCGACGGCGCGCGCGGCGGAGCGGGTGGGGGCGGCGGCGGCGGTGGTGGCGGTCGCCGCGGCGGCGTCGGCGTCAGCCTCAGCAACAGGGGGAGCCGCGGGGCCGTCGGGCAGGCCGAGCGCGCGCGCGAGGGCGGCGAGGGCCTCGGGGGACAGGGACGGGGAGGCGTCGCCGTTGGCCGCCGCCGCCGCGCCGCCTCCCGCCGCCGCCGCCGCCGCCGCCGCCGCCGGCGGCAGCGGCAGCAGGGCCTCCAGCGACAGCGGCTCGGGCGGCCTGGCCCCCGACCTGGCCGCCGCCGCCGACGTCCACACGGCCGTGTTGGCCGCCAGGCGCCTCACCACCGTGCCGTACTCGTGCGCGAACACCCGGGCCGCGTACGCCAGCGACGCCTCGCCCTCGCGCCGCGTGAAGGCCGACGCGCGCTCGGCCGCCTCGGCCGCGGCGTCCGCCCGCGCCTTTGCGGCCGCCGCCGCCGCCGCCGCCGCCGCCGCCGCCGCCTCGGCCTCCTTGTCCTCGTCCGCCCCTCCTGCCCCTGCCGCCCCCCCCGCGCCGCCGACCCCCTGTCCGTCCTCGGCAGCGTACTCCCCCGCTCCCTCTCCCGTCGCCGCCGTCGGGCCGCCCTCCCCGTCCCCCGTCGCCGTCGCCGTCGCGGCCTGCGTCTGCCCCCCGCCGGCGCCGGCAGCAGCAGGCCCTCCGCCGCCCCCGCCCCCGCCCCCGCCCCCCCCCCCGCCTTCGGCCATCAGGTCCGTCTTTGCCCCCGGCCCGCCGAACATCTGCGCGAACAGCAGGTCCTTGGCCCACACCACGCAGTGCACGGGCTTGTCCGGCGTGTTGCGCAGGGTGCACACGGGCCACGTCTTTGCCGCGGGCGGCTTTGGCTGGCACTCGTAGCACTGGGACAGTCCGCGGACGTGCACCGTCACCTGGCCTAGATAGCCCGCGGTGCCGCTCTCGACGAGCGGCGCCCCCGCGGCGAGGCACAGGCGGTTGACGTGGCGGCGGGCGTCGGCGTTGTCGAGGCCGTTGAGGACGACGTCGAAGGCGCGGAAGAAGTCGACGTCGAAGCGGGCCTCCTTGATGTTGGCGCGCTCGCCGCGCACGGAGCGGGGAGGAGCGGCGGAGGGGGCGGGGGCCGCGCCGGGCGCGGCGGCGGCAGCGGCATCGTTCGCCGGGGGCAGCGGCGGCGGCAGCGGCGCAAAGGCGCGCACGGCGGCGGCGGCGACCTCGGCCTTGGGCTGCGAGACGTGGCTGCGGCGGAAGAGGAACTGGCGGTTGAGGTTGGACGTCTCGATGGTGTCGAGGTCGATCTGTGGTCGTTTGGTTTTTGGTTTTATGAGGGAGGAGGGAAGAGGGGGCGTTCAGCGTCGAGCGAGAGAGAGGGGCGTCGGCGAGCGAGCGCGCGCGTCGCGACGCAGCGGCGAAGCGCGAAAGAACAAACGCACCGTGTGGATGTCGCGGAAGCCCGACAGGACGAGCGTCTTGAGCAGCTCGCAGCCGATGCCTCCCGCCCCGACCGCCAGCACCTTGGCGCTGGCGACCTGGGTGTTGTTTCACGAGTTTGGGTGGGGGGGAGGGCGTTTGGCGGAAGGGGTGGTTGAGCGACTGGGATCGGGAGACAAGGCGCTGCTCGTTCCGCGGGCGCCCTCTGCAGTACTGCGACGCGCGCGCATTGACGGACCCAATGGTCGTGTGTGGGCGAGGGGGTCGGAGTGGTCGTCGTGGACGCGCGCGATTGCTGTTTTCCAGTTTGCTCCGATCACTCAAACGCGCCGCACCTTTTCCTGCAGCTCGCGCGTGTACAGGACGTCCGGCCACTTGGCCTTGCTCGCTTCGGGGTCCGACATCGTTGGTGTTGTTGGTGACACTAAGTGGGGGGAGGGGCGATCCTTTGAAGAGGGGGAGGGAGAGGGGGAGGGGCGAGAGAGAGGAAGGGTGCCGACAAACGAGAAAAAAAGCCCCCGTCCTTCACGCCGCACCCTCCCACGCACACACTCGCGCGTCCTCGGACAAACAACTTGCGCGCCCTTTGCGACGTCCCGATCACGCCCAAGTGATAAGGCGCTAGCTTGAGCTCCCTTAAACATCGGACAAACGACATCCACTTTTTGCTTCCGTCACGCCCAAATAAAGCGCTCCTCCCGCCATGCAGGCACGCCCGTCCGCCATGCAGCAGCTGCGGCAAGCGCAGCATCCTCACCACCATCGGCAGGCCCTGCCGCGACCGCCTCGCGCCGCCGGCACGAGCGCGAGCGCCAGGCCGCCGCCGTTGCCGCCGCGCGCGCCCGCCGCTGCCGCCTCGGCCCGCGCGCGCGTCCCTCGTCGCGCGCGCGCCGCCGCCGGCGCCGCCGCCGAGGCCGAGGCCGCCGACGCCCCCTCCGGCGAAGCGTCCAGCAGCGACGGCGCCGCCGCGCCCGCCAAGACCCCCTGGTACTCCAAGAACGCCGAGGGCTGGACCACCCTCTCCTCGGCGGGCGAGCTGGCGCGCGCCGCGCACGCCGCCCGAAGCACAGGGCGCCGCGTGCTCGCCCTCGACCTGTACGCGCCCTGGTGCGGCGTCTGCAAGTCGAGCTGGCCCGCGCTGTCGCGGCTGGCGCGCGACCCGGCGCTCTCGGCCGAGGTGGCCTTCTGCAAGGCGTCGATCGACGACGACGACATCCGCCGCCTGATCAAGGAGCAGGGGGTGACGGGCATCCCTTACGTTTTGGTTCTGGACGTGGGCGCGCCCGGCGCTGGCGGCGGCGCGCCCGAGCCGCCGTCCGAGGCGGGGGAGGCGGTGGGCCTGGTGTCGCAGCTGTTCCGGCAGTTCTTGGCCAAGCGCGGGTTTGGCGGCGGCAAGGAGCGGGACGAGGGGGCGGCGGCGGCAGCAGGGGCGGCGGGGGCGGCGGCGGCGCCGGCGGCAGCGGCCGCGGACGAGGGGGGCGGCGGAGGGGCGGCGGCGGCGCAGCCCCGGGTGCTCGACGCCGTGGGCGCGACCCTGCTGCTGGGGCAGGGCGCGGCGTTCAAGCGCATCGCCGTGCTCAGGTCCAACCTGGCTGCGGTGCCGGCCATGGCCAGGCGCGGGCACGTGCCGGTCGTGGTCGACCCAAACGGCCTTGTCGTCGCCGCCGTCTCGGACAATTGAGCGAGGCGCGCCCGTCGGGGCGGCGGCGCCGATTTTCAAGAGTCGTTGAACTAGCGCTCGCGGTTGCCGCCTTCTGTGCGAGCAGCGTGCAAGGGCCCCGAACCCAGCCGTTGTTACCGCATACCGCCCAAGCATCAACCCCTTTCAGACAATCGCTCTGCGCGCGTCAATCGATCGCTCCCCAATCGCAAACGAAGACCCCCAACTTTTGATGCTGCCCGTCCTGGTCGCAGCGCGGCGCGAGCTGGCCGCCCGGGTGGCGGCAATCCCGACGACTGGGATGTTTGGTGAGGCGTCTCGGACGGGAAAGGCACGGCGCGCGCGCGCGCAAGGCACGGCAAAAAGGGGAGGCCCTGCCGTTCCTCTTTCCTCGAGACGAGGACCCAATATCCCCTCTCTCTCACCCGCGCAAGAGGGTCTTTGCCACGAACACAAAAACACAGGACACTCGGTTGGATCGTGGACAACCTCGTCACCGTCGCCTCGACCACGGGGCTGGACAGGCGCGGCGTCCTTTGCTTCTGCCGCCGCCCCGCTGGCCGCGCCGTCGTCGGCGCCTGCCGCCGCCGCCGCCGCCGCCGCCGCCGCAAGGGCTGCCGCCGCTGCCCCGACGCTCTCGGCAGCGAGGCCAACAACCTGGCCCGCCGCCGCCCCGGCAGCGCTGCGGCGCCCGGACCTCTCTCTGGAACACCAGCCCCGCCCGCGCGGCCGACCGCGCGTCGAGCGCCTCTGCGTGGAGTCGTCGCAGGAGCCGCCGCCGTCGGCCGCCGCCGCCGCCGCCGCCGCAGCCGCGCGACCACGAGGCGCCGCCGCCGCCGCCGCCGCCGCGCCCCCCGCCCCTCCCGCCGCCGCCGCCCCCGGCGACACCCCCGCCCTCGCCGCCCTGCGCGACCGCCTCGCCGCCCTCGGCGTCGACAGCACCGCCCGCGATCGCGTCCTCGCCTGGACCAGCCCCGACACGGGCTACCACCCGGCCCTCACCAACCCGGAGACCGTCGCGCGGCGGGCGGAGGCCTTTGCCCGGCGGCTGGGCGGGCGGGCGGCCAGCCGCGTGCTCTCTGGCAACCCGAATTATCTCAACCTGCAGGACGGGCGGCTGGACGAGTGCCTGGGCGCCCTGGCGGAGGAGGTCGGGCAGGGCGCTTCGGGGGAGCTGGACGACGACGCGCAGGGGGCGGGGGAGGGCGACGCCGCCGCAGGGGCAGACGCGGGCGGCGCGCCGTGGCAGCGGCGCGCCCGGCGGGCCCCGGCAGTGGCGGCCTCGGCCTCCGCAGGAGACGCCGCCGCCGCCGCCGCGGTCCTCCCGCCGCCGGCCCTGACCCCCGCGGAGGAGGCCGCCGTCCTGCTGCTGTCGCGCAACCACTACCTCCTGTCGCACGCGCGCGGCACCCTCGCCCCCCGCGCGCGGGAGGCGCTCGCCGCCGTCCGGCGCGTGCCCGGCTGCGCCTCGCCGCCGTCGCGCGCCGCGCGCGTGCTTCTGTCGCAGCCGCGGCTGCTGTCGTCCGCGCGCCTGGCCGCCCGCTGCGACTTCCTGGCCGCGCTCGAGGCCACGGACCCGCACCGCCCGGCCATGGCGCGCCGGTGGGCGGGCCTGTCGCCCGCGACCGTCGGGCTGGTGCTCAGCCACCGCTCGGCCGCGCTGCTGCGGCTGCTCTACCTGCAGCGCGCGCCGATGCGCGCGGCGGCGGCGCTGGGCGCGTCGCTGACGTCGGCGGTGACGGCGCCCGCGGCTGAGTTCGCGGCCGCGCACCCGGGGTGGGCGGCGTGGGAGCGGGCGCTGGCGCGCCTGCCGCAGGCCGACGTGGACCGGTGCCTGCGGGAGCTGCGGCCCCCGCCGACGCTGGCGAGCGCAGTTGGGGGGGGCGGGGGAGAGGCGGCGGCAGCGACGGGGGCGGCGGTCGGCGAGCGCGTCGCCGAGAGTGATGCTGGGGCTGCTGGCGCTGGTGCTAGGGGAGTTGGTCGGTCTGGGGCCAAGCGGGCGACGGGCCGGCGCGCAGCCGCTTCCCGGTCGGCACCGGTAGCTTGACTCTTGAGTGGTGTTGTGACGACAATGGCGACCGACGCCTCTCTTTCTCCGCTGTTCGGCAGATTTTTGGGGTTTTTTCCTCGCGCGTCTGCGGCAGCGTCGTCCGCTGTCGCCCGGCATCCTCCATGCAGAAATGGCAGAAAACACACGAAGGCATCGCGCGGCTGAAGCGAACAAATCTCACTCTCTCTTATTTCGGCACATCACAACACCTTCTTGGAGCCACGCGTTCATCTAGGCCGCTCGAACCCACTGCGATTCGAACCAAGAGCTCGACGTCGAAACGCAAATCAATCGCCGATCTTCTCCATTCCCAAATCCCGCCTCAATCGTGCGCTCCTCAATCACCAACATAGGCTCTCGGCGTTTCCTAGTCGCATCCCGCACCGGGCCGGGGCCGCGCCCAGGGGCCGCCGCGCGCCTGATAAAAAAATCGAGGAGGGCGACGGCGGCGACAGGCCGCCAGGGACCCGCCCTTCGAAAAAACCAACAACGACAGCAATGCCGCCCCCGCTCACCACCAGCAGCCCCGCCGCCCCGCCCCTTTCCTGCGGCGACGGCGATGACGCCGTCACGATCACGGACGCGCTCCAGCCGGCCCCCCCTCAACAACAACGGCAGCACCGCGCCGCGCGCTACAACAACGTGCGCCTGAAGCAGCCGCCGCCGGGCCTCGCCCGTGCCCGCGCCCGCGCCCGCGCCCGCGCGCGCCGCCGCCGCCGCCGCTCGGCGTCCTCCTCGCCCTCCTCGGCCGACAGCGACACCGCCAGCGGCGGCAACGAGACGCGCCCGAGGCGCCGCCGCCGCCGCGCAGAGTCCAAATTCGACGACGACGACGACGACGACGACGACGACGACGACGACGACGACGAGGGCGACGACGAAGACCGCTCGGTCGAGGCCCGGTTCGTCGCGTGCGCCAGCTACCCGGCGCCCCCCTGCTGCCGCGGCCTTCCGCCGCAGACCGTCGGCGACCCCGACGCCACGGTCGGCTTTGGCCCGGAGGACGCGCGCTGCTGCTTCCAGCTGGGGGCAGAGGCGGCCGCGTGCTCGGACGCCTTTCTGCTCCAGGCGGACGCCGGGGCGCGCGCGCTGGCGGCGGCGGGAGGGTGGCGGCCGCCTGCGCTGGCGCTGAATTTTCCCGGGCGGGCGGCGGCGGCCGCGGCGGCGGGGGCGGCGGCGGCAGCGGCGGTGGTGGTGGTGACGCCTTTGCCGGGACCGAAACAACAGCAGCAGCAGCAGATGCAGCAGCAGCTCCAGGCTGATGAACCGGCCGAGCCGGCGGGAGAGCCGACCGAGGAGAAGGAGGAGGCCAAGCCGCCCCGCCAGATGCCGACGCCGACGCCGACGCCGACGCCCACGCCCACGCCCACGCCCACGCCCACGACCACGCCGCGCGGCATCTTGTCGGCCGGCCGCGTCCTCCTGAGGAGCGACGAGCGGCGCCGCCGCCTCAGCAGCGCCGGCAGCGCCAGCGCCAACAACGACCGCGGCGGCGGCGGCGACAAGGGCGGCGGCGGCGCCGGCCGCGCCCCCCCGCCGCCGCCCCCGCCGCCGCCGCTCGACGTCGAGGCGGCCGTCGCCGCCCTCTGCCGCGAGCTCGAGCGCCGGCCCTGGGTCCTGGGGTCGCGCCCGGGCGAGGCCTCCCCCGCCGCCGCCCACACCCGCGCCGGCGGCCGGGGCGGCGGCGGCGCCTTTGCCGCCGCGCCCGCGCCCCCGGCCGCCGCCGCCGCCGCCGCCGACGCCGCCGCCGCCGACGCCGACGCCGACGTCGAGGTCGAGTCGCGCCTGCGGCTGGCGCAGGCGCTCCGCGTGGCCAACCAGGCGGCCAGCCGCGCGGCGGCCGAGATGGCGCGGGCGGCGGACGAGGCCGAGGCGTACGCCGCCGGGGCCGAGGCGGGCGGGGCGGAGGACGTGGCTATGGCGGGGGAGGAGGGGCCCGTCGTCGCCGACCCGGCTGGGGGCGAGGCGCTGCTACTGCCGCCGCCGCCGCCGCCGCCGCCGCCGCCCGAGCAACAACCCTCGCTGGCCGCGCGCCAGCGCCGCGTGCGCTTTAGCAGCGTGCAGCAGGTCACGTGGCTGCCGCCTCTGCCCCCGCGCTCGCCGCCCCCCGTGGCCGCGGCCGCGGCCGCGCCCTTCTTCGACCACCCTCAGGCCCAGCTCCGGCCCGCCCCGCTGTACGGGTGGGGGATGGCCGGCGACCAGGGCGGCGGCGCGTTTGGGCTGCGGCAGCAGGCGGGGGAGGACGACTACGACGACGACGAGGACGACGCGGAGGGCCACGGCGGAGGCTCGGAGCACGACGACGGTGGCCGCGAGGACCAGGCGTACCGCGGGTGGGTCGCCTCTGGGCGCTCGATCGGGCGGTTCGGGGAGCTGCGGCCACCGACTCGCGCGCGGGGGGGCGACGCCGACGGCGAAGACGAAGACGAAGACGACGCGATGGAGGACGACGACGACAAGGACGAGGAGGAGGAGGACGAGGAGGAGGAGGGCGACGACGACGAGATGCGCGGCTGCGCGTCCGAGTGGGCGCGCGCCGAGTGGGAGGCCGAGCGCGAGAGGGGGCGCTGGGGGTCGGGAGCGGGCGGCAGCGGCAGAGGCAGCGGCGGCGGCGGCCTGGCGGCCTCGGAGGGCAACGACCGGTCGCGCGACCAGAGCCTGTGGCCGTTCGAAGGGGCGGTGCCGGCCGAGGAGGAGGAGGCGGAGGAGGACGACGACGCGGAAGAGCAAGAAGAGCCGGCGTACGTGCAGCTGGCCCCGATGCGGCGCCGTGCCGCCGGCTTGAGCCTCCCGCCGCTGCCGTCGCGAGCGGGGGCGAGGGCGGCGGCGGCGGCGGCGGCGGCGGCTGGGCAGGCGGGCGTCGGCGGCGGCGGCCCAGGACCGCGCCGACAGGACGACGTGATGATGCCGGACGCTCCCGTCTTTGGGGACAAGGTCCTCATCGCGTCCGCCGTCTCCGCCGCCTCGGACCCGTACGCGCTGCCGCCGTCCCCGCCCTCGAACCAGCGGGGCACCGGGACCTGCGCTGGCGACGGCGCCCACGACGGACCGGGCGCGGGCCGTTCTGGCGGCGTCGACGCCCACGGGTCCGCGGCGCCGGGGGCCGCGTGCGCCGTGGTTCCCGCGGCCGCGCGCGCGTCCAAGGCCTAGACGGTGACGAACGATCTAGATGAACGAGGATAAATCGCACGATGGAGATCACACGACCCCTTGAACGTTCAATCGTTCAATCAGCTCGGCGCTCCGATTCCCCTCTGGTGAGCGAGCCCCGCTCTCGCCGCGCTTTTGCCCGGAGGAAAACCGCGGCGCTGTAAGATTTTGTTTTTTATGGCAACAAGTGACGTGCCAACCGCTGGCGTGTTGTTGGCCGGCCGCCGCCCGTCTGCAGCGACCGGCGTAGGACACGATGATCTAGTCCCACGCGGTAGCGCCCGGACGTTCCCGTGGCCTGTGAGGCGCTTGCACGGCTCGGTGGTCTGTCGGTGGCGTCCCGCGGCGGCCGCCAAAGGGAGAGGAAAAAAACTGTCGGCTGTGGGTCCAGCAATGCTGGACTCCAGCATCCCCCCGAGGGCCCGGTGAAAGTCCCCCGTTCCCCTGTGGCCAATCGAGTCACACCACGCATTCCACCCCATACATCCCGACGGACGCGCGCACCAAGGTCCCGCTAGATTCCACCCGCTCCTTGATTCCAACAGAGTCTCGCGTGTTGAATCCGAAACGATGAAGCTTTTTTGCGTTCTCCTGCTGGTGGCTGTCGTGGCGACGCGCGCCCAGAGCCCCGCCCCGGCCGCCGCCGCTGAGGAGGTCGTTATGGAGGAGGTCGACATCGGTAAGTACGCATGGGGACAAGGGGCGGCGCGCGCGCGCGCGTGCGCGCAAGTTCCGCGGCCACGACGGCGGCTATATAATCGATGTACCGCCGCCGCCGCCCGCCGCCCGCCGCCACCCCACACCCCGCCCGACCTCCCCCGCCCCTCAATCTCTGCGCCTCTGCGCCGGCGCAGCGACTTTTGGGGTCCGCGAGCCCGTCTCTTCCGCGCCGTCGATGCCGCGGACCCGTTTCCGACCGCCTGTCACCGTCGCGCCTCGCCAACCCCGCCCGCCCGTCGCCGCCGCCCCCCCGCTCTCCCCCCTCGCCGCCCCCCCGCTCACAAAAACGCGAAAATCGCGAACCCACCCACGCAGAGCCCCCGAAGAGCGAGGGCGAGGTCGTCGTGCAGACCGACGCCGTCACCGTGACGCGCTACGTCAACTGGCTCCCGGCCTACTACGAGGGGCGCCTGACGATGGTCCCGCCCGGCCGCACCTTTGCGCTGGGCGACACGCTCCCGGAGCTGCCGCCCACCGAGGAGGCGCCGGCGGCCGCCCCGCCGGCGCCGCCCGCGCCGCCGGGCGCCGGCAACGCCACCGCCAACGCGACGGCGCCGGCCGCGGGCAAGGCCACGGTCGCCGCCGCCGCGCCCGCGCCCGCGGCCAAGGTGGCCGAGGCGCCCAAGCCCAAGAAGACCGAGATCACCATCAAGACGTACGACAACTGGCAGGCCGCCTTCCTCGACGGCTACGGCTTTCCGGCCGCCGGCCAGAAGCTCCCCAAGGCGCCGAACGCGACGGCAAACGGCACCGCCAACGCGACGGCGGGCGCCAAGGGCGCGCGCCGCCTGCTGGCGCGGGGCGAGGCGGCGCCGCGCGAGCCGCTGGTGTAGAGTGAGAGAGAGAGAGCCTGCGCTCGGAGCGGAGAGGGCCTGCGCCTTTCTCTCGCCACGAAGAACCGAGGCACAAACAAACACAATGAAAAATCAATCCCCCCCCCCCCCCCCCCCCCCCCCCCCCCCACCCCCCACAAAACACCCACCCCCCCCCAGACCACAACCAACCCCCACCCCCCCCCCCCCCCCCACCCACCCCCCCTCCACCCCCCCCCCCCC
>Ga0105055_10002738_pt1 | contig 27129 bp, 22 predicted proteins | sample BON03_FD_78090 | JGI IMG/M metagenome (GOLD analysis project Ga0105055, IMG submission 78090) | Freshwater microbial communities from Lake Bonney liftoff mats and glacier meltwater in Antarctica - BON-03 | ecosystem: Environmental > Aquatic > Freshwater > Ice > Glacier meltwater | place: Lake...
GACTTAGGCGGTCCAAAGCGTTTATAGCGGCATATACGTCTTCAGGGCCGAAATGAATTGAGACTATGGATCTACAGAGCGGGTCTTGTTGAGACTGGGGCCTAAGTCCGACAGGCTGCTAGGCCAAAAAAACCGCCAAACCGGAAGGTGTGGCGGAAATGGTGGACCCTACTGGACTCGAACCAGCGACCTTTTCGATGTCAACGAAACGCTCTAACCAACTGAGCTAAGGGTCCAAAAAACGAGTCGGGAAGTAAGCACGACCGGGCCCCGTTGGTGCAAGAACAATCACCGGAGGATTTGGCAGGTTTTCGCAAATCTCTCCGCTTGCGCATCCATCGCTTGAAACGAGTCGGGTTTTTGTCCCGTATGCTCGGATGCTGCAATCGCTTCGAATCCGCAACCTTGCCCTCCTCGAGGAAGTCGCGCTCGAGTTTGAGGCGGGGTTCACCGCAGTGACCGGGGAAACCGGAGCGGGGAAGAGCATTTTGCTCGGAGCGCTCAGTCTGCTCGCGGGCGAACGGGCGGACAAAACGATCATCCGCCAAGGCGCGGAGAGCTGCGACGTCGAGGCGAGTTTGTATTTCGCAGAGGCGGCGGCGATGGATGCGCTCCTCGCAGAGCTTGATTTGCCGGCCTGCGAGGACGGCGTGCTAATTTTGAAACGTAGTCTGGCGCGCGCGCGGGCTCCCAAGATCACCATCAACGGCGGGCTCGCGACTCTCGCGGCACTGCAACGAGTGGGCGAGCGGTGGATCGACTTCCACGGGCCGAGCGAACCACGTCGACTCTTGAAGGATAGCTGTCAGTTGGACCTGCTCGATCTCTACGGACGCACGGGGGACGAACTCGCGGGTTATCAAAAGGCCTACCAGGCGTGGCGCGACTTGCAGTTCGAGGAAGCACGGATTCGGCAGGAGACCAAACTTTCGCCAGCCCAGATTGATTTTTTGCAGGTGCAGTTGGGTCGGCTCGACTCGCTCAATTTAGAGGGGGAGTCGATCGCGGCGCTCGAGCGTGATTTTCAACGCATGAGCAAGGCGCAGGAGCTGATCGAACTTTCCGCGGCGCTGGCCGAGGGATTGTCGGGCGAGGAAGGTGTCGAAAACCGCCTCGCCAACGTGCTGCGGGAGGCGCGCCAGCTCGAGCAACTCGATCCGGCGAGCCAGACCTTGGTCGAGCGTCTCCGGAGCGTCTCGGTAGAGCTCAACGACGTGGCGGCCGAAGTCGCCGGGTTGAGTGAGCAACTGCAGTTTGATCCCGAGCAAGCCGAGGCGTTGCAGACAAAGATGAACACGTGGCTCGAGATGAAGCGCAAACACGGCACCGATCTGGACGCCGTGGTCGCGGCGCGCGACGGGATGCGTCGACAGATCGAAATTCAAGGCGACTTGGAAGGCACGTTACTCCGCTTGGAGAAGCAGATCGCCATGGGGGAGAAGGAAGTGCGCCAGCTGGCGGCGCGTTTGCGTCAGGCGCGGGAGAAGGCCGCAGGCAAGTTGGCGAAGATCGCCGCCGCTTCAATCGGTCAGCTCGGTTTCAAGAAGGCTGAGTTTCAAATTTCGGTGATCGCTCTGGATCAACCGGGAGCGATGGGCGATTGTGGGTGCGAGTTTCTCTTTTCGCCGAATGTGGGCGAGGCGCCACTGCCGCTCAGTCGGATCGCCTCCAGTGGTGAGCTTGCGCGCGTGATGCTTGCCCTCAAGACGGTGCTCGCAGATCTCGATGGCGTGCCCTTGCTGGTCTTTGACGAAGTCGACGCGAATGTTGGCGGCGAAATCGGTCGGGTGGTCGGCGAGAAGATGGCGGCGATTGCGCGGACGCATCAAGTGTTGTGCGTGACGCATTTGCCGCAAGTGGCAGCGCAGGCTTCGAGTCACCTCGTCGTCGACAAGGATCAATCGAAACAACGGGCGGTGGTCACGATTGAACCGATTCAGGCTAGCCGGTCGGCGCGGTTGAGCGAGCTCGCGCGGATGTTGGGCGACCGCAACGCGAAGAGCGCGTTGGCCCACGCCGAGGAACTGCTCGGAGCCCGCAGTTGAGGATTAGTCAGGTCGCAGATCGTCAGCCCGCGCTCCAAGGCGTGAGAGACCAAGTGGATGGCCTTCGGCTCACCCACCCGGGCGACGATTTTCCGCAACAATTCGTTTGAGGTCGGTTTGATCATACCGCCCCGTCACTGTGTGATGATTCGGAAAATCTCGAAACCGAATCCAACGGCGGTTTGGGCCGGTCAACCGATCAGGCGCGCGGATTGGCGAAACTCCGCCAGCGCTCCAGTGGCAGGTTAGCCAAGGCGATGAAGCCCAGCTGACTGATGATGAAGGCAGTGAGCCACCAAAATGCGGAGTCCATGAAACCGTAACTGTGCAACCCGATGCCGAGCATGTTGGTGCCAAACCAGCTCCAGCTCGTCACGACGTTGCCGAAGACGGCGAGACACATCAGGCCGCGTTGCTTGACGAGACCGCCCCAGCGGGCGTGGAGGATGATGGCATTCCAGATTACAATGATGAGGGCGCCGTTTTCTTTCGGGTCCCAGCCCCAGAAACGACCCCACGATTGGTCGGCCCAAATGCCGCCGAGCACGGTTCCCACCAAACTGAACAATGTAGCAAAACAGACGATGCCGTAAACCATGCGAGCGAGCGCATCGGCCGTCGCCTTATCCAGCGAGGCGGTGAAGAGACCGCGCACGATATAAATGATCGCGAGAAATCCGGCGAGGAAGGTGGCCGAGTATCCGGCCGTGACGACGACGACGTGAGTGCCGAGCCAGAAATTGGAGTCGAGCACCGCTCGCATCATTTCCAAGGTGTCACCGCTCAGTGAAAGGTGGTGGGCGATGAGGAGCGTGCCGAAGCCAACGAGACCCGCCGCGACGCTGCCGATCGCGTTTTTGAAAATGGCCTCAAGCACGAGGCACAACAGGACGGCTCCCCAACCGACGAAGAGCGCGGAGGAATACAGATTGGTGACGGGCGGACGGCCTTCGAGCCACATGCGGGTAATGATGCCGACGGTCGTGGCGACCCACGCGAGCGCAATCAACCAGAACGCGGAGCGGCCGAGCAGGCCCGGCCACTTGAGCCACGAGAAGACGGCGAGAAAAAATGCCAGCACGTAGAGAATCATGCTGTTGAAAAAGGGCTGGGCGGCGTTGAACCTAACTTCGGTGTTTGTCTTCGTTAGTTCGCGGGCGAAACGGGTGCCGAGCTCGGCTTGGTAGAGCTCCACGATTTTGTTGAACTGCTCGGGTTTCTGCTGCCGCCACGAGTGGGCGAGGCCGGCATAGGCGAGGGCGGTCGGATTGATACTGCCAGTGGCAAAGGTCTCGAGCAGGGCTTGTCCGGTCGTGTTCCAGTCGGTGGGATCATCCGAAGTGGTGGCGGGCGGGATCGGGCGGATCGAGGTGTTGGCGGCCATCGCGTCGTAGCGTTGGCCCATCGCGATCATCGCCTTAAAGGCATCCTCGTCGTAAAATTCATTTTTCTGACGATTGCGCACGGCGGCGATGCCGGCGGGCAACGACGCTTGGAACCGCATGAGCTCGCCGAGGAAATCATCCGAATCGGGCACTACAAACGTGTGCTTCAATTCCTGATAGCGAACGATGTTGGCGTGGAGTTGAATCACCCCGCGTTGAAAGGGCGTGCGGTTCTGGGCCGCGATCGGCTGCGCCAGTTCGGATTGCCGCATGAGTTCGGGAATGCCCTCGGTTATTTGCGCAAACGAGAAACGCTTCTTCCCGTCGCCGTCGGTGGGCTTGAGGTGAAAGAGCGTGAGCACGTCGGGGTGGACGATCTCGAAGGTGCGCAGCGTGTCGGCCTGCTGAGCGTGGAAGGCGATTTCGAGGAGCCACTCGATGGGCTTCAGAGAGGTGTTTTCGTCGACGGCGACCCGCTGACGACCTTGGAGCTGGAGGAGGGTGCTGCGTGCGATGGTGTCGAGAGGTTTGATGCGGCCGTTGGCGAGCACGGGCAGTTGACCGAACCCAACGAGATCGAATCCGGACTTGGACGATCGGGGGGCGAGGCTACTCACCATCCAGACGGCGGCGAGTAACAGGACGAGAAATGGAATGAACTTTTTCATGTGGCCGAGCGGCGTTGGCCGCTGAAACGGAATAACGAAAAGGAGAATTGGATGAGCAGGCCGAGACTCATAAGGATGCATGAGACGTAGGGCAGTATCCAACTCGGATTGTGGACGACCTGCAGAACAGTGGTGCGGTCGTTGTTATCGAAGCCCGCTTGATAAAAAGTGAGGCCGGCGTAACGCAGCGGGTTGTTCATGTAGATGAGCACTTCGCGGTCATCGAGGCCATCGGGGGTTTTGAGGTGCACGCGACTTGAGAAATTCTTGGGGATCGTCGTGCCCGCGTAAACATCGTGGGAGAAATCGATCAGTTGAAGCGAGAACGGCTTGTAGTTGCGCCGGAACCGGAGGCTGAGCGACCACGTGCGCCCGGCATAGGTGAAAGTCTGGGTTTTGAGGAGCTGGGCCGACACGAGCCAGATGCCGAGACTACCGTCGGCCCCGATGAGCTCGACGTAGGCAGCGGCGAGGTTGCGCTCATCCTGCTTGTAGGTGAGGGCGAGAGGGGTGGTGGCGATCCGCGCGCCGATATCCTGAGTCGCCAGCGAGGCGGGGGCGTTGGGCGCTTGATCGCGCATTTGAAGGGCCGCGTTGGGATAGAAATCGCGGATCACGACGCGGAAAGGCAGTTGGGGAAGTGGGATCTCTCGGTCGGGGCTAAGACGTGATCCGGGGATGGCGACGACGTCGTCGTAGGCAGGATCGGACGTGTCGATGATGGCTAGCTCGTTGTCGCGATAGCTTTCCGAGTAGCTCTTCGTTTCACCTTCATCGAGGCGCATTTGATATTCCTCCTGCCAAATGCCGGTGAGCAGCTCACCCACGAGGAGAAGGATGAGGCCAACGTGGATGAGTTGAATGCCCGCCTTGCGCCGAGTGGGCGAGAACCGCTTGATGTGGGCGGCGATCAAGTTGATCAGCAGGAGCCCCCCAATAAAATAGCCGCCGGGGAAAACCGGCACGGGCACCTGGGTGCCCGGAATCTTGCTCAACACAAAAAATGTGCGGAAGAAATGTTCCTGCACGCCCCAGACGCCTAGTTGCACCTGGGCGAGAGTCGCCCAGAAAATCAGGACGATCGACAGCGCGAGGAGCCCGACCGTGAGTTTGAGGGAGACGAAGAAATCGACGAAGGCTTTCCAGAGTTCGCGCATGGCTCAGTGTTGGTGTCCTTGGACCGTTTTGAGAAAGTTGATGAACGCCGTCTTTTCGGCGGCGACGAGCGCGTCGGGGCCCATGAGCTTAAAGAACCACGTGTTGCCCTCGAAGCTTGCGAGCCCTCCAAGGATGCGTTGGGCGGGAGCAGCGTCAGGATTGGCCATTTCGACGATGGTGAGGGAGAGGCCGTCGCCGCGCACGGTCGTGAGTGTGCCGGGCAACTCTTCGGCGCTCAACGGCGGGAGTTGGATCTGGCCGCGCCAACGATTGATGTTGGCGAGATCACCGCCGACATCGCCGGGGAAGGCGGTGATCGCCATGTCGGCGGACGCGCCATCTTCGCCGGTGATAACAAAACTGCCGCGGCGCATTGCTGAGGCGGGTTTTTCGACCCAGTGCGTAGGGGCCTGCCAGACGAGGCTGTGCCCTTGGGCGATCGGCACGGCGGTGGACGCCATGTCGGCCGCGGCAGTCGCAGGCAGAGTCGGCGGGGCTTCCTTAGGCACCCGGTAAGAAGTCACCTTAGCTTCACGACAAGCGGTGAGTAGGGAGAGACTCCCGAGAACGATCAGACTGGCGTAGCGATGGCGCATGGAGGGGAAGAGTTCGCGGGTTTCGCGGGAAACTTCAAATCATTCCGGCCAATTATCAGCCAGCGACCTGAGTCGAATAAGCATTGGGCTCGGCCCTTGCGTCCGCGCGCCACGGGGTGAAACTGGTGGGCATGGAGATGACTTCGCTGGGCGATACCGCCGTGGTGATTGAATTTGGCGACGTGGTTAAAGAAACCACGTTGAGCCGAGTGCGTGCCTTGACGGAGAGTTTGCGAGAGAATCCGCTGCTCGGGACGCTCGATGTGGTGCCGGCCTATACGACCGTGACCGTGTTTTATGATCTGAAGGTATCGGGAGGGTATGAGTCGTTCAGCGACGGACTGAGGCAGCGTGCAACTGCTCGTAAAACTCGGAAATCGAAGTGGGGTCGGGTGGTGACGATTCCAGTGTGCTACGGAGAGGAAGGCGGGCCCGATCTGGCGCGGGTCGCCGCCCAAGCGAAGTTAAGCGTGGAGGCGACGGTGGCATTGCACTCGAAACCAGGCTACGCGGTCGGGGCGATTGGTTTTGCGCCCGGGTTTCCCTATTTGGTGGGGCTCTCGCCGTCGTTGCACACCCCGCGGCTCGACGCGCCGCGCGCAAAGGTCCCGGCGGGGAGCGTGGGGATCGGCGGAGGTCAGACGGGCGTGTATCCCGTGGAATCTCCGGGAGGATGGAATCTGATCGGTCGCACGCCCTTGGCGCTCTTTCGGCCAGACGAGAGTGAACCGGCGTTACTCCGCGTGGGGGATGTGGTGCGATTCAAGGCGATCACGGAGAAAGAATTTCACGCATGGAAATGAAAATCATCCGTGCGGGTGGGTTAACGACCGTGCAAGACCTCGGGCGAGTCGGGCAGCGTGGTGCGGGGGTGGCGAGCGGTGGAGCGATGGATCGGCCATCGCTATCCGTGGCCAATCTTCTGGTGGGCAACGCTGAGAACGCCGCGGGGTTGGAAATGACCTTGGTGGGCGCAGAAGTGGAGTTTGACGGTGAGGTCTGGGTAGCCGTGATGGGCGCCGATATGGGAGCGGTCCAGCGCGGCCGACCCCTCCGCGTGAAGGCGGGTGAGAGGTTGAAGTTTGGTCCGGCGCGAACGGGGGCCCGCACTTATCTGGCGATCGCTGGCGGGATTCAGATTGAAACAGTGCTCGGCGGTCGCGGCACGGACTTACGGGCGGGCCTAGGAATTTTTCGCGGTCGGCCGCTCAAGGCCGGCGATGGCTTGCCGCTTGCTTCACCGGAACGAAAGATCGGAGTGGGCTGGTGGGTGCGACCGACGCTGTTTGGCGAGGAGGTCGGGTCGCGCGAGGTGAGGATACTCGCAGGCAGTGAATGCGGCGAGTTTGCCCGCGGGATGGAGGACGGTGAGTTTAGGGTGTCACGCCGCTCAGATCGCATGGGGATTTTCTTGGAAGGTCAAAAGCTTGTGCGCACCGTGAATCGAGAACTGCTTTCGTCGGCGGTGGCGCCGGGGACGGTGCAGGTGCCCCCAGAGGGCGCGCCGATTGTGTTGATGGCGGATGCGCAAACGATCGGCGGCTATCCGCGGATCGCCCACGTGATTGCAGTGGATTTGCCGATTCTGGCGCAGATGAGGTCGGGGGAGGCGGTGAAATTTAGGATGGTTGATCTGGCGGAGGCTCATCAATGCGCTCGCCGTCGCGCGCGAGATTTTGGATTATTAAGAGAAGGACTTTGGGACAAGATTCGATGAAGACAATCGACCTCAATTGCGACTTGGGTGAGGGCGCCGGCCACGATGGCGAGCTCATGCCGTGGGTCACGTCGGTCAATATTGCCTGCGGGGGACATGTGGGTGATCGCGCTTCGATGGAGGAAGCGGTGCAGTTGGCGAAGAAGCACGGCGTGGCGGTGGGGGCGCACCCGAGTTTTGAGGATCGAGAGCATTTTGGCCGGAGAGAGCTGGCTGTCGAAGGGCGCGAGATTGAGGCAATGGTGGCCGAGCAGATCATCGCGTTGGTGACGGTGGCGACGTTGGCCGGGGGCCGCGTGGGTCATGTGAAACCGCACGGTGCTCTTTATAACCGAGCAGCCTGCGATCGGGAATGTGCGGACGCGGTGGCGCGCGCGGTGGCGCGGGTTGACCGGAGCTTAGTGCTCGTAGGCTTGGCGGGAAGTGAACTCATCGCTGCGGGACAGCGGGCGCACCTCCGCGTGGCAAGGGAGGCGTTTGCCGATCGCGGCTACACGGCATCAGGCCTGCTCGTGGAGCGTGGGAAGCCCGGGAGCCTGATTGCGAATGCAGACGAGTGGGTTCGGCGAGTGATCGGGATCGTCGGCGCGCGCGAGGTGGTCGCGAACGATGGCAGTTGCCTGACCGTGGAGGCGGATACGATCTGCTTGCACGGCGACGGCGACCGGGTGTTCGAAAATCTCCGAGCGTTGCGTAAAGGACTGGACGCTGCGGGGATTGTTGTCAGGGCATTTGAGCGGTCATGACATCGTTGATGAAAAAAATGCTGCTGACCGGTTTTGAGCCTTTTAATGGGGCCGTCGAGAATCCGTCGCAGGACGTGGTGCGAGCGCTAGCGGGTGCGATTATTGCCGGGCACGAAGTCGTGGGCGCCGTGCTCCCTTGCGTGTTCAAAGAATCAATCCGAGCGCTGCGAAAAGAAATGAAGCGATGCGAACCGACTGTGGTGATTTGCCTCGGGGTCGCGGGTGGCCGCAGGGGGATCACTCCAGAAAGGGTGGCGATCAACGTGGATGATGCGCGGATCGCTGACAATGCGGGGGCGCAAGTGATCGATCGCCCGATCGTGTGCGGAGGACCGGTCGCGTATTGGTCGACGCTACCGGTCAAAGCGATTGTGCAACGCCTAGCCGAGGCGAAAATTCCGGGGGGAGTTTCCCAATCGGCCGGCACATTTCTGTGCAATCATGTTTTTTATGGCCTGATGCACGCGCTGCGCGGTCAAACGGCGGTGCGCGGCGGATTTATCCACGTGCCGTGGGCGACTGGACAGGGGACACCCCATTTGCGACGGACGCGGATCATCGAGGGGGTGCGTTTGGCAGTCGAAGTTTCCCTCACCCAGCGCGGGGACTTGCGCGTCTCGGGCGGAGCCGAGCGCTGAACGTTTTAGCGCAGCGCGACTGAAGCACCTTCGATCGGGGTGAACGCGGCGACGACGATCCCGAGGACGCTTGTCTCGTCAACCGACAAGTAATCGTGGCGGCGATTGTTTAATCCAGCGGTGCGCCAGCTCTTGCCGGCCTTCGCTACGAGCACGTGGGCAACCGAGCAGTTATCTTTGCGAAAGACGACGGACATGCCGCGCGCCAGTTTCTCAAAGGGAGTGGGTTTGACGACGAGCAGGGTGCCGCTCGTGTAAAGGGGGAACATCGAATTTCCCTGCCCGCGGACCACGAAGGTGCCCGGGTTGGCGGCGGCGACCTCATAAGCGCGCTGCCGGGCCGAAGCCTCGGAGCTCAGCTCGGCTCGAGGTGATGCCGCGACATATTGTCCAGCAATATAGGTTTCGCTCGAGTTTGCTTCGGCGAACGAAGTGGAGACCAGCCCGCAACACAATAAAGAGACGATTAGAGTCGCGAGGGTTCGATTGCTTGCTTCCACGATCTCGAGAATGTAAACTGACCAAGGTCGGGCAAGGAAATACAATTAAGGTTCATTACCTCACGGATTCGTAGAGGATTTTACCGCAGTTTTACGTGAATGATTGGCGGGTCTTCAGGCAAAATGCAGACTGCGCGGCGAATTTCAGGTAGAGGGGCGGTCTTGGTTGCCAGTTTGAGCTGTTGTAGGTGGCTAGGGTGTTCTGCTCATCATTTGCATGACCCATTTCGATGAACGATCATTTCGAGTCTTAGGGAAGATCGGAAAATCGCCGATCGCTTGTCACTCCGGTGAGAATCGCGGCGAAAGTGACCGACCTGCGCCGCCGGGGCACTCGGCCAATCTAGCATTCAACCTCTAGATATATCGAGGTTCAATAATGAACTCGATACGGTTCAAATTCGGAGTGCCCGAGGGCCGAGCCTCGGCGGCTCGCTCATCGCGGTCGCAAACGAGGCGAATGCACACTCAGTTATTGAAGCGGAAGACGACAACGTCGCCATCATGGAAGATGTATTCTTTGCCTTCCAGGCGGTATTTGCCGGCATCGCGCGCTGCCGAGACGCTGCCGAGTGAAGAGAGATCTTGATAGGCGACGACTTCGGCTTTGATAAAACCTTTCTCGAAGTCGGTGTGAATGACGCCCGCGGCCTGGGGGGCTTTCCAGCCCTTCTCAATCGTCCACGCGCGCACTTCCTTTTCCCCGGCGGTGAAGTAGGTTTGCAGTCCAAGGAGTTCGTAACTGGCGCGAATGAGGCTGGAGACGCCCGAATCGTCCACCCCGAGATCTTTGAGGAATTCTTTGGCTTCCTCGGGGCTGAGTTCGATGAGTTCGGACTCGATCTTGGCGCTGATCGGCACATAGGCGGCGTCGTGGTGGGTGCGCACGTAGTTCGCGACTTTCTGAACGAAAGGATTGGCTTCCGCGGTCGCGAGGTCGTCCTCGGCGACGTTGCAAGCGAACAATACGGGCTTGGCGGTGAGGAGTTGGAACATCCGCATCAACGATTTTTCCTCCGGCGACACCTCGAGTGTGTTGGCCGTTTTGCCGTCGTTGAGGTGAGGGGAGAGTCTTTCGAGCAAAGCGACTTCCGCGAGAGCTTCTTTGTCGCCGCTCTTGGCTTTCTTTTGGGCCTTGTCGATGCGTTTGGCGACGGCCTCGAGATCGGAGAGCACGAGTTCAGTCGTGATCACCTCAATATCGCGGACTGGGTCGATTTCTCCCATGGTGTGCACGACGTCGGAGTCCTCGAAGCAGCGCACGACCTGCAGGATGGCGTCGACTTCGCGGATGTTGGCCAGAAATTTATTGCCGAGACCTTCGCCCTTGCTGGCCCCAGCGACGAGGCCGGCGATATCGACAAACTCGATCGCGGCCGGGATGACGACCTTAGTCTTCGCGATGGCTTGAAGAACTTGCAGGCGTTCGTCGGGCACAACGACGACGCCGATGTTCGGATCAATCGTGCAAAATGGGTAATTAGCGGCCTCGGCCTTGCGGGACCGGGTGAGGGCGTTAAAGAGGGTGGACTTACCAACATTGGGCAGACCGACGATTCCAGCTTTCATAAGAGGTCAAAGGGAGTCGGGGGAGTCGGTGCTTGACAAGCCATTTATGGCGCAGTGTGCTTTCGGGCTTTTCCAACTAAGTAACGCTCTGTAATCCTCCTGATATGGCACTGAAAATTCGTCTGACTCGCACTGGCGCGATCCACACTCCTCACTACCGCGTAGTAGTTGCCGAGGCGCGTTCGCGTCGCGATGGCGCTGCGGTTGAACTGTTAGGCACGTATGCTCCTTGCAACAAGACCAACCAAATCAAGCTCGATCTGGCTCGCGTTGACTACTGGATCAGCAAGGGTGCCAAGCCGACCGACACGCTCAACTCCCTGATCAAGAAGGCCCGCAAGGCTCCTCCGGTTGTCGCCACTCCAGCCGCTCCGGTTGCAGAAGCTCCTTCCGCAGAAGCAACCACGGCCTGACCTTAGCCACCAATTTAGGGATTGATCCCCCCCCAAATGGCCTCGGTTAATTCCGAGGCCTTTTTGTTTCAATCCTTGGCGGAATCGACGATTTCCCGTTAAATCATCTTCGTGCGTATCGACGTTCTTACCCTTTTCCCCGCCATGCTCGATGGGTTTTTGACTGAGAGTATACTCGGACGCGCCTGCGATGCCCGGTTGTTGGATATTAAAATTAGCAATGTGCGCGATTGGTCGAAGGACAAACATCGGGCGACCGATGAGCGTCCTTACGGCGGCGGGGCCGGGATGGTCATGACCTGCGATCCGATTTTTTCCGCGATCGAAGCGGTGCAAACCCCCGGTTGCCGGCGAATTTTTCTGACGCCCGACGGCGTGCCTTTCACTGCTGCCAAGGCCGAGGCATTGTCAAAGGAGTCACATCTGGTGCTGCTCAGCGGACACTACGAGGGGATCGATCAACGCATCCGAGATTCGGTCATCGATGAGGAGATCAGTATTGGCGATTATGTGCTGACCAACGGCACCCTCGCGGCCGCAGTGGTCATCGATGCGCTTGCTCGTTTTATTCCCGGCGTGCTTGGTGAGGAAAAGTCATTGACGCACGAAAGCTTCGCACGCAAGTTGCTCGACTTTCCTCAATACACGCGTCCCGCGGATTATCGAGGTGTGTCCGTGCCGGAAGTTCTCCTTTCCGGTGATCATACCGAAATCGAGAAGTGGCGAGTCGCGCGGCAGGAGGAAAAAACCCGTCAGATTCGACCCGATTTACTCAAATAAACTCATAGCCATGAACCCGATCATCAAAGAAATCACCTCTGCGCAAATCAAGCAGGACGTTCCCGCGTTCCGCGTTGGCGATGGGGTTAAGGTGCACATTAAGGTGCGTGAGGGCGACAAAGAGCGCGTGCAAATCTTCGCCGGTATCGTCATCGCCCGGAAAGGCGCTGGGATGCAGGAAGCTTTCACCGTTCGCCGGATCAGCTACGGCGAGGGTGTGGAAAAAGTATTTCCCGTGCAGTCTCCCAATGTGGAGAAGATCGAGGTCGACCGGCAGTCCGAGCCGATGCGCGCCCGCCTTTACTACCTGCGCGGTCGCAAGGGCAAGGCCGCCATGGCGATCAAGGAGCTCCGCGTCGAAAAGCGTGCGAAGCGCTGATTCACTCTCAGTTTAAGAAAAAGGCGAACCTTCCGGGTTCGCCTTTTTTGTGCTCGATACGGTGCCGGGCGTTTTCACGACGAAATTGAGCATGGCCGGGTCTCGGCGGTCGCTTGATGGGATTCCCGTGGTGCCGCGAACATCCTCGTCGGTCGTGAGATTCTGCTTCCCCGTGAGGGAGCGAGGGGCTAATGGTTTTTGACCTATCTTATGACGTTACAGACTGAACTTCTCGCCCTAGCTGCCAATCAAGCCCGCGGACTTGCCATCGACGCGGTTCATAAGTGCTCCTCAGGTCACCTCGGCCTGCCTCTGGGCGCTGCCGAAGTTGGGGCCGTGCTCTATGGCAACGCCCTCGTGCACAACCCCGATCAGCCACGCTGGTTGAACCGCGATCGATTTGTGCTCTCGGCCGGTCATGGGTCGATGTTCCTCTATAGTTGGCTGCACTTGAGCGGTTACGGAGTGTCGGTTGATGACCTTAAATCGTTTCGTCAGCTCGGATCGATCACGCCGGGTCATCCGGAGTTTCATGAAACTGCGGGAGTGGAATGCACCACGGGCCCTCTAGGGCAAGGCATCGGCAACGCTGTCGGGATCGCCGTCTCCGGCAAGATGGCGGCAGCCCGCTTCAACACGCCGGAGCACGAGATCTTCAACTACCGCGTAGTCTGCTTGGCGGGCGACGGGTGTATGCAGGAAGGCGTTGCGATGGAGGCGATTGAATTTGCCGGTCACCAGCAGTTGGACAATCTCATACTGATTTACGACTCCAACGACGTCACCCTCGACGCGATGGCGATCAAGACTCAGAGCGAAAACACGGCGGCTCGCTTCAAGGCGATCGGTTGGGATGTGCAAACGGTTGATGGCCACGATCTGGCGGCGTTCCTGAAGTCTTACAACAAGGCGAAGAGGGCGAAGAGCGGCAAACCGCAGTTGATCATCGCGCGCACCGAGATCGGCCGCGGTATTCCCGAGGTGGCTGGCACCGCCAAGGGCCACGGCGAGGGTGGTGCAAAGTTTTCCGAGAGCGCCCGCGCTGGGCTCGGTCTTCCGGCCGACGAGCACTTTTACGTTAGCGACGAGGTGCGCGCCTACTTTGCCGCGCACAAGAAGCGTCTGGCTCGCCTTGCGAACAAATGGAAGCAAACCTTCAAGGCTTGGCGCGAGGCAAATGCCGACAAGGCTGCTCTGCTCGATTCCTCATCAAAATTTCCGCTGGCGGCCGACCTCCTCGCAAAGGTGCCGGTGTTCCCGGCCGACGTGAAACACGGCGGCACCCGGGCCGCGGGCCGCGATGTGATCCAACCGCTCGCCGCTGAATTGCCGCTCTTGATCGGTGGCAGCGCTGACCTTTACGGATCGACGTTGAATTACCTGACGGCTGACGCCGACTTCGAGGCGGGCCATCGCGCCGGGCGCAACATCCGCTTCGGGATTCGCGAGCACGGCATGGCGGCGATCGCCAACGGGATTGCCTACGACGGTATTTTCCGACCGAGCGTGGCAACCTTCCTTGTGTTCGCCGATTATTCGCGTCCGGCGATGCGCTTGGCGGCCTTAGCTAAGCTGCCGGTGGTCTACATTTATACGCACGATTCGATCGGCGTGGGCGAAGATGGACCGACCCACCAACCGGTGGAGACCGTATCGTCGCTGCGCTTGATTCCAAACTTCGACGTGATTCGCCCCGGTGATGCGGAAGAAGTTGCCGGGGCCTACGCGGCTGCGCTGGAACGCTCAGATGGCCCGACCTTGATCGCGCTCAGCCGGCAAGCCGTGCCATTGATGAATGACATTGCCGCTCAAACCCGCCGCGAAGGCGTGCTTCAGGGGGCTTACGTGTTGATCAAGGAAACCGCGGAGTTGACGCACATTCTTCTCGCGAGCGGGAGCGAAGTGCAGTTCGCGGTCGCCGCAGCCAAGGAACTCGGTTCGGGCGCCCGCGTGGTGTCCGTGCCTTCCTTCGAACGGTTTAATCGCCAGACAGCTGATTATCGCGAGAGTGTTCTGCCGGCTGCTTGCCGCCAGCGCGTGGCGATCGAAGCGGGGGTCACCCCGCTCTGGCGTCAGTATGTTGGCCTCGAGGGTAAAGTGGTCGGGCTCGATCGCTTCGGCCTGAGCGCTCCCGGAGACGTTGTTTACCGGGAACTCGGCATCACCACAGCTGCGGTGGTCGCCGCGGCTCGTTCGCTCTGAGGGCATACTTGATAAGAGGTGATCGGATCATCCTTCGTCGGCCGATGCTAGTTTGGCGGCCGCGGGTCCGGTGGTGGGCGTGGGCGTTGACCCTTGTTTCAGTTTTTCTCCCAAGAGGTCGGCGACCTCTCGAGTGCTTGAGTTGTCCGCCAGACAGGAAGCAACGAGCAGAATTCTCGAAAAAGTTGAGGAGCGCCTTGCAATTATAGTTAGCCTCCTGATTATCAGGCTCCTGATAATTTTGATGATCACCTAATCATGCCGTTTCTCCTGCTCAAAGACCTCCCTCGGTATGAGTGCCTCCTCGAAGGAGCGAAAGAATTTCCCGAACTCGATCCGTCGGCCTGCGTCGCGTATCTGAATTTGTTGCGGACAGGAGACGAGGTGGCGGGCGTGATCGAACGGCAGCTCAACGACCACAATATTTCCCAAGGTCGGTTCAGCGTCCTGATGCTCCTGTGGCGCTCGACTGGCGTCGCCCGCCGCGGCGGTGCGGAGACGCCGTGCGGCACGGTCGGCCCACGCACTCCCGCCGAGTTGGCCGATGCGGCTGGCGTGACCCGGGCGACGATGACCGGTCTGATCGACACGCTGGAGCGTGACAAGTTTGTGCACCGGCAGCCCGACACGAACGACCGCCGCATGATGTCGGTGCAACTGACGGATCGGGGGCGCGAATTCATCAATCAGTTAATTCCTGCACATTTTCGGATGATGGCGGCTCTGATGGAGCCGTTAACAGAGGAAGAACGCAAAACGTTGGTCTCCCTACTCAACAAAGTCCTGCAAAAAGCCTCATCCATGGCGGCCCAGTCCGCTGCCGAATAAGTCGGCCGATCATTTTCAATTCGAATCAGTCCTACCATGGTTAAAAAAATCGCTCTCGCACTCGGAGGTTTTGTCGTCCTCGTCGCTTCTCTGGCCGTCATCAAGGCGGCGCAGATCAAGGAAAAGTCTTCGGCTCCCCATGTGATGCCCGCCACGGCGGTCAGCACGATAAAAGCAGAGGAGGTGCTGTGGAAGCCTTCGCTGCACGCCATCGGCACGCTCGCGCCAGTGCAAGGTGTGATGGTGAGCGCGGATGCCGACGGCACAGTGGTCCGCATCGAAACCGAAAGCGGCGCCCTCGTGAATAAGGGCGATCTCCTCGTGGAAATCGACACGACGGTCGAGCGGGCCAACTTGAAGGCGGTCTACGCGACCACAGAGTTGAACCGCATCAACTTAGTGCGCTCGCAGGAACTCTGGGAGCGCCAAGCGATTTCCAAGTCGGAATATGATGCCGCGCAGGCGGCCGCGGCGCAGTCGATCGCGGCGGCGGCCGCGTTGGAAGCGCAGATTGCCAAGAAACTCGTGCGCGCCCCCTTCATGGGTCGGGTCGGCATCCGCCAGATCAATGTCGGGCAATTCGTAGCCCGCGGCGCGCCGATGTTGCCGCTGCAAAGCCTCGATGCGATTTATGTGAACTTCAACGTGCCGCAGCGCCAATTTCCCTCGCTCTCCGTCGGCGGTTCCGTCCGCGTGGCGGTCGATGCGTATCCTGAGCGCGAATTCGCGGCCAAGGTCACGGCGATCAACGCGGAAGTCGATTCGACCACCCGAAACATTTCCGTGCAGGCGACAATGGATAACCCCGGCGAACTCCTGCGGGCGGGCATGTTTGTCGGCGTTGATGTCGAGCTGGCTTCGCACGGGAAGCAGATCGCGGTTCCCGCCACGGCCATCTCTTACGCCTCCTACGGTAACTCGGTGTTCATCGTGGAGACCATGAAGGGACCCGACGAAAAGGAATACCTCGGGGCGAGACAGCAATTTGTGAAGCTCGGCGCCACGCGCGGCGATCTCGTCGTCGTGATCGAAGGAGTGAAACCGGGTGAGGATGTCGTTTCTTCAGGTGTCTTCAAACTCCGCAACCACGCCCATGTGCAGGTGAATAATTCGGCGCAACCGGCGAGCAGCGCCAATCCGACTCCGGATAATACCTGAGTCCCCTAAGTCGACCTTTTCGTTATGGTTTCCAAAAGCTTTACCGACCTGTTTATCCGTAAGCCGGTCATCGCCCTGGTGGTCAACATCGTGATTCTGGTGTTAGGCATCGTGGCCTACTTCCAGCTCAACACGCGCCAATATCCGCGGAGCGATAGTGCCGTCGTCAACGTCAGCACGATTTATTTCGGGGCGAGCGCTGACACGGTGCGCGGTTACATCACCACTCAGCTCGAGCGGGTGATCTCGAGTGCCGACGGCATCGACTACATCGAGTCCGAGAGCCGCGCAGGCTTTAGCTCGATCCGCGCTTACCTCCGCCTTAACTACGATACCAACGCCGCGCTCACGCAGATCAGTTCCAAGATTGATCAGGTGCGTAATGAACTGCCGCCAGAGTCCGAGGCCCCGACGATCAACGTCGAGACGAGCGACAACCAATTCGCGTCGATGTATCTGAGTTTCTACTCGGATACCCTCGATCAGAACCAGATCACCGACTACCTCAACCGCATGGTCCAGCCGCAGCTGTCGGCGATCAAGGGCGTGCAACGCGCCGACATTTTGGGCGGCCGGGTGTTCGCGATGCGCGTCTGGCTGAAACCTGACGAGCTCGCCGCCCGCGGATTAAGCCCGGCGGAAGTGCGCACCGCGCTGGCGACCAACAACGCGTTGTCGGCAGTCGGGGCGACCAAGGGCTCGATGATCCGAGTCAGCCTCGTGGCAAATACCGATCTTAAAAACGTCGAGGACTTCCGCCGCATGGTGGTAGCCGAGAGGAACGGGACAATCATCCGTCTCTCTGATGTCGCCGATGTCGTGCTCGGCGCAGAAAGCTACGATGAAGAAGTGCGCTTCGGTGGACAGACCGCCACATTCATGGGCATCTGGGTCCTGCCGACGGAGAGCACCGTTGAAGTAATCGATCGGGTGCGCAAGGCGATGCCAGCCATTCAAGCGGCGCTGCCCGCCGGTTTGCAGGGAAAGATAGCCTACGACGCTTCGAAATACATCGACGACGCGCTCAGCGAGATCGTGAAGACGCTGACCGAGACCCTGATGATCGTCGCCGTGGTGATCTTCCTTTTCTTGGGATCGCTTCGGTCGGTGCTGATTCCGCTTGTCGCCATGCCGCTGTCGCTCATCGGGGCGTTGTTTGTGATGCTCATAATGGGCTTCACCGTCAATTTGCTCACGCTGCTCGCGATCGTGCTCGCGGTCGGTATCGTCGTCGACGACGCAATTGTTGTGGTCGAGAATATCGAGCGCCACATTCGAGAGGGGAGGACGCCCTTCGATGCCGCCATTCTAGGGGCGCGCGAACTAGTTGGTCCGGTCATTTCGATGACGATCACCCTCGCGGCCGTTTATGCACCGATCGGATTTCAAGGCGGGCTTACCGGCGCGCTCTTCCGAGAGTTTGCGTTTACCCTCGCGGGCGCCGTGACCGTGTCGGGATTCGTCGCGCTGACGTTGTCGCCGATGATGAGTGCTTACCTGCTCAAGGGAGCCGAAGCGGAGGAGGTCGGGCTCACCGGTAAAATCAACCATCTCTTTGATCGTCTGCGCCACCGCTACGACCGTTCGCTCGTGGCGATGTTGGAAACTCGCAACGTGGCGTGGTGGGGGGCATTCTTCCTCGGATTCTTTCTGACGCCGGTCTACTGGTTGTTCTACATCTGGGATCGGAAGATCGGGGTGAGCCCGAAGTGGGCACCGGTGGTGACGATCTCCGCCTTCTTACTGACGCTCTTACTTGCGCCGTTCTTCATGTTTGCTCAGCGCGAACTCGCGCCGAAGGAAGATCAAGGCGTCGTGTTCAGCATCATGTTGCCCTCGCCAACTTCGACAATCGATCAGAACGTGCTCTATTCCGCGCAGGTGCAGGACATGTTCATGAGCGTGCCGGAGTATGAAAATTCGTTTCAAATTACCGGCGCGAGCTTTGGATTTTCCGGAATCATTCTCAAACCGTGGTCGGAGCGCACGCGCACCGCATTGCAGATTGAGCAATCACTCCAAGGCCCGGCGACGGCCGTTGCCGGGATCAATGCGATTGTGACTACTCCCGATCCATTGCCTTCGGGCGGTTCGCTGCCAATCGAGTTCGTGCTGCGGTCGACCGATGACCACAAAGAGATGGTCGACTACGCGAATCAACTCGTGCTCTACGCCAATACCGAAGCCAACGCCGGTGGCGGCGCCCCCACGTTTTACTTTGCGGACAGCGATTTGAAATATGACCTGCCGCAAGTCGAAATTGTGATCGACAAGGACAAGGTCGCGTCGATGGGCCTCAGCCTGAGTGCGGTGGCTGGCGATCTCGGATCGATGCTTGGCGGCGGTTACGTCAATCGGTTCATCAACGACGGACGCAGCTACCGCGTGATTCCTCAAGTGGAGCGGGGCGAACGTCTCAACGCCGACCAATTGCTCGATTACCATGTGCGCGGACCGAAGGGACAGCTCGTTGCCCTTTCCACGATCGCAACCTTGGAGCACACGGTGCAGCCGCGGACTCTCAATCGGTTTCAGCAGTTGAATTCGGTCAAGATCACCGGCGTGGGCCCGAGTGTGGATGGCGCGCTCAAGAAATTGGAAGCGAAGGCCGCTGAGATCCTGCCTCCGGGCTATTCGATCGACTACGGAGGCCAGTCGCGCCAGTTGCGCAACGAGGGCGATCGTCTGTTGCCTGCGCTGGGCTTGGCGCTGGTGCTGATCTTCCTCGTCCTTGCGGCCCAGTTTAATAGCTTCCGCGATCCGTTCATCATCTTGTTTGGCTCGGTGCCGCTCGCCTTCTTCGGCGCGATGCTCCCGATCTTTCTCTGGAAAACCTCGCTCAACATCTATTCGCAGATCGGTCTGATCACTCTGGTCGGGTTGATCGCGAAGAACGGTATCCTGATCGTCGAATTCGCCAATTCCCTCCAAGAGGAAGGTGTGGCGAAATTGGAAGCCATCCGCCGGGCGGCGGTGACGCGTCTCCGGCCGGTGCTGATGACCTCGGCCGCCACCGTCTTCGGTCACATGATGCTGATCTTCGTCACCGGCCCCGGTGCCGCGGCGCGGAATAGCATCGGCTGGGTGCTTGTGATCGGCATGGCGGTCGGTTCGATCTGCACGCTCTTTGTCGTTCCGTCATTCTATATCCTGCTCGCCCGCGATCATTCGCATGAGCGGAAAAACCAACCTGTTCCTACTCTGGTCGAGTCGGCCAGCTAAGTCCGAGTTCCTTAATCACATGACTATCTCACGTTCCCTCTTGTTCTCCGTATTGACGCTTGGCCTGGTGCTCCCGCTGGTCGGACAGCCGCCGCCGTTTCAAAGCGATGGCAAATCTGATCCCGATTACGAGGTGCCCGAGTCGTTAAACCTCTCGTATGCGTTGGCGTTTGCCCTCGATAACAATCATACCATCCGGCAGGCGCGCGAGCGCATCCGCCAACAGGATGGGGTGATCCTCGAGGTCAGTGCCCAGCGCATCCCGACCGTCACCGCTTCGGGCAATTACACCCGCATCGATTCCGGCCTGACGAGTCCCTTCAATCCGTCGGATCGTGATTGGGCGGTGCAAGTGCAGGCGAGTCAGGTCGTCTATGCTGGTGGCAGTGTGCGCGCCTCGACCAAGAGTGCCACGCTCGTGGCAGAAGCGGCCGAGCTCGAACTGAAGGGCATCATCAACGAGCAACTGCTCGCCGTCCGCACGCGTTTCTACAACGTCCTGCTCACCTCGCAGAAGATCGCGGTGCAGGAGGAGAACGTGAAGCTTCTCGAGGAACAGTTGGCCGACGCCAAGAATCGGTTCGACGCGGGAGCGGTCTCGAAGTTCGAAGTGCTCCGCTCGGAAGTGGCGCTCGCCAACGGTAAACCCGATCTGATCTCGGCGCGCAATGACTTCCGGTTGGCGGTCGAAGAACTGCGGCAAGTCATCGGTTTCACCAACGTGACTGCGCGCAACCTCACCGAGATTCCGGAATTTGTGGGCTCGCTCGTGGTCGACTCCGAAGTGGTCTACGACCTCGGCGAATCGATCCGCAATGCTCGCGCAAATCGCCCAGAGCTGGAGCGACTGGAGCAGCTCGGCAAGGCGGGCGAGCAACTCGTCACGGTGGCGCGCGCTGGCTATAAACCGCAAGTTTCCGTCGTCGGTCAGTATCAATTTGCCAAGGGTTTCGGCGTCAATGGCTGGGGTAATCGCCGCGAAGGTTGGACTGCCGGGGTGCAAGCCCAGTGGAATATCTTTGATGGTCGAGCCACGGCCGGTCGCGTTGCGCAGGCGAAATCGCAGACCATCCAGACCAAGTTGGCGATCGAGGAGGCGGTCCTCGCGATTGATGTCGAAGTTCGCCGGGCTCACTCGTCGCTCACCGAAGCGTGGGAATTGGTCGCGGCTTCCGGTCAGGTGGTCGTGCAGGCCGACGAAGCGTTGCGTTTAGCGATGGTCCGCTACTCGGCCGGCTCCGCGACGCAGCTCGACGTGCTGACGAGCCAAGTGGAGCTCACCCGCGCCCGGTTGAACCAGCTCCAAGCATTTTACCGTTATCACGTGGCCCTCGCTACGATGCGCAAGGCCATCGGGCAAGCCGATAGCTACGCCGGCGGGTAATCTTCGATCCTCTGTCAATCATGGAAGGTAACTCTTTGCAAAGAGAGTAGTTCTGCGGTGTCCTCAATGTTCGCATGAAAGTTTTTCGCAGACTCTTGATTGTCGCCGGGATGGTTCTGGGACTGGCCGTGCTCGTGGGGTTAGCCGCGATGACTTCGGGCGTGCAAACATGGGCGGCGCGGCGCGCCGTGGCCGGTCAGCCGAGGGTCGAGGCGGAGATCGGTCGGGTGAAGGCAGGATTGCACCGGGTGGAAATCGAAGGAGTGCGCGCTCGTTATGCCGGAGCGGTGCTGACGCTTCCGCGGCTGGAGGTCGAGTTACCGTTGATCGAAGCCGGTTGGAATAAAAAAATCGCCATCGGGAAATTGGTCGCACGAGGGTGGACGCTGGATCTGACCGCCTACGCGGCGTTGCCAGGTTTGGCGGTCCTTGGCGATCAACCCGCCGCGGCACCGTTCTCGGTGCTCTCGACCGCCTACGCGGCGCCGACCCCCGCGACGGTGAAAACGATCTTTCAGGGAATCTTTTCTCAATTGCGGCTGCCGGTCGATCTATTGCTTGATGGGGTGGTTTTGGAAGGCGAAGTGATCATTCCTGCGCGGCAGGATGGTGCGACCGCGAAGGTGGAGGTGAGTGTGATCGGCGGAGGTCTCCGCTCCGGCCACGAAGGCGTGTTTGAACTGACCTCACGGGTGGAGCGTTCGGGTGATGCGATGGCGGTGACCGCGATGCGCATTAATGGCACGGTGAGCGCGGTGATGGATTCACCGCGCACCTTCACGAAGGTAGCGGCGTTGTTGAACGGGCAGGTGACCGGCCCGGCCATTCCTCACGGCGTGCAGTTGACCGTCAATGCCGCGGCGCTGAGTGTCCCGGGCGGCGAGAGTTATGCGGTCACGCTCCATTCGGTCGGCAAGCGCTTGCTGGATGTGCAGGCAAATTTTCCGACGAACTCCTCCCGGCTTGGCGGGGTATGGCGATTGGACATGCGCGACACCGATGTGGCGCCGTTTACGCTGGGTCTGGCATTGCCCGCCTTTGAGGCAGTGGGAGCGGGAATGTTTGAAACCGACACGGGCTTTGCCGAGATTCATACGGCCGGGCGCATTAAGTCGTCAGCAGATCGCCTGCACACTCTTGTGCCAGAATTGGAAGAAGTGGGCGCGGTCACGGTGTTTGCCGAGTTTGACTTGATGCAACGTGACCAAGTCACCCGGATCGACAACCTGACGGTCGCGGTAAATCGGGCTGATCCCGTGCTCAGCGTGCGCTCGCTGCAGGCTTTTGAATTCAACGTCGCGACAGGAGAACTGAAAGTTGCTGACCCGAGCTCCGACTTGGTGGCGATCGATTTGCATGGTGTGCCGGTGGGATGGGTGCGCCCGTTCGTGCCGGCTTTTCAGGTGCGCGGGGGGCCTGTCATCGGTCGCTTCACGGCGAGTGCGCGCAATGGCGGCCTAGCCTTGCGCTCGACCGCCCCGCTGCAGGCGGACAACATTTCCGTGTCGGAGCACGGTCAGACTCTGGTTGAGCAGGTGGCCGTCGCCGTCAATTTATCGGTCGACTACACGCCTACAGGGTGGCAGGGCGATGTGAGCAATCTCACCGTGAGCGACCAGGCGGGACCGCTGCTGACGTTGGCGGTGAAAGCGGGCCAACTGTCGGGTGATCGGCAGACGATCAAGGCGACGGGCCAGTTGAAGTCATCATTGCCGGCTCTCCTGCGCCAGCCGTTTTTGAAAGACAGTGTCGCACTGACGCGCGGCGAATTGAAAATGGATTTCGCCGTAAACTGGGGCGCAAAGCAGGAGCTTCAAGGCAGAGTTGGATTGACCGATTTAATGGGTCCGGAGGGCGCCCTCCCGACGATCGGAGCGGAGGCGAGAGTGACGGTCGAGGCGACGGGTAACATTTTGTTTGAGGTTCCCCTCACGTTTGCACACACCGCCCCCAAGCGCACGTCGGATCTCACGCTCGAGGGCACGCTCCAACCACGGAAAGATGGTTATCGGGTCGATGGTCGCCTGAGCGGCTCGGCCGTTTATCTCGAGGATCTCCAGTTGCTCGGCGGCATCGCTGTCTCCGCACCCAAACCAACCACGAAGCCTGACGGGGGAGATGAGACGCCGTTTTGGGACGGCGTCAGCGGGCAAGTCTCCTTGGCATTCCGCAAACTCTTTTACCCCGACCAGTTCGAGATGAGCGACGTCCGTGGGGCCATTGGCATCGAACCTGGGGCGGTGAAGCTAGACGGGGTGAAAGCAAGAATCGGCGAGGGAGGTGAGGGGGAAATTGACGGGGAGGTCACGTTTACCGGCACCGATCACCGCCCCTATCTGATGGCCGCAAAAATCACGGCGCTAAACGTCGACAGCGCTCCTTTGTTCAAGGCGCTCAAGCCGACCGCGCCTCCGCCGGTCGAGGGACGATTCACTCTCAATTCGTCGATCACCGCCAAGGGGCGAAATGTGGCCGACTTGGTCGATGCGACCACCGGAGACATTCACCTGACCAGCAAAGGCGGCGTGTTTCGGCTACTCTCGGCCGACGTGACGGCCAACTTCGAAAGCGTGAGCAAGGTGGCAGCTGTCGGCGCGTTTTTGGGCAGCTTCGCTGGAGCGCTCACGAAGGGCGGCAACGCGGCTGGATTTGCCAACAAGGCCCAAGCGGTCTCGGAGCTGGCGAAAGCCCTGACGGCCATTCGCTACGATCAGCTCAACGTGGTGGTGAATCGCGATGACCAGCACAACACCGTGATGAAAGATTTCACCCTGATCGCCCCAGAGATCCGTCTGGTGGGCGCGGGGCAGTTGAGCAACCGCCCTGGCGCCAACCTGCTGGAGTTGCCGCTGACCCTTGAGATGCAGATGAAGGCGCGCGGAAACACCGGGGTGATGATGAAATATCTGGGGATCATCGACGAGCAGAAGGACGAACTGGGTTATGCCAGTAGCCAGTTACCCCTGAGAGTGGCGGGCACTCTCGCTCAGCCGGACACGTCGGCGGTGAAAACCGCGCTCGTGAATCTCGCGGTCGAGAAGAGTGGCGCCGGCGATTTATTGAACCGATTGCTAGGGAAGTGACCCGATTTTTGGCTCTGCTCGGCCGGCGTGAGCGGCGAGCCTTCGTGCGATGCAGGTTCCCCTTGTCCTGATGGTTTTGATGGGCATGTTGGCGGAGTGATCGCATCCGTGGCATTTCAAAAATTCAAGGCGCTGCGAAACACGCAGTTGGCGCTGGGCCCGTTCAATCTTGTCATCGGCCCGAATGGGAGCGGGAAGACCAGTTTGATTCAGGCCTTGTTGCGCCTGCGGGAGTTGGCCGCTTCGGCCACCGGCGCGGACCAGATGGATGCCCCGAAGCGACCCGCTGGGCCACAGATTACCTTCGAGTTCAATGAGCCATTCGCCGAGCTTCAGGCGCAGCTTGCCTGTGTCTCTGATCAGGTGTGTGACTTGCTCAAGGTGGGTCCACCGGAGCCCACAAATTGGCCGCGACTGTGCGAAAGGATTCAAGCGATTCGCACCTTCACTTTTGACCCTGCGGCGATGGTGCGAGCGATTCCGAAAGCCGAGACTTTGGACCTTACGACGAATGCCGGCAACCTCGGCTCGGTGCTGGCGACATTGCAGGAACGCCACCCCGACGACTTCGAGCTGCTCGAGGCCGAACTGGTGCGGATGATGCCCGAGTATGCGGCCCTCGTGTTGTTGGAACCAGAACCAGGAACGGTGGAGATCGCGTTGAGCTTGCAAGGCGAATCATCGATCATCCCGGCTGAGAATCTTTCCCAAGGGACGCTGTCTCTGCTGGGTATGTTGGCGCTCGCGTTTCATCCGGTGCCACCCTCGGTCGTGTGCATTGAAGAGATCGACCGGGGCATTCATCCTCGGTGGCTACGGGAAGTGCGCGACACCCTCTACCGGTTGAGCTACCCGGAGCCGTCGTCGTCGCGCGAGCCGGTGCAGGTGATCGCGACCACGCATTCGCCCTACCTGCTCGATCTGTTTCGCGAGCACCCGGAGGAGGTCGTGATTTCGCAGAAGCAGGGCAACGCCGCGACCTTTCAGCGACTGTCGGATCGCGACGATCTCGACAGCCTGTTGGCCGAAGGTTCGCTCGGGGATATCTGGTTCAGTGGGATCCTCGGAGGAGTCCCCGACGAGGCATGAAGCTCGCGCTCTTGAGTGAATTGCCGGCCGATGAAGTCGCGATCAAGATGTTGGCCGAGGCCGTGCTGGGTCATCCGGTGACCCGCGTGAAGCCGCACCTGCGGGCCCGTGGTTGGCCCAACGTTGCGCAGGTGCTGCCACCGATCCTGCGTTATCTGCATTTCAAGACCGATGCCGACGGACTCGTCGTCGTCGTCGATTGCGACGACACGGTCGTCCACACCACCACGCACGAAAAAGAAGGCCACTATCATCCGGCCTGTCGGATGTGCCAATTGCGGGCCGTCTTTCGGCAAACGATTAAGAATCTTCCTCCGGCTCGCGGACGCGATCGCGTGATGCGGTGTGTGGGATTGGCGGTGCCCGCGATCGAGGCGTGGTATTTGTGCGGACGCGACGACGCCGTGACGGAGGACGCATGGTCCCGAGGGAAGGAAGTCGGGCAGCGGCCGTATTCGCGTGCTGAGTTGAAACAGCGAGTTTACGGCACCGTCCGGCCTTCCTTGGCGCTCGAGATTAAGTGCGCCCAGCGTGAAGTGGCCCGTCATCGGGGCGATGTGCGGCGCTTAGAAACCGATTTTCCTGGTGGTTTCGGCGCGCTCGCTCGCGACCTGCGCGCTTGGAAACCGCGGTTGGTGTGATGCATTAGGGGTAACTTTTTTCGCGCGTTGCCCGTCAGGTCTCCTGGGTAAATGCTCGTCGGCGGTCGAAAAGCTTTGAAAAAATTACCAGACGTTGTCGGCATGGCGCTCGACGCGATTATGCCCCTACCGCTCACCACCAAGCGTTCCTTTCTCCCCCGACCGCTCGAACTGATTGCCAGTGGGATGGCGCGGCTGCTGTATCGAGTGCGGTCTTCCCAAGCGGAAAATATCCCGGCGAAGGGTGGGGTGCTCATCATCGCCAACCACCTCTCCTACGTCGATCCGATCTTGCTGCAGCTGGCCTGCCGTCGACCGATCCGGTTCATGGGCTACCAAGGGCTGCAGTCTCATTGGTTTTTCGATTTGGCGTTTAAGCTGGGCGGTGCGATCCCGCTCGGGCGCACTAGCCCCAGTGAAGGCATTAAGCAGGCGATCAAGTTGCTCGCCGCGGGTGAAGTCGTCGCAGTGTTTCCGGAAGGGCACATCTCGCGGACCGGTCAGCTGATGACCATCAAGCGCGGGTTTGAGTTGCTGGCGCGCCGGGCCAACGTGCCGGTGATCCCAGCATTCATCGACGGCATTTGGGGCTCGATCTTTTCGTTCGCGGGTAACCGGTATCTGTGGAAATCCCCGCGGTTGATGCCGACGCCGATCTTTGTGGCGTTTGGCGAACCCATCGCGCCGGAAAACGCCAACCCCGTCTATGCTCGCCGGATTCTGCTCGACCTCGGTGCGGTGGCTTTTGAAGAGCGCCCCGTGCTGCGTCGGCATTTGGGCCGCGAATGCGTGCGCGCTCTTGCCAAACGTCCTTGGCATTTACAGGTCATTGATCGGACGATGGAGCGGCGTCCAATGAAGGCGGGGCAACTCCTCGCGGCTTCGGCCGCGTTTTCGCGGCACATCAAGCGATCCATTCCCGAGCAGC
>Ga0105055_10002754_pt1 | contig 27039 bp, 8 predicted proteins | sample BON03_FD_78090 | JGI IMG/M metagenome (GOLD analysis project Ga0105055, IMG submission 78090) | Freshwater microbial communities from Lake Bonney liftoff mats and glacier meltwater in Antarctica - BON-03 | ecosystem: Environmental > Aquatic > Freshwater > Ice > Glacier meltwater | place: Lake...
GGGGGGGGGGGGCGTGGGGGGGGGGGGGGGGGGGGGGGGGGGGGGGGGGGGGGGGGGGGTTGTTCCGGGGGGCCGCGGCGCCCCCCCCCCCCCCCCCCCCCCCGGTTTTCTTCCCTCGCCGACGCTCGCTCTGCTATGCCTTCTTCCCTCCCTCCGCCGCGCGCGCTCGCGCCGCCTCCCTCCTCCCTCCTGCCTCTTCCTCTTTTGCCGCCCTGCCCTCCTGCAGCGCGCCGCCCCCTCGCTGAGGCAAACGCCAGCGCCCCCTCCTCTTTTCCACAATTCTTCACGCGCATCCCCCCATTCGTTTCTCTCTCTTTGGTTTTCTGATTTGTCGGCAAAACAACACAAAACAAAAAAATTGCTTCCGACCGACCAGCATTCCTCCCCCTCCCCCGCGGCCCTCTCCCCGTCGTCGGCCTCAACCTCCTAGCCCCCCTCCGGCTTACTATTTCGGCGTTTTGCGCCGCTCTCCGCCACTTGTTTCTCGTTTGGCATTTTTTCCCCGCGTCGGCGTTTTTCCCCGCTGTTTTTGTGCGTCGCCCCCGTTGGGCGCCGTCTTCGGACAAAGAGGAGCGGCCAGCCCCAACCACCGTGCACACACCCCACAGCAACCCCTTTGGTCCCGGGCTTTCTCCTCTGCTCTGCCCCCGCACAAAAACACACACACGAAACAAACCGACAGCGCCGACGGCGCCGGCGGCCCCGCCCCCCCTTGTCCCCGCCTCCTTCCCAAAAATTCCCAAAAACTCCCGTCTTTGCATTTTTGACCCCTTTTCCCGAGCCCTTTGCCCCCCGCCGCGCCCATTCCTGCGAGCGGCGCGAGCACAGGGCGAGAATCCGGGGGGGCCTCAAGGCCCGGCGCGCCCGCCGCGCGCGCGCAGAGAGAGAGAGAGAGCGATCGGCGGCACACGCCCCCAATTTTCCCCCCTTGCCGCGCGCGTTCCCTCTTTTCCTCGGGCGCGGCGTCGCGCCCCCCCCCCATGCCCCCTTCCCCCCTATCCCCCCGGCTCTTTGCCCGGCCAATTTTGTCCCGACCCAAGCCCCAAACACAAAGAACCGTTCGAGCTTTCGACCTCGGCCCCCTATAAAACAACGACAACACCAAAAGCCCCCATTTTGTTTCCCCCCGCCCCGCGAGCGCCGCCCAGGCCTCGCCCCGCCTCTCTCGCTTTTGTTCTCTCTTTCTCGTCGGTTGTCCTGTTTTTGTATTTTTTGTTTGGGTGTCGGCCTCCTTCCCCGTAGCCGCTCTCAGCGCAAGCGCATGTCAAAAAGCCAGAGAGAAATCGTCTTGTCTTTCGCCGCCGGCCAAGATCGGGGTTGGCCGATCGGCCCGTCGACGGAAAGGAGAGGGGGCGCGCGCCCCTTCCGGCGCCGCCGGCGAGAGGGCGGCGGCGTGCCCCTTGATTTTTATCTGCTCGCGGCAGCTCGTCCAACCTACCCATTGATCAGCACAATCACGTCCTCATCATCATCAGATCCCATACAGCTCGACCACAGAATCACTAGCGCGCCCGGCCCACCACGCGCACCGCGAAACCGCAACGGAAAAGCACCTGTCTCCGAAACACACAGAAAAAAGAGGGAGACAACCGCCCGCCGACATGCTCACGCACGCCGTCGCGAGCTGCGGCGCTGCCGGCCAAGGATCGCTGCCCCGCCGGCAGTCGCAGCCGCAGCCGCAGCCGCACGCGCGCGCCGCCGCCCTCGTTGCCGCCGCCCCGAGCTGCCGCCGCCTGCGCCTGCGCCCGCGCCGCCGCCCCGGCGCCGCCGACGCCGCCCGCGCCTCGCCGGCCCCCGGCCCCTCGCCCGCCGCCGCCGCCCAGCAGAGCGCCCCCCGCCCCTCGGCCGCCGCCTCGTTCGCCAACGACGCCGGCGCCGCCGGCAACCCCCCCGCCGCCGCCGCCGCCGCCAACCACCCACCAACCCCCGCCGCCGTCACGACCGGCCTCCTCCCGCCCATGAGCGCCGACGAGGCCCGCGCCGCCTTTGGCCGCCTGCAAAACGGATCCGACGTCCGCGGCGTCGCCCTCCAGCTCGCGCCCGACGGCCCGCCCGTCAACCTGACGCCCGCCGTCGCCTTCTACCTGGGCCGCGCCTTCGCGCGCGCCCTGGCCGCGGGCGACTTCGGCGGCGCCGCAGGGTCCGCGCCGGGCGGCGCCGCCGGGCGGAGGCCCAGAGTGTCTGTCGGCACAGACCCGCGCCTCTCCGCGGGGCTGCTCAAGGCGGCGATGGCGGCAGGGCTGATGGACGGCGGCGCCGACGTCGAGGACTGCGGCCTCGCGACCACGCCCGCCATGTACTACGCCCTGCGCCTGCCTTCGGACGCCGACGTGCGCGACGCCTCGTCCGACGGGGACGCCGCCGCCGAGGCCGCCGCGTCGGCGCCCGCATCCGACCTCTTGCGCGCCGCCGGGCGGCCGCTCGGCTCGGTCATGATCACCGCCTCGCACATGCCGTCGATCAACAACGGCTTCAAGTTCTTCGCCATGCCCCAGGGCGGGCTCGAGAAGCCCCAGATCGGGGCGCTCCTGCGCGCGGCCGGGGAGGAGGCCGCCGACGCGCTTGCCGGCGCGCCGCTCGGCGACCCGGCGGCCGACTTTGGCGCCGTGCTCGAGCGGGCGATGGCGCTCCTGCCGCTCCTCGCGCCCGACAACCCTCTGTCTTCCGCCTCCGCCTCCTCCCCCTCCTCGCCCGCGACCCTCGTCCGCCGCCCATTGCTCGAGCAGTACGCGGCCCACCTGCGGCGCGTCATCGTGCGCGGCGCGGCCGCCGGCCCCCAGCCGCTCGCCGGAATGCGCATCGCCGTCGACGCCGGCAACGGCAGCGGCGGCTTCTTCGCCGCGCGCGTGCTCGCGCCGCTGGGGGCCGACACGACGGGCTCCGAGTTCCTCGACCCGGACGGCCGCTTTCCCAACCACCCGCCCAACCCGGAGGACCCGCGCGCCATGGCCGCCGCCGTCGCCGCCTGCGCCGCCGCGGGCGCCAACCTCGGCATCGTCTTCGACACGGACGTCGACCGCGCGGCCATCGTCGACGGCGCCGGCAGCGCGGTCAACAGCAACCGCTTCATCGCGCTCATGTCGGCGGTGGCGCTGCGCGAGCGGCCCGGGACCACCATCGTGACGGACTCGGTCACGAGCGACGGCCTGTCCGAGTTTATCGCGCGGAGGGGGGGGAAGCACCTCCGCTACCAAAGAGGGTACCGCAACGTGATCGGAAAGGGCGTCGCGCTCAACGCCGCGGGGGTGGACTGCGCGCTCATGATGGAGACGTCGGGGCACGGCGCGCTGGCGGACAACCACTTCCTGGACGACGGGGCGCACCTGGCCGTTAAGGCGCTGATCGAGGCGGTGCGGATGCGCCGCGGCAACGGGATCGAGGGCGGCGGCGGCGGGGGCGGCGGCGGGATTGAGGGCGGCGGCGGCGGCAAGGGCGGCGGCGGCCTCGAGGCGCTCGTGGCCGACCTGCGCGAGGCGCGCGAGGCGGGCGAGTTCCGCCTCAAGATCCGCGTGCCGGAGGCGGCGGCGGGCGGCGAGGACTTTAAGGCGTTCGGCGCGCGCGTGCTCAAAGCCTTCCACGGGTGGGTCGCCCCGGCGGCGGCCGAGGAGGGGGGCGCGGCGCCGACGGCGGCGGCGACGGCCGCCGCCGCCGCCCCCCCTCCGGCCGACTGGTCCGTCGAGCCGGAGAACTTCGAGGGCTGGCGCGTGCGCGTCGGGGGCGGCGGCGCCGACGCCGGCGCCCCGGCCCGCGGCTGGCTGCTACTGCGCGCGTCGCTGCACGACCCTCTGCTGGTGCTGAACGTCGAGAGCGACGACGAGGGAGGCGTCGCGGCGGCGGCGTCCAGCGTGCGCGCGTGGCTTGGGGCGCAGGGTTTCGCCGGCGGGGCTGAGGCTGCCTCGTCGGGGCCGCAGCTCGACCTGAGCGCGCTGCCTTGATGTGACATTGATGCGCAATGTTTTTGCTTTTGCCTTGACCCTTGTTGATAGACGTTGCGACGTCAAATAACGAACGAAAGAGAACGACATAAAACGCCACCGTCGCAGCACCTAAAAACCAACCCATCAGGGAGGAAAGCTTGTTACCGCCACTGCCTCTGATGCTTCTACTTGTCTTCCGCGACGACGCCACCGCATGCTCGACTTTCGAGAGCGAACGAACGAACCAGGAGAGAGCGAGCGCGCCGCGCCGCGGCCACCGCCGCCCCCCGTCCCGCTTGCTTCCGACGCTCTCGCGCTCTCGCGCTCTCTCGTCTTGACCCCCTCTTTTCGTCCGCCCCCTTACCCGCGCTCCCCGCGCGCCACGTACGTCCCGTACCGCTTGACCTTGCGGCTGAACGAGCGATTGCGGCTGAAGGCGCCCTCGATCGGGTCGCCGCGCTCGATCGCCGCGCGCAGCGCCTCGGCCAAGACCGCCTCGGCGCCCGTCTCCTCGGCTGCCGCCGCCTCCTCGCCGCTGCCGCTGCCGCCGCCGCTGCCGCCCCGGTAAATCGACGTGACCCTCCCGCCCTCAAAGCCCGCGCGCGCCGTGCGGCCGACGCGGTGCAGGAAGTCCGAGGCGTTGCCCGCAAAGTCGGCCTGGACGACGTGCGTCACGCGGGGGAGGTCGACGCCGCGCGCGGCCGCGTCGGTGCAAGCAACGGCGACGCTCAGAGGAGGGGGAGGAGGCGCCCTTGCTGCGTCGCCCGCCGCAAACGCCGCCGCCGACGCCTTGCCGGCCGCCTTTTTCGGGGGCGCGGCGGCGGCGGCCACTGGGGCGGGCCTGCGCATGGCCTCCATGGCCGCGGCGCGGGCCTCAGCCAGGGCGCCCTTGTGGTACGAATGCACCTCAAAGGGGGCCGAGGAGTGCGACGGCCGGCCGACGGAAGGCGCCGCCGCCGCCGCCGCCGCCGCCGCCGCCCGGCGGACGACGGCGGCCGCCGCCTCTGCGCGCGCCGCGTCGCGCACAAACACCAGCACGCGCGCCGTGCCCGCCGCCCACGCCGGGTCGTCCTCCACCACCGCGCGCGCGAGCGCCCGCTCCCACTCGGGCGTGGGCAGGTCGTCGTCCTCCCCGCCGCCGCCGCCGCCGTCACCGCGGGACGAGCCGGGGATCGCGACCCAGCTGTGCGACACGCCCGGCAGCGCCCGGTGCAGCAGGTCGCCGCGCACCCACGCCGCCCGGCGGTACCGGCGCTCGAGCTCGGTGCCCGCGTCCGCCTTGGTGAGCGCCGGCATGGTCGCGGCGACAAAGACGTGCTGGCGGGGCGCGGTGGGGGGAGGGGGTAACGCGGCGGCGGCGCGGTGGTCGACGTCGTTGTCGCGCAGGCGCAGGAGGCGGCGGAGCTCCTCGGTGGCGGCCGAGACGACGCAAGGGGAGGACGACGAGGGGCGGGGGGAGGCCGGAGCGGCGTCGGCGGCGTCGGCGCTGGCGGCGACGGCCGGCGAGAGGGCAGAGGGGCGGCTCCCGCCCCCCCCCCTCCTCCTCCCGCCGTCCTCCTCGTCCCCGCACCCGCCCTCGCGCTCGATGCGCGCCATCTCGCGCACCCACCCGGCCAGGTCCCCGCCCGACGACCACAGCGCCGCGCGCACGACGTCCCGCCCGCGCGCGCCGCCCGGCAGCCGCTCCGCCAGCTCGCGCCCTCCGCCCGGCAGGCCCAAGGCGCGCGCCGCGCGCGCCTCGGCCGCGCGCCGCTCGGCGACCTTGAGCGCGTCCAGCAAAAAGCCCAGGTCGCGGCTGTACCCGCCGGCCAGCAGCAGGTCTGCCTCGTCGACGACCACGGCGCCGACCGCGCGCCCGAGGCCGGCGGCCGTCCACAGGGCGCCGTAGGGCGGGCCGCCGGGCGCCGACGCGGCCGCCCGCAGCAGCGACGCGAGGCCCGAGGGGGTGGCGACGGCGACGTCGGGCGCCTCGAACGGCGGCGGGCGCGCCGACGAGACGACCGCCGCCCGCAGCAAAGGGGTTGCGCCGCCAGCGCCGTCGGCGTCGGGGGCGGCGGCGCCGGCGCCCCGGGCGGCGACGCCGACGGCGGCGACGGCGTGCGCGGCGCGGACGACCTGGTCGCACAGCGCGCCGTTGGGGCACAGCACCAGCAGCATGTCTCCCTCCTCGGCGCGGCCGCGGCGGCCGGCCGGGGTCGCGATCGCCGCCGCTGATGCTGCTGCTGCTGCTGCTGTGGCCGTCGGCGTCGTTGCCGCCGCCGCCGCCGCCGCCGCCGCCGTTGCCGCCGCGTCCCGCCGCGCCTCGCGCCGCCGCAGCAGCGTCGTCATCAGCGGCGCCAGGTAGGCAAGCGTCTTGCCGCTGCCCGTCTCGGCCGCCAGCACCACGTCGCCGCCCGCCAGCAGGGCGGGGACGGACAGCGCCTGGACGCGCGAGGGGCGCGCGAGCGAGAGCGGGCCGCGCTCCAGCCCCAGGCAGACGGAGGGGTGGAGGCCCAGCGAGGCAAACGTGGCCGGGGGCGGCGCCGCGCCGGCGCCGACGGCGGCGGGGCCGTAAAAGGCCGAGGCTTGCCGCCCCTGCGGCTCGGCCTCGCCGCCGGTGCTGCTGCTGCTGGCCGTGCGGCGGGCGGCGCGCTTCTTCTTGTCGGCAGGCGCGGCGGCAGCGGGCGCGGCGGGCGCGGCGGCATCAGGCGCCGAGGCGGCGGCCACGGCAACGGCCTCTTCCTCGTCCGCCGCTGCCGCTGCTTTCTTTGTCGTCGTGCGCCGGGCGTGAGGCGGTGCCACGGCCTCCGCCTCCACCTCCGACGTCGCCTTGGTCGAGCGCCTCCTCTTGGGCGCCGCCGTGGCGGGCTCCGGGGCCGCTGCCGCCGCCGCCGACGCCGACGCTGATGCCGCGAGCGACGACAAGGGCCGACGGACGCCGCCGCCCGACGACGACAAGGCGCGGCTTCGACGGGCGACGGCGGCGGCGGCGGCGAACGACGGCGGCGGCAACGCGGCGACGCCATTGGCAGCAGGGGCGGCCACGGCCGCGCGCGACGCCGTCGCGGCCTGCATGTTGGAGGAGAATGTGTTGGTCTGGTCGAGCCGGCAGAAGAGGCGGAGGCGGCTCACGAGGAGGGCTCGGCGCATTGAGAGGGGGCGGCTGGTGTGCCTCTCTCCGGAACGCTGGCAACGAGCGATAGGGGGTAAGCACCAATCCGGGTCTATGCACGAAGGGCCACGATTGGTAGCATAGGTGTTGTGTGTCGTGGTGGCGGGGGAGATGTCGCCTTTGGTTTGCGAGCGTATGGGGGGCGGAGGATGATGGTGGACAAAAGAGCCTGTGGGAAGAGGGGGAGTCTCCAAGTCCGCTCCTTGAAACTCAGAGAAGCGACGCACGAGTCGCAATCTTCACCCGATACACACTGAAACGCACACAAAGCGACCGACCCGATTGCGCCCTCGCCCAAAAAGATGGCGGACTTTTTGAAATCCGAAACAATGTTCGACAGCTGAACGCCAAAAGCCTGTGTGTGATCCTCCCCTCATCAACGGTAAAGAGACCACCATGACGCGCCCGACCAGCGCCGCGAGCAGCGGCGGCGGCGCCAACCTCGCGCGCGCCGTCGTGTCGGCCAGCGGGCAGGGCGCGGCGGCCATGCTGCTCGCGTCGTCGGCGCCGGCGTCGTCGTCGGCCTCGACGTCGGCGGCGGCGGCGTCAGTGGCACCCGCGCAACAGCAGCAGCACCAGCACCCGCCGCAGCCGCAGCCGCAGCAGCAGCACCAGTGGCGCACGCGCGCCGTCCGCCAGCAGACCGACAGCTACTGCGTCCTCCAGCTGCGCGACCGCGAGGTCGAGGACCCGGGGGGCGTCGCGCTGCGCGTCGCCTTCGCGTCGGCGGCCGCGCTGCCCCGCGTCGTGCGCGCCTCGCACGCCGCAACGCTGCACGCGCCCTTTCGCGCGCTGGCGCCCTCCCGGCCGCGCCTGTGCCCCGCAGGCCCGACCTCCGCCGCCGCCGCCAACACCTGCTGCGGGGCGTCGGTCGCGCGTGGGGCGGACGGCGCGCTCGTGGTGGCGCTCGAGGCCGCGCTGGGGGCGGGCGCGGGCACGCGGCCGGGGACGCCGCCGCCGCCGCCGTCGGCCGGGGGCGCGAGGCCGCGGTCCGCGGGGAGCGTCGGCGGCGGCGGCGGCGGTTGGGGCGCGAACGGCAGCGGCAGCGCCGGCCCCTTGCCCGCGCCGCTGGAGCCGGTCACGCTCACGGTCGTGCTGGCCGCGGTGCCCTCGACGGCGCCGTCGGTCCGCCGCTTCCTCAGGCTCGACCTCTCTGGCCTCGCCGCCGCCTGCTGCTCCTCCGCCTACCCCACCTGCGGCGTCGGTCCGGCGGCGGGGGCGGCAGCGACGGCGGCGACCTCGCGCCCGTCGTCGCCCTCGCGCGGCGCCGCCCTGACGCCTTCGCGCGTGTCGCTGCCCCTGCTCGCGCGCACCGCCGCCTCGCCGCCAGGCCCCGCCGCAAAGTTTGCCTCGGTCTCGCCCGCGCGCTCGACGCCTGGCGGCCAGGCAAACGCCGCCGCCTCGCCGTCGCAGCCCGGCGCCGCCGCCGCCGCCGCCGCCGCCGCCGCGCCCGCCCTGCCCCCAGCCCCGCGCCTGCACGTGGTGACGGCGCTCGAGGTGCTGCCGCTGGCCGAGGCGCAGGCCCGCGGGTGGTGGGGCGCCCCGCAGCGGCCGGCCGACGAGCCCGACGAGCCCGACGAGCCCGGCGGGCCCGCGCCCGCGCCCGGGTTGCGCGGCTCTGCAGCAGCCGCCGCCGCCGCCGCCGCCGCCCAACCGACAGAGGAGGAGGAGGAGGAGGCGCCCGCCGCCGCCGCCCCCCTGGCGTCGCCGTTTTCCGCCGCCGAGGCGTCGTGGCCCCTCTCTCCGCCCTCTGAGGTGGCGCTGACGGGGCCGCCGCCTCTGCCCGCGGCCGGTGCTCCCGCTGACGGCGGCGGCGGCGGCGGCGGCAGCGGCGGCAGTGGCGGCGGCGTCAGCGGCGGCGACAACGACAGCGGCTGCTCCTACGGGGGGGGCGCGTCGTCCTTCTTCAGCAGCCAGCGCGGGGGGGCGGGCGCGGCACCAGCAGGGGCGGCCAGCTGCAGCGGTGCCAGTGCCCCGCTGGCGGCCTCGCCCACGCCGGAGGCTCTGATGGGGCCCGGCGGCCTCGAGCGGCGATCAGAGGCGGACGGGGGCCAGGGCGGCGGCGGCGGCGGCGGCGGCGGCAGCGGCGTGGCTGGCGACGGCGCGATCGGCGACGGCGCGCCCTCGCTGCGCAAGCTGCTCTTCAGCGGAGGCGGCGCGGGAAGGGAGGGCGGCGGCGTCCCGACGGCCACGCCGCCGACCGTTACGGGACCCGCGCCGGCCAGCGCCGGCAGCGACGCCACCGTCCGCATTCACTCCTCCTCCCTGAGCCTCGGCGGCGGCGGCGGCGGCAGCGGCGGCGGGGGCGGCGGCTCGGGAGGCCAGGCGAGCGGTGGGGGCCGCCTGTCCTTCCGGTTCAGCGCGGCCTTTGCGGCGGCCGCGGCCACGGCCGGGACGGCGGCCGCCGCCCGTCGCAACGCCGCCGCTGCTGCCGCCGAGGCCGGGGCGGCGCCAGCGCCCCCCTCGTCGTCGTCGTCGTCGTCGCTGTCCTCGCCGCCCCGGCGCCGATTCGCCGTCGCCGCCGCAGCCGCAGCCGCTGCCGCTGCCGCCGCCGCTTCCCCGACTGGCGCCGCAGCTGCCGCAGCCGCTGCCCCGGGCCCCCCTCGCCGCGCCTCGGCCCCGGCCGCCTCACCGCCGCGCGCCTCGGCGGCCGCGGCGACTGGGCGGCGCGTCGGCTCGGCGTCGCCCACGCGCTGGTCCGACAAGTGGGTCGAGGGGGCAGGGGCCGCTGCCCTCGCTGCTGCTCCTCCCCCTCTTGCCGCCGCCGCCTCTGCCCCCCTTGCTCCCGCTGCCGACCCTTCCTCCGCCGCCGACGGCAGCCCCTCGTGGTCGCTCTCGGGCAGCGTCGCCGCCGGCGCGCCCCCCTCCGTGCCCGCCCCGCTCTCCCGCCTGGGCCCTCCCGTCCTCATGCGCAGCAGCGCCGCCTATGAGCCCGAGGAGGGCAGGCACCGCCAGCGCGGCAGCGTCCCCGCGGGCGACAGAGGCGCCGCCGCCGGCGCGGGCGTGGGCCCCGGCGCCGTCGAGGGCGCGCCGCCCGCCGCCCTCAGCCTGTCGCTGGCCGACCTGGCGTTCGGTGGCCGGGCTGGCGGCGGGAGCGTCGGTGGCCCTGCGGCCGTTTTAGGTGCGACGGCGGCGGCGGCCTCTTTGGACGCTGCTGCTGCTGCTGCGGCTGGCGCCGCCGCCCCGTCTGCCGTCGCCGCCGCCGCCGTCCCCCTGCCGCCTGTCGTGTTGCCTGCTTCCTCCTCGGGCCACTCTGGCGGCGACGCGTCCGCCGCGCTCGACGCCAGCCCCTCGCGCCGCGACCAGAGCGAGCAGCAGCATACGCTGCGGCGAAGCGGTGGGTCTGCAGGCGCGAGCGGCGGGGTCGGCGAGGCCAAGCAGGGCGACGCAGGCCGAGGCAGCATCGGGAACGACGGCAACGAGAACGACAACGACGGCAACGACAACGACGACGACGACGGCGGCGGCGACAGCGGTGACGACGACGAAGGCTCGATCGTCCTCGACATCGACCGCGCGGCAGAGGCTCTGGAGGCGCATTCTCCGGCCGCTGCTGCTGCTGCTGCTGCTGCTGCTGCTGCTGCTGCTGCTGCTGCTGCTGCTGCTGCTGCTGCTGCTGCTGCTGCTGCTGCTGCAACCGCGGCAGAGGCGGCCGCCGGCCCTTTTGACGGCGGCGCGGGCTTTGGGCTGCCGAGCCCCCCCGCGCTCGCGGCGCGGCGCGGGCGGCTCGCCGGCGGGGGCAAGGGCGCGGGCGGGGCAGCCGACGCCGCTGCTGCCGCCCCCAACGCCGTGGCCGCCGCGACATCGTCCCTGAACTCGTGCCTCATCTCTCCTCCGGCGCCGCCTCCCTCGACCGGGGCAGCAGCTGCTCCCGGGGCGGCCCTGCTCCTCCTGCCCACGGGCGGCAGCCGGGCGGGCGCCGGGGCGGCCGGCTCAATTGCCGCCGCGCCCGCTGCGCCTCCGTCGACGGGCGCCTCGCGCTTTGCCTCCTCCTCTCCGGCGGCCGCGGCGCCGGCGTCCCCGCCACGCGCCCCGCCGCAGCGACAGTCACCTCGCGGAGATCTGCGCGCCCGGGTCGCCGCGGCCGCCGCCGACGACGTCGAGGCGGCGCTGTCAATGGCGGCGCGCGCGAGCCGGCGGGCGGCCGACGCGGTCACCGCCGCCGCCGCCGCCGCCCCCGCCTCGGCCTCCGCGTCGCCGCCCGGCGGCCTCGGCGGGGACTTTGGCGCGCGCGAGGCCGCCCTCGAGGCCGGGCTGGCGCTGCTGGCGCAGGCGAGCGCAGCGGTGCTGAGCGCGCGCGCGGCCATGGCGGCCGCGGCGGCGTGCGCGCCGGGCGCGCGCGCCGGCCGGGCGCGCGACGAGGAGGAGGAGGAGGAGGACTTCCGCCCGCAGGCCGCTGCGGGCGGAGGGCCCCGCCCTCCTCCCGCGCAGCCCAAGAAGAAGCAGGCGAACTCTCTGGTCCAGGCGGCCGTCCTGGGCAGCTCGCGCGCGGCCATGGCGGGCGCCAGGCGCACGGCGGCGGCGGCAGACGACGAGGCGGGGGGCGGGGCGCCAGCGCGGCCGACCGCCGCCGCCGCCGCCGCCACGGCCGCCCCCGCTTTGCCGCCGCCGCCGCCGCCGCCGCCGTCGATTGCTGTCGGCGGCGCGATCGGCCGCCATCAGCGCCCGCTCAGCGGCATGGCCGCCGACTTGCTCGCCACGTCCGACCACGCAATCGCCGCCTCGCCGCTCGAGTCGCCGCTCAGGTCGGCGCTGGCGGCCGGGAGCGGAGGTGCGGGCGGCGCCGTCGCCGCCGCCGCTGCGGCCGCCGGCGCCGGCGCCGGTGCCGGCGCCGACGACGCCAACGACGACGAGGGCGAGGGGGGGTGCGGCGGGCGCGCCGCCGGGCAGGCCGAGTCCACGGGCTCCCCGCCCGCCGCCCCCGCCGCCACCACCGCGCGCGCCGCCAGCCGCCCGCTGCACCAGGGCCTCCACACGGCGGCCGCCGCGCGCGACCGCCAGCAGCGGCAGCAGCGGCACGGAATTGGCGGCGGCGGCGGCGGCGGCGGCGGCGGCCCCCTCTTCGCCCGCCCGGTCGTGGTGGACCCCGCCGCGCTCGACCGCGCCATGTCGGACGCGCTCGAGCGCTACGACGGCTCCATGAGCCCGCGGCGCCTCGAGCGCCTGAGGCAGTATGCCCGAGGGCTGGCAGCAGGCGAGGAGGCGGCGGCGGCGGCGGCGGCGGCGGCGGCGGCGGCGGCGGCGGCGGCGGCGGCGGCGGCGGCGACAGCGGCAGTGACAACGGCGGCGGCAGCAGCAGCGGCGGCGGCGGCCGCGCCCGCAGCGTTGGCGGCGCCTGCGGCCCCGGCCGCCCTGTTTCGGCCGGGACCGCCAATTGCGCTCGTCGCGGGCCCGCTGACGGGGCGCGCCGCGCCCAAAAAAGGCCTGCCGCCGCAGCCGCAGCCGCAGCCGTCGCCCCTGCGCCGGTCCCCGCTTGCCGACCCCGCCCGAACAACGGCCGCCGCCGCCGCCGCCAGCAAGAGCAGGGGCTGCAGCGGCAGCGTTGCGGCCGCCGGCGCCGCGACCGCCTCGGGCCCTCGCGGCGGCGCGAGCTCTGGCCGGCGCTCCATCGACAGCACGGCGGCCTCCCCCGCCCTTCTGGCGCGCTCCAGCGGGGCTGTGGCCGTCGCCGCCGGCCGCGCCCGCGCCCGCCGCCCGCGCACGGCCGACAGGCAGCCGCAGCAGCAGCAGCCGCAGCCCTCGCCGATGGCCGCCGTCGCGGGGACGGGGCCGTTGCGGAGCGGGCTAGCCGGCCGCGTGTGGCTCGCGGAGGGCAGCTCGAGCGTCGGCGAGAGCCCGGGGGACGCGCTGCTCGTGGGGGCGTTGGGCGGCGGCGGCGGCGGTGGCGGTGGCAGCGGGCCAGCGGCGTCGGGCGGCGGCGGCGGCGGCGGCGGCCGGCGGAGCGGGGGCAGCGGGGGCAGCGGCGTCGTCGGGTGCTAGGGGTGAGGTGGATGTGTGCAAGAAACGACTGGGGACGGTCGAACAAAGGCGTGTGGGAAGCGCCGGGCGTAGATAAGTGGGTCGACAACGCCGGCGACGCGTTCTCTGCGGCGGGGGGACGACGACGAGTCGCGCACGCAAGAAAGGCGTCGGCGCGATGAAAAACACGCGAAATCAGAGTGCCCGCGCCTTCGTTTGCCTACTGGTCCTCGGCTCCGCCCCATCGGCACGCACGACGCCCGCCCTTTGTTTTGATAGATCACAAGCACGCGCGCGCGCGAGCGCGAAACAAGAAGGAAACCACCCCTCCCCTCGGTCACCTTCGAGACTCAAGGTTGGAGCTCGCGCACGCGCCACCACCTGGCCCCGCTTCGGCCCGTCCAACGTCAAAGTACCAGGCCGATCTACCTCCTGACGCTTTGGCCCGGCTGCGGCGACTCGGCGCGACAGCGAGGATGCCTTAGGGGACATCATCGACCCCCTCCTCCTTGCGTCTCTCGATCGATTCTGACGCACGCGCGCGCGCCCTCCAGCTTGCAACGCTCGACGCCTCATCCGCCAATTGATCCCGGAGAGAGGCCCCGATGGCGCTCCACTTGCCCCCTCGCCGCAACCAGGGCAGGGGCGCGAGCAGCGGCGCGAGCGGCATCGACGACGCGAGCGGCGCGGGCGAGCGCGGCGCCGGTGCCCCGACGGGCGACGCCGGCGCGACCGGCGAGGGCGGCAGTCCCGCCGCCGCCGCCCCGGGCGACGCCAAAGACCCGAGCGGCGCGACGCGCATGCGCGACCTGCTCCTCGGCAAGCTCGTGCCCATCGGCAACGGCACAATAGCGGTGCGGATGCTGCAGGGCCAAGACGCGCTGGCCGCAGTGGCCGCGGTGCTCAAGGGCCGGGGCGGCGGCCCCTTGCCCGCCGTCGCCCCGGCCCAGGACCCCCCCCCGTCCTCCGCAGGCGACGGCGGCGGCGCCGCCAGCGGCTCTGGCCACCCCGGCGCTGGTGCCGCAGGCGGCAATGCCGACGCAGGCGCGAGCGGCGGCGCCCCCGCGAGCGGCGAGGGGGGCGGTTCCGGCGCTGGCCGGGGCGGCAACGCCGTCCCGAGCGGCGGCGCCGGCGCGAGCGACGGCGCCGTCGCGAGCGGCGAGGAGGGCAGTCCCGGCGCCAGTGCCCTCGAGGGCGCCACCGTCGCCGCCGTGGCGACCCGCATGATGGACCTGCTCTCCGGCGGCAACATGACCTCCCTCGGCGACGTCTCGGCGCGGGTGATGCGCGGCGAGTCGTCGTTCAGCGAGATGGCCGCGATCGTGCGACAGGTGGCGGGCCCGGACGGCGCCGCGCCCGCGCCGGGCGCCGACGGCGCCGGCGACAACCCCTTTTCGGTCGAGGGCAAGACGCCGGCCCAGTGCCTGGGCGGGCTGGCCTTCCCTCTCGAGCACTGCGACGGCGCGGTGGAGCGCGCGCGCGCGCGCGGGGCGGCGGGCCTCGGCTTGTCATGGGTCCCGCCATTTGCCCCTGCGCCGCAGCAGCAGCAGCCGCCGCAGCCGCCGCCACAGCAGCAGCAAACGCCGCAGCAGCAGCAATCGCGGCCGCAGCAGCGCCGCGCGCCCGCGCTCAGCCGAGGCTTCTTGAACGCCCCGCCGCCGCGCCGCTCGGCGAGCGCGTCGCTGCCCGGCCCCGATCCCGCCGCCGCCCAGGCCTCCTGCCCCAGCCCCTCCGCCGCCGCGCTCGAGCAGCGCGCGGCCGCGCCGCCGGCGGCCGCGCGCGCCGCAGAGGCAGGGGGCCAGCAACACGGGCCCGCGCCCGACGACGGCGATAGCAGCGGCGAAGAGGTGGAACAGGAAGAGTCGGACGACGAGCTTCCGGGCAGCTGCGACCCGGCCGCCGTCGAGCTGCCCGCGGCCCCGGGCGCCGGGGGGCCCACCGACACCCCGTCGTCGGCGTGGTTGACCCTGCTCCGCGCGGACTGCGACGGCCCCTCCCCGGCGGGTCGCCGGCCGCGGGCAAAAGCCGGGCGCGCCTCTGCCGCCGCCGCTGCCGCAGCCGCCGCCTCCCCCGCTTCGCCGACGGACGAGGCCGCCAGATCCCTCCAGGCCTGTGGCCTCCGCGACGCCGAGGTAAGCAGAGCCGACTTCGGGCAGTTGATCGCGCACGTCAGGTTTACTTCTGCGGTGCGCGAGGCCGACGACGCGGGGGGCGCCAGCGCGCCCGGCTCGGCGCGGGCGGCGGCGGCGGCGGCGGGGCGCGAGCGGCGCCCGCTCGAGCCGGAGGTTCTCGAGGGCGCGTTCGCCGTGGCCGAGGCGGTGGCGCCGGAGATGACAGCCGAGGAGCGCGCGGCGCTCGAGGGACGGGTGCTGCAGGCGGCGGCGGAGCTGCAGGCGAAGAAGCGCGAGGCGGCGCGGGTGCCGGGGCCGGCAAAGAGGCGTCGCGAAGACGCGCCGCGCCGGGCCGGCGCCGCCCGGGCTGCCCGGGCTGCCGCCGCCGCCCGCGCGCCCGCCGTCGGCTCGCCCCACGGCGCCGCCGCCGCGTCCTCCTCTGCCGCCTCCGGCGCCCGTCCCGGCAGCGGCAGCGGCAGCGGCGCAGCTGAAGACGCGTCCCGGCCCCCAACGTCGCCCGCACCGCCGCAAGAGGATCCCTCGGCCAGAGATGCGGCCTCGTCGGAACAGGCGATGCGCGGTCGCGAGGAGGCGGCGCGCAAAAAGGCGGCGGCCGAGGCCGAGGCGGCGGCGAGCGCGGCGGCCGCGTACGAACGGGCGGTGCGCCAGCGGGAGGGGGAGGCGCGCGTGAAGGCGGCCGCAACGGCCGAGTCCGCCGCGCGCCTCGCCGCGGCCGAGGCCAGCCTGCGCGAGGCGGCCGAGGCGCGCGAGCGCGAGCGGCAGGAGCAGCGTCGCCGCGCGGGCCTGGCGGCGGCGCCGGCCGCTGGCGGCGCCGGCTCTGGCGGCGGCGGCGGAGGCAGCGGCGGCGGCGCCACTTTCTCCACCGCCGCCGCCGCCGAGCCCTCCTCTCGCCCCGTCTCCGCCGCTCTCGCCGTCAACGCGTCCCTCGCCGCCCAGGCCGCGTCCGCCGTCGGCCGCTGCTGCCTCAACCGCGGCTTTGCGCTCACGGGCCGCCTGGGCGCGTGCCTGCGCGACCCCGAGCGCGCGCGCGTGCTGGCGGCCGAGCGGCGCGTGCGCATGCGGTGCAGCGCGGGGTGCCGCGACGTGCTCGTGCACGCGCCCGAGTGCTGGCGCGCGCTTAACGAGCGCCTGCGCGAGGAGTCGCAGGCCCTGGCGCAGGCGCAGGCGCAGGGCAAGGGCGGCGGCGGCGGCGGAGGCGGCGGGGAGGACCTCGTCAGCTGCATGCGGCGGTCGGAGCACGCGGCCGGCGGCGGAGGGGGAGGAGGCGGCGGCGGCGGCGGCGGCGGGGGCGGCGGCGCGGCCGCCGGCAGCAAGCGCCGCCTTTGCGGCGCAGACGGCCACCACAAGCTGGTCGAGTGCCCGACGGACGGCTGCCCCGGCTTTTTGCTCGAGGCGGACACGGTCGACGGCGCGCTCCCCGCCAGCGCGGCCGTGCAGCCGCTCTACCGCGCGTCCCAGGAGCAGCGCGAGGCCGCCGAGGCGGAGGCCGACTCCGAGCGGGAGGCCGAGCGGGAGGCGCGGCGGCAGGCGCGCGAGGAGGCGGCGCGCGCCGCGTCGGCGCGGCGCCTGCGGGCGACGCTGCGGCGGTGCGAGGCGCGCCCGACGAGCCTGCCGGGCATGGGCAAGCGCCCGCGACGCGCCGCGCGCGCCGTGGCCGCGGGCGCGGCAGCGGCGGCCGTCGTCATCCCCCTGAGCAACAGCGCGGAGGGCGGCGGCGCCGGCGTGGGAGCGGGCGCGGGCGGCGCCTCGTCCGTCAAGGACGAGCTCTCCGCACTCTTGGGCGGGGCGCCGCGTCCCGCGCGCGCCAAGCAGGCCGCCAAGCTCTTCTCGGCGGCCGGGCACACCGGCGCGGGAGGCGGCGCGCCCAAGCAAGGCATCTCCGTTCTGTTCAACCGCCGCGGGGCCCCCGAGGCCGCGGCCGCCGGCGCCGCCGACGATGACGACGCCCGCTGGGCCGAGGCCAACTCGGAGGACGAGCGCGAGGACGACGTTCCCGAGGAGGACGCCGCCGCGGCCAACGTCGTCGCCTGGAAGCTCGCCCAGCGCGAGAGCATGCTGGACGCCGCGGGCGCGCTCGTCGGCGTCTTGCCTCGCGTCGGCGCGCGGCCCCCGGACAGCGGCGGCGGCCCCGCCTGGCCGCCGCGCCCGGAGGACCTGCGCCGCGCCCTCCGGCGCGCCGCGCGCCTCGCCCTCCTCGCGCTGCGCGTCGAGGGACCCAGGGCGCCCGCCACGGACGTGGTGGTCCTGCGCGGCCCCGGCGTGTCGGCGACGGCGCTGGCGCGCGCCGCCGCGACCTCCTCGCGGACGGGCTTGCCGCACCGCGCCGACAGCGCGGCCGAGGCCGCCCTCTGCGACGCGGTGTCCGAGTTCGGCACGCCCCTGCGCGCGCGCGTGATGGGCGCGGCGGGCGCCGCCGCCGTCCAGTTCGCCTCGCCCGCGGCCTCGGCCGCCCTGCGCCAGACGCTGGCCGCGCGCGCCGCGCCGGCGGGCGGCGCCGGCGCCGCCGCCGCCGGCACGAGGGCGCTGGTCGCCGCCGGGTGCCCCGGGCGCGTCGAGCTTCGGTTCCTGCGGGCGTTCCCGGACGACGGTCGGCTGCTGGCGGCCTGGGACGCGCGCCCTTGGTGGCCGGCCGAGGGGTCGCAGGGCTGGCCGGGGCCCGACCCGCTGCGGCCGCTGCTGACGGCCGGCGCGCCGACGCTGGCCTCGGCGGGCGGCCTGGGCGCCGCGTTTTCGTTCCGGCGCGCGGCGGCGGCGGCCGCGGCGGCGTCGGCGGCGGCGGGCGCCTGGGACGCCGGGCGGGGGGCGGCGGCGAGGGGCGCCCTGCCGGCGTGGGGCGCGACCCGCCAGGCCGTCTACGCGCCGGGCGAGGGTGCGGGGTCGAACGGCGCGAGCGACGCGGCCTACGTGCCGGGCAGGATGACGACGGAACAGCAGCAGCCGCAGCAGCAGCAGCAGCAGCGGCCGCAGCAGCGGCCGGACGGGGCGGCGGCAGCAGCGGCCGAGGCTGCCCCGACGGCGGGCGCCGGCGGCGCGCAAGAGCGGCGCCGCGAGGAGCAGGAGCGCCGCGAGCGCGAGGCCCGCGAGCGGATCGAGGTGCGGCGGCGGCAGCGCATGCGCGAGGAGCAGGAGCGCGCGGCGGCCGAGGAGCAGGCGCGCGAGGAGGTCGCGCGCCGGGCGAAAGAGGCGCGGGAGCAGGACCGGCTGGCCGCGCGGCAGCAGGCGACGACGCCGACGCCGCCGCCGCCGCGGCCTCGACAGGCAGCGGCGCAGCAACAGGCTCGACAGACTGAGGTGGTTGCGCCTGCGCGACCGCTCTTCGCGCCTACGCCCGTGTCCATCGTCGTCAAGCCCGTGCGCAAGCCCGTGCCCTTGCCCGTGCCTGCGGCCGTGCCCGTGCCCGCCCTGGCGCCACCGCCTGCGCCCGCGCCCGCGCCGGCGCCCTTGCCCTTGAATCTGCTCGCGGCCGTGCCCGTGCCGGCGCCGGCGGCCGCGCCCACCCCCGCGCCCGCGCCTGCGCCCGCGCCCGTGCTCGAGCCGCCGCCAGCGCTGCGGCCGCCGGCCGTCGTGCTCGCAGCGGTGTTTGTGCCCCGCCCCGTATCGGTGACCGTGCCCCCGTTCCCTGTCGCCCTGCCGGCGCCCGTGTCCGCGCCTGCGCCCGCGCCCGCGCCCGCGCCGCCGCTACCGATACCGCTGCCCGACGCCGCCGTCGCTGCTGGAGTCGGTGGCGGCGGCGGCACCCTGCCGTACCTGCTGCGGATGCGCGCCCGCCGCATCCAGCAGCAGCAGCAGCAGCAGCAATATGAGTCACAGCTGCCGCCGGCGCCCGCGCACCCCCCGGCTCAAACGCCCCAGGCCTTGCCGCCGACAGAGCCGCCGGCGCCGCCGCCCGCCTCGGGCGACTCGCTCATTGCGCTGTCTCCCGGCGGCGCCCCCCCTCAGCTCGCACACGCGGCGCCTCGGGTGCCTCAGGCGCCGCCGCCTCGTCCATTGAGCAGCGGCACCGTACCCCTGTCGCGCCTCTGCCCGCGCTGCGGCGACGCGCCGTCGGCGTGGCTCGCGCTGCCCTGTGCGCACCTGGGCCTGTGCGTTGGCTGCCACGAGGCGAGCGGCGGCGGCGGCGGCGGCGGCGGGTCGGTGGGAAGTGCGGACGCGCCCGTGCTCCCGTGCGCGCGCTGCAGCGCGCCCGTCACGCGCCTACAGCGGGTGTACCTGTCTTGAGAGGGGGGAAAGTGGGAGGAGGCCACGGAGGCGGGCGGCTCAGATAGACGACGGGCACCCCCCGAGACACTAACCAAAGCCGGCCGAGCGAGCGAGCGAGCGAGCGAGCGAGCGAGCGAGCGAGACGACAAAAAGGGTGCTCCGCCCCTCCAGCGGCGGCGGCGCGGGTCCTCCTTCCTCGCTGCCTTGACCGCGTGTCGAGCGCCGCTGGCCCCCCTCCGCTCATGTTCATTTTCGACTCGACAAAACGCGCGCGCAAGCGCGAGACGATCGGGAAATTACAACGGTCATTGTTGACATCGACAAAACAAAACGCGTGGGACGACGCCGAAAAGACGAGAAAAAAGACGAGAAAAACGCACTTGTAATTGATCGCACCGTTTCCCCTCCTCCGCCCGCCGCCGTCCCTCGCGCCTCTCAAGTCTCTCTCGCATTTGCCGTCGGCTTTTGTGGGCGATCGATTACCTGTTGCAGAATCGTTTGTTGGGCACCAGTTTCGAGGCCGCCCCCAGTCGCCGTTGCCCCCTAAAAATAAAAAAACAAGAACTGATGGTGCAGCCAACGCAGCAGCGCTTCAGGACGCCGTGCCCAGCAAAACCGATGTAGGCACGGCGGGGGTCGAACCCGCAATCCCTCGTTTGCCCTGGGGCCGCTTGCATCCTTTGGCGCTCTGCCTTGCTTTGCCTCGGAGGCCAAAATTCCACGACTTGTGTGAGGGGCGGGAATTCAGCAAGGTGACCGATTGAATGCGTTCGCTTGGGTAGAAGACGAGTGCGTTATCCGATTACGCCACGTGCCCCTGATCGCCGACCCCGAGGTTTTCGAAAGACGGAAAGCACAACATTTGGCAAATTTGCAATATATAGATTGCTAATATATCTGACAATTGTTGTTTGGTAATTGTTTCTTTTCACTCGCCCCGCCAGCGCTCAAACCCGTGTGTCAAGCCGTGCATGTCTTTCTGAACGGTCTTGTGTACACGAAAAGTCTTCTTACCAGTGGTGGTGCGGATCCCCCCACGAGTTGTTTTGTTCCAAAAAGTTTGTTCCCTCTCTTGCATCGTCGCTCTCTCCCTCTTTTCCCGCGGCGGGTCCCCCCCCCTTGCCTCCACTGCCGCGCCTCACTGCGGCAGAAGCAGCCGCTCGGCCGCGTCCGCGTCGGCCGCCAGCCCCACCTCGCGCAGCGTCAGCACCGCGCGCAGCTGCAGGTACGTGAGCGTCTGCCCGCTGCGCCCCGTCAGCTGCGCCTCCTGCTGCCGCACCACGGCTGCCAGCGGCGACGCCGGCGCGCGCAGCGCGTCTCGCAGCGGGCGCAGCAGCGGCGACCCGCCGCGCGTGCGCTCGCCCGGGTGCGCGTGCACGTGCGCGTCGACAAAGCGCGCGAGCTCGGCCGGCGGCATGAGCGGCCGCGGCCCGAGCCGGAGCTCGCGCGCCAGGCGCGGCCAGTCGAAGGCCTCGGGCCGGTCGGCGAAGGCGGCGATGGCGCCCTCGAGCACGCGCGCGCCAGCGTCGCCGCTCATCAGGCCGCTGCGCTCGGCAATGGCGTAGATGCCCAGGCGCTCGGCCTCCCACAGGCGGTAGGCCTCGGCCGCGGAGACGCCGCCGCCGTTGCCGCCGCCGCCGCCGCCGCTATTGCCGCTGTTGTTGCTGCCGCTGCTGCTGTTGTTGTTTTGGCTGCTGCCGTTGTTGTTGTGGCTGCTGTTGTTGTTGTTGCTGTTGCTGTTTTGGCTGCCGCCGCTGCTGCTGCTGTTGCCGGCGTTGTTGCCGTTGTCGCTGCTGCTGCTCCTGCCGCCGCCGTTGTTGTGGTTGGCGCTGGCTCCGCTGCCGTCGCCGTTGTTGCTGCTGGTGGTGCCAGTGTCGTTGCCGGCAGCCGAGCGATGCTGCTGGTCCCTTGCAGCGGCCCCGTCGGCCGGCGCCGCGCCGGCGGGCGCAGCGGCAGCAGCAGCAGCAGCAGCAGCAGCAGCAGCAGCAGCAGCAGCAGCAGCAGCAGCAGCAGCAGCGCCCGCGGCGGCGGCGGGCGCCGCCGCCGCCGCCGCCGCCTCGAGCGCCGGGCTCGCGCTGGCCATGCGCCGCGCGGCATCGGCCGCTGCCGGCGCCGCGCGCGCCGCCGCCTCCGCCGCCGCCGGCACCGTCCCGGGCAGCACGCGCCAGAACTCGCGCGCCACCACGCGCAGGCGCGACGGGTCGCCCGGGCGCGGCGCGAGCGCGCCGTTGACGCAGACCGTGTCGCCTTCGCGCACGTCCGCGAGCAGGCGCTCGGCGACGGCGCCGGCGGCCTCGACCGCGAAGGGCAAAGGGGGCGGGCCGGAGGGGGAGAGGGTCACGAGGGCGAGGCGGGTGTAGGGGAGCTGCGAGGCGGGCGACGCCGCTGCGCCGCTGCCGCCGCCGCCGACCCCGGCGCCGGGCGTCGCCGGCTCGCCCGCCAGCAGCAGCAGCATGGGGTCGTCCCGCGGGGGCGGCATGCGGCGCGGCGCCTCGACGACGCGGCCCGTCAGCCCGACCGTGTTGACGCACTCGGGGTCGAATTCGCACTCGTCGTCGGCCAAGGGGGGCAGGCCCTCGGGGAGGGGGAGGCCGTCAGCGGCGGCGTCTCGGCCGCCGCCCTCGTCATCGTCCTCGTCGCTGACGGCGGCGACGGCGGCGGGCGAGGGCAACGGCGCGACAAAAGCCTCGGCCGTGAGGGTCCCGTAGGTGCCGTTGTCGCCGGGCGGCGCGGCTCTCGCGGCCAAGCAAGGGCGCGGGGCGGCCGAGGAGAAGCAGGGGCGCGCGCGGGACGGCGGGGCCGCGGGGGCAGAGGCGGCGGCGGCGGCGGCGGCAAGGAGGAGGAGGCGCCTGGCCGGCGCGCCTGATCCTGCCGATGATTGTGCCGCTGCTGCTGCCGAGGCTGCTGTTGTTGCCGACCTTGCTCCCGCTGCCCCTGCTGCTCCTGCCGCCGACAAGCAAGAGCAGGCCAGCCGCCTCTGGCCCGCTGCCATCACCGTTGTTGTCGCCGTCGCAGCCGTCGCTGCCGCCGTCGCCGTCGGTGTTGCGCGCGCGCGGCCGGCGGCGGCGGGCGGCGCGGCATGACGGCTGCCGCAGCTGCTGCTGCTGCTCCGCGCGCCCAGGCGGTCCATCGCTAGGCGATCCGATGCGACGGATCCGACGCTTGCTGGCGCCGACGGCGCTGTGTGGGTGGCGCGTGGCCCGGCGCTGGAAGAGGGCGGGCGGGATTTTGAAAAGAGATTTGCTCCTCTGGCTCTTTTTTGCACAAAAGAGGGCGTGGGTTCGCGGCCTTTGTCGCTTGGCGGTACTGCAGAGAACGGGTCGGGAAGTGGGTCGATGCGTGTGAGTGATGCCTGGGGCGCCGCAGAGGATGCCCCAAGCCTTTTGCCTCGCCAATGAGAGCTCAAAAGCCGTGCCTCCTCCTCAAACGCGCCGCTATGCTCCACAGCGGACCAACAACACAACGACCATCGCCAAAGCGATCCATCACTGGACCTCTTGCGACCTCCCTATCGACCCACTCCATTCAAGCCGGCCCCACAACACCGGAAGTCAAAAAGAGAGAGAGCTGCACCTTCTGCCCCCCCCTTTTCCTGTTTGGGGATTCCGTCGCAAGCGCCCTCGAGGGCCCCGCGCCCCCGCGCGCGCGACCCAAAAGGCGTTGGTCAACACCGAGTCGTCGCACCAGCCACATGGACAGTCTTTCGAGCAGCAGCGTCCCCGGCTTCGGCGCCGCGGCCACCGCCACCGCCGCACCCGCTCCGACGCCGACGCCGACGCCCGACGCAACGGCGGCGCCGTCCACCCGCCGCGGCGCGGCGGCCCCAAACATCTACGGCATCCCGGGCGGCGCCGCCGCGCCCGCTCGGACGCCCGCCGCCCCGGTCGCGGCGGCGACCCCGGAGGCGGCGGCCGCGCCCAAGCCGCACCTCCACCCCCCCCGCCGCCCGCACCTGCCCCACCACGGCCACGGCCACGGCCCCAACCCGGCCGACCCAGAGGCCGAGGCGGCGGCGGCCGAGGCGGCCGCCAAGCGCGCCCAGGAGACCGCCGCCCGCAAGGCGGCCGCGCGGCGCGAGCTCGACGAGGCGGTGCGCGCGACGCGCCCCCGGGACGCCGCCGAGGGCCTCGCGTCGGGCCTGTCGGCCGCGGCGGCCGGCATCGCCGCCGGCGTCGTCGGCCTCTTTGCCGCGCCCATCGCCGGCGCCCGGCACCAGGGCGCAAAGGGTTTCGCCAAGGGCGTGGCCGCGGGCGTGGCCGGCGTGGTCGTCCTCCCCGTCGCGGGCGTCGTGGGCGGCGCCGTGCAGGCCGGCCGCGGCCTGGCCAACCAGGCCGAGGCCACGCGCGAGAAGCGCGCGGGCAAGGTGTGGGACAAGGAGCGGAAGGAGTGGGCCGACCCGCCGGGCACGGCGCTGCAGCCGTTCGACGCCGACGAGGCGGCCCGCCGCGCCCGCCTGTCCGCCGCCCCGCCGCCCGTCGACTACTACGCCCTGCTCGAGGTGTCCCGCGACGCCACGCCCGAGCAGATCAAGCGCGCCTACTACGTCCTCGCGCGCAAGCACCACCCCGACAAGAACCGGACTCCCGCCGCTGCCGGCGACGGCGGCGCCAGCGGCGGCGGCGGCAATGGCGGCGGCGGCGGCAACGACGGCAACGGCCCCGAGGACGCCACCGCCAAGTTCCAGCGCCTGGGCGAGGCCTACCAGGTGCTGTCCGACCCGCAGGCCCGCCAGCGCTACGACCGCTTCGGCGCCGTCCCCAGCGAGTTTGTCGACGCCGCCACCGTCTTCGGCGCCCTCTTTGGCAGCGACCTTTTCGCCCCCTTGGTCGGAGAGTTCATGATCGTCACGGCCACGGCGCGCGGCTTCGGCGCCGCGGGCGGCGGCGGCGGCGACGGCACCGGCGGTCCCTCTCGGGAGGAGGAGGCCGCCATGGAGGCGATCCAGGTGGCGCGCGTGGCCAAGCTGGCCGCCAGCCTGCGGCGCAAGCTCGAGCCGCACGTGCAGGGGGAGCGCGAGGCGTTCGCGGCGGTGGAGCGGTGCAACGCCGAGGCCCTGGCGGCCGCGTCCTTCGGGGGGGTGATGCTCGACGCGATCGGGTGCGTCTACGGCCGCGAGGGCAGGCTGGCCGCGTCCGGCAACGTGTTCGAGCGCGGGCTGGTGCGCCTCAAGCGGACCGGTGCGTCCGTCGGGGGGCAGTTTGCGGCGGCCAAGGCGGCGGTGGCGCTGCACCAGCACCAGCAGCAGCTGCAGACGATGGACGAGCGCATGCGCGCCGCGGCGGCGGCGATTCAGGTGAGAAGAGAGGGATTCGTGCGGCGAAGGACAGTCAGGGGGGAGGGGGGAAGGAGAAGAAGCGACGGCGAGACGACGGCTTTTTTTTTGACGCGCTCGCCCCAAAAAACAAAACAACACTCCTCGAGGCAAACAACTAACCCCCGGCCCCCCCTCCTTTTCGCCCCCGAAATCCCACAGCACCACCAGGAGGCGGCCGGCAGGCAGCGCGAGGCCAAGGCGAGCGAGGACAAGGGCAAGGCGGACGAGGCGGCGGCGGCGGCGGCGGCGGCGCATGCGGCGGCGGCCGGCGCGCCCGAGGAAAAAGTGCTCACGCCGCTGCCAGAGGGCGAGGTGCGCGCCTTTTTGCAGGCGCTGTCCGAGCAGCGCGCCGAGGCCGAGGCCCAGGGCGCCCGCCTCGCCCTCGCGGCCATGTGGGCCGCCAACATCGTCGACCTGCAGCGCACGCTCCATTCGGTGTGCAAGCAGGTGAGGCCCCCGATCAAAAAAAGGGGAGAGCGAAAGGAGACAGAGCGAAAGGAGGGCGCGCGCGCGGCGGCGGCGGCGCCGCCCCCGCTCTCCCCCGCCTTTCCTTCCGACCCCCCTCCTCCCCCGATGTCATCTCTTCACGGCCTTGTCGCTCACTGTGCCAACACACTGACCAACCGACCGCCACCCGCCCCCACAAAACAAAACAAAACAACGAACCCATCATTAATCACGAGCAAGGTGCTGAAAGAGCCGGGCGTCGACAGGGAGACGCTCCGGGCGAGGGCGGCGGCGCTGGTCGACCTCTCTAAAATTTACCGGGCGGCCGAGTCGCCCGACGGCCAGGGGGGCAAGGACGAGGCGCTCAAGCGCATGGCCGAGATGATGTCGGGCGGGGCCAAGGGGGGGGAGGAGGAGGGGTGAGCGCGGGCGGGCGAGCGGGGGCTGCGGCGGCGCGAGGCCGGGCGTGATTTTTCCTGCCGAGCAGCCGCGGGCGTGATTTTGCTCGTCGTCTCAGTGTTCTTCATATCTGCAGCAAGGCAAGGCAAGGCAGCATGTGGATCACACACCACTGCACGGCATCGAAATCACGGAAAGAGCGCGCGCGAGAAAAAAGACCCGACGGCGGGTTGTCTCTCTCGCCCGTCCGTCGCCCCTCGCTCGTTCGCCCGTCGCGCGCCGTCGTCGCGCCATTTCCCTCGCGCGCCGCGGCGCTCACACCTCGTCCTCGTCGTCGTCGCCGCCCTCGCCCTCGCCCTTGCCGGACGACCCCACGCTCGGCCCGCACCGCGCCCGCATCACCTCGTACAGCTCCGCGCCGTCAAAGATGATCGGAAAGAAGTGGATCTGCCCCTCCGGCTTGGTCTGCGTCTCCTTGAAGTAGACGAGCACGGGGAAGCCCGGCCACCAGAACTCCCAGTTGACGAACGACTCGTACGCCCAGCGGTTGCGCCCGCCCACGAAGGCGTTCTCGGTCTCGCTGCCGTCGTCGCCCGGCTGCTTGCCGGAGATGACGACCTCGAGCGCCTCGTCGTCGAAGACAAAGCGCACGCGGGTGGCCTGGACGGCCAGAAAGGCGCCGAGGACGCCGAACAGGCCCGCGGCCCCGACGTTGTGCCCCGCGGCCGAGGCGGCCGACAGCGCGGCGAGGGTGGCCGGGATCGCGAAGCTCGGCTGGGGCGTGACGGTCGGCCGGACGACGCGCTTGCGGGGCGCCGGGGCGGCCTTTTTCGGGCTGAAAAAGTTGAGGAGCTGTATTTTTGTTATTTGTTTTCGTTTCGTTTGTGTGCGGTGTGGTGGGGGGCAATATTGTTGGGGGAGGGTGAGATCGACGGACGGACGATGGGGGAAGGGGCGGGGACAAGGAGACGCAGAGGAAAACGACGCACCGCTTTGGGCGCGACGGCCGCCGACGCCGACGCGCGCGAGCGCCGGACGGCTGTGTTTTTGTTTTTTGTTTTCCGGGCGGGGTCGGTTGAGGAATAAGAGGTGAGATCTCGGTCAATGGATCGGCCAGGGCGGCGAGCGAGGCGCGTGGCACCGGCGCATGCGTCGGATTGTCGCTGTCTCTCTCTGTCTCTCGTCTCGGCGCGCGCGCGCGTGCGAGAGAGAGAGACAGAGGCAAAAGTGCGCGACGCCCGTTTGTGGCGGTGGTGTGGCGATACGCACCGGGAGCCTGGCCCGCGACCTGCTGGGAGCGTAGCCGCATCATCTTGGTATGCGGGGTGTGGATTTTGGGATCGGATGGCGAGCCGCAGATCAGGGCTTGTCTGCCGTCTTGGGTGCGCGCGACGCCGACGCCCCCGCCCCCGCCGAGCGCGCGGCCGCCTTGCCCGCCGCCGACGGCGCGCGGTATTCGCTCTCGCCACCGCCCCCTCCGCCGCCCGGCCGCGGCCGCGTCGTCATCGCCAGCCTGCACCA
>Ga0105055_10002757_pt1 | contig 27025 bp, 30 predicted proteins | sample BON03_FD_78090 | JGI IMG/M metagenome (GOLD analysis project Ga0105055, IMG submission 78090) | Freshwater microbial communities from Lake Bonney liftoff mats and glacier meltwater in Antarctica - BON-03 | ecosystem: Environmental > Aquatic > Freshwater > Ice > Glacier meltwater | place: Lake...
CGACTGGCACGACTGGCACGACTGGCACGACTGGCACGACTGGCACGACTGGCACGACTGGCACTGGAACAACATCGGGAGGTACGTCAAACGCTACAAGTGATCCGCGAACCGCATGGACGCCCCTTGAATTTCCGACCGGTGTCATGATCACCACCAATAGCCTGCCTGCCGAAAGTTCGCTCGGCAATCTTGCTCAGGTTCAGCCGCAGGGCAATGATAGTTTTACCAGTACCAACACGATCGAAACGCCTTTGCAAACAACATCCACCGATCCAGAACTTGGTGTGGGTGAGAAAGAGTTGCGTGTCAAATCAACGGCAACGGTGGCTCAGAATTGGGTGAGTAGTGAAGAGTGGTCTGTGACTCAGACGCGTCGCAATGAATTCACGAGTGAAGAGGAATCCGAGCGAGCAGACGGCACAAAAGATAAATTCGAAAGGACCGGTATCGAAACGTTGTCGATCACGATTATCAACGGCACACGTCGTATCGTCACTTGGTCAAAGTCGGACACTTTTGGATTCGGCGCAAAAGAAGGTCAGGATCCCGCTCAATACCAGACGTCCGCAGTCTCTGGGGCAACGCCTAACTCCAATAACGGCGATGGCACCACAAACGGCGCGAGCGGGAACACAGATTCGGGATTTGAATCCGGGATCAAAACGCACGCGGAAGTCAGTATTTCGTTTGAAGACCAGATCATCACTTTGCCGGACGGCAGACAGGCTCATGTTTATAGTCTGAGCTTCGGCACAGGGCGTTCGTTCAGGAGCAAAGTCGAAGGTGGATATGGAATCAAACAGAGGGAAGGAATTCTGAAACCGTTTGGTGCAGAATCGGAGGGCGGAGCCCCGTCACAAGGGTCACAAGGGTCACAAGGGTCACAAGGGTCACAAGGGTCACAAGGGTCACAAGGGTCACAAGGGTCACAAGGGTCACAAGGGTCACAAGGTGGAACGACCGGCACGTCAGGTTCAGGAGGTTCCGGCAGCAGCACCGCCCCGAATCTCACGAACTTTTCACCAGGCCTGATCGCGAACAGACAAGTCGAACCCGGAGGCAACGGATCCAGTGTTGATGCTTCAGGCGGATTCAGTTTCGGGGCGGGTGCTTCTGTCGGTTCGTCAATCATCGTGAGTGCGGTCGTGCCGTTTGGAGAGTCGATAGACGATGTTTCTGTTTCCGGAGGCACGGGCTTTTTTGCTGCTGCCGATACAAGTGCTGATGTGAACGAAAGTATTGGACTAGCGTCTCAGGAATCTTCAGGGGCCGACGGCACGGGCAGTGCGGGACATGAATATCTTTCCTTTTCCGCGAGCGGTGGTGGTGGCGGCTCGAAGGACTTTCATTTTTCTGCCGGCGCACAATTCGGCGGGTTTAGTGAGCCGGTTCCGGTTTACGGTCAGGGTTCCGCACTGACCTCGGCATTGATGGCATCTGCCGATCATGCAACGCCCTCCGCTGCTCCCGCTATTGCGCGATTGGTCGCGGATGGACCAACAGACCCAGATGCTGATCCGGAAGAACCAACAATCGACATTGGTTTCGGACTGAAGATCAAGAACTACGGCAACGGCAGTTCAGAGATCGTATTCTCAAAAACCGAGCATCCGTCAATGTTCGATACGGTTCAAATCGGACATGGATCAGGCTCCTCTTCAAACTCTGAGAGTTCTATTGACATCAGTACCGATGCAAATGGACTCCCAGCACTGACAGCCAAGGTGAAATTTGACGCCAGTGGCGGTTCAGTGACAGGAATCGTGAAGACGTTTGTGATGCCTTACCCGTCGAATTTGTTGGGTTGGCTGGGCTCCAATGCAGTGGGGTTCGTTCACAAATCGACGACGACGGACGGCAAGGGCACAACAATGTCCACCAACGGTGACTTCACAATCACGGTCGGGATGACCGGTAACATTGGTGTCACGGCCACAATGACGGCTGGATTCGATGAAATTGTCTCACGTGTGTCAAAGGCCGAAAACTTTGCCACGTTCGATGGTGGTGATGGAGGGTTATTCCACAGAGATCAGACGATCCTCAGTTCTGCGATCTACACGGTCATCATGTCGGGAAACCTCGTCGATGGTTTCACGACAACCACCCACTTCAAATCAAATTCGACGATCACGGAGGCGACCACAGGAACGCCGCCTGTGACGACTCCGAATGGAGGGGATGAAGACGACGCCACATGGACGATCATGTTAGACGCTTTTCAAACCGGCCTGGATATTGCTGGTCTTGTACCGGGACTCGGCGAGGCAGCGGATTTATTGAATGCCGGGATTCATGTGGCTCGAGGAAATTATGGTGATGCGGCGGTTTCCCTGGCAGCGATGGTTCCGGTGTTGGGAGCAGCGGCGACGGCCGGAAAACTCGGTACGAAAGCCGCCAAGATGGCGGGCAAAGTCGCAGGCAAAGTGGATGAAGCTGCTGCTGGGATTAAGCAGGGCATCAGCAAGATGCAGGACGCCTGCAAGGGCTCGAACTGTTTCATTGCGGGAACACAGGTACTCGTCGCTGTCGATGGACAAAGTGTTCCGAAAGTGGCGTTGGCTGATCCGGAAGATGCCCTTGCCATCGATCAGTTGTTTGCGGCTCCCGATGTGGCGTTGGACTTCGACCGCTACGCGGCTGCCGGAGCGTTTCTGCTGGCCGCTGGCCTGACGGTTCGTCGCCCGGCCCGGTTGTCTCGCCGCCGCCGAAAATCTGCAGCGGAAGCAAACTGATCTGGTGTTCTGCTCGATTATTCCCGAACCTACATCCTTCAGAAAGCATATCCATGAATTCATCATCTTCAGATCAGACAGTTCCATCCCGAGCACCGCTCTCGAAAACTCGCCGCGTCGCCATCGCCGCCTGCCTGTTGCTGGGCGGGCTGTTTTCCGTTCGTTCGCTGACAACACCTGTTGAAGCCACACCTGCGATCGCGAAAGCACAACCATTCGCGGCAGTGTCGCTCGCTGCAGAAATTTCACCGTCACAACCGAAGCTTGTGACGAAGAACATTGAGGATATCAAGGCTGGTGACTTGGTTCTGGCTCGCGATGAGCATGGCAGCAGTATCGGCCTGAAACCGGTGAAGGAGGCCTACCGACGCACGTCAGATCATCTGCGTCATCTGACCTTCGAAGCGACCGATGGCAAGCAGCAAACGCTATCGACAACCGACGAGCATCCGTTTTGGTCCGTCACGGTCGAAGCCTTCGTCGAAGCTGGCTCCCTCGAACTTGGCCACACCGTCACCAACGCCGACGGCCAGACGCAAACGCTCGTCGCCACCTCCCGAGAAGAATTCCAAGGCGGCATCCCCGTCTTCAACTTCCAGGTTTCTGACTTCCATACCTACTTCGTCGCCGCAGATGCTGACAAGCCGACGATGCTCGTGCATAACGCGGATTATTCGATGCCGGCATACGTCGGTTCTGCAACAAACCCGATTCCTGTTGGCCGACCTAGCCAGAACGTTGATGAAATCATTGGAGCGGTAAGCAATATTCCGCAGAGTTTGAAAGGAACGATAAGTCAAACTGAAGGAGCTGCGCGGCAGCTTGCTGAAGAAGTGGCAAAGAAGAAAGGCGTCTCTCCGACGATTATCGGGCCAGAATCACATCTCGGTGGATTGCCGCACTTTCATATCAAAGATCTCAGAGATTGGCATTTCTGGTTCTAGGTGTACTCATTCACCGCTGACAGGAATCATTTGAATGGAAGCAAGGTTCAACACCAATCTCGTGGGATGCCTTTATAAGGAAGTCTTACACGAAGCGGCAGAGCGAGGTTTCTCCTATTCGTTCGTACTTCGAGATGATTATCCTTACCAACCCGAGGTACATGAATTAATTCAGGCTTGCTCTACGCCCTCGAGTCGTCTAAGTCGTGTGTCGGAGTGGCCCAGTACTAAACTACACCGGGGTGGTGCAACTCTTTTTAAGGATGATCTTCACGCCATCGTCCTGCCGACGCTGATCAGCGTGGGGAGTTTGTTTTCTTAGACCGGCCCGCAATGCCCCGAGGATCTTGCAATTTACAAGGACGAGTTGACCGTTCTTTCGGCATCGGCCCATGAACGGTTGGGAATTATTCGCCCCGATGCATTCTCTGCGTTTTTGGAGAGACGTTTACAAGTGTGGCTTTCAGAGACGTCGCGTTAGTCCTTAACCAAGCGGACGCTATCGGCTGGTTGGCAAGGGCGAGGTCAGAGCCTGAATTGTTGGACGAGAAGATTGAGTTTGCCACTGCCTATGCCAGTGATGCGTCTGTTTATGTGGTAGCTGTCCATTGTGCGCGGCGTGAAGTTTCTTCAGTCTTGTCGTCAGTGGATTCGTTCGAGACGTGAGGGTTCGAATGTTGGCGGTGTGCGTGTCTGTTTTCGGTTCGTTCGCTGACAACATCCGCCGAAGCCAGACCGGCGATCGCTAAAGTTCAGCCATTCGCTGCAGTATCGCTCGCTGCAGAAATTTCATCGTCACAACCAGGCTCGTCACGAAGAATATCGAGGACATTAAGCCGGGTGACCTGGTTCTGGCTCGCGATGATCACGGCAGCAGTATCGGCCTGAAACCTGTGAAGGAGGCCTACCGGCGCATGTCGGATCATCTCCGTCATCTGACCTTCGAAGCGACCGACGGCGAACAGCAAACGCTGTCCACGACTGATGAGCATCCGTTCTGGTCCGTCACGGCCGAAGCCTTCGTCGAAGCTGGCTCCCTCGAACTTGGCCACACCGTCACCAACGCCGACGGCCAGACCCAAACACTTGTCGCCTCATTCCGAGAAGAATTCCAAGGCGGCATCCCCGTCTTCAACTTCCAGGTCTCCGACTTCCATACCTACTTCGTTGCTGCATTTGCTGACAAGCCAATGATGCTCGTGCATAATGCGGAGTGCAGTCCAAATTTTCCTGCTGGCGTAGGAAGTAGCGACGTTCCCGAGTTTCGCGGTAAAATGAATACAACTCTCGAAGGTACGCTAAACGCGGTTGACGGGGTCAAGCAAAAAATCAAAGGGACAGTTTCTCAAAGTGCGTTGCAAGCAGAGGAACTGGCTCAGCAAGTGGCAGCAGCAAAGGGCATAGAAAACCCCATTATTCGTGTTCATCCTGGACATAAGGGTGTAGGATTGCCACATCTGCATGTCGATGGTATCGACGGGTGGCATTTCTGGTATCAATGAACGCCCTTCTGGGAATGGGGAATTGACTGAAGGAAAGAAGAAATGAACCCTAGCAGGTGGCAACTATTTACATCCTGTAATCCCGCAACGTACGACAGGCTTATCGAGCAAATGATTGCTGAACGATCCATGTTCTCTTTGACAAGTCTTGAGGGACGGTTTAACGAGATCTGGCCTATGTGGAGTGCAATCAAACGACATGTTGTAGAGGAGAAAAGGACGACGCAGACCCCGATAGGATACAAATCACTTTCACTAGTGCGGACATTTCGTGCCTGCGAAGGACTGCGCTCATTTCTGAATGCACCAGGTGGACTGTTCGAATGGTGTCATCCGACTTGGCCCGAAGACCTCTGTATTTATGATTCAAACATTGAGCCCTGGCTAATCACCGTTTCGCATGAACACTACTTCTTGTGTGACCTGAACCTAGTCCCGCTCGGTCTCGGTGTTGATTTTGAAGTTGGTGATGGCAATGGAGTGGGCTGCTGTTGAACGATTCTGGGTTTAAATATGATTCGGTTCGACAAAATCCGAATGCAACCAACGTCGCCGAAATTTCGTTGGTGCCGAGGTTGTAACATTGATGGCGGACACTATCGGACTTTGATTCACTCGGCGATAGGAGGCTACTTTAGTTTTATTGTCCGGCCCGGTGTTTATCCAAATTGGCTTTCGAGTCTACTTAGAAGAATAGACTCCAAAATGGTGGTGACGGAAACGAGTGATAGTTGGCCTGGAACAAATCTATGCTCTCGACCCGTAGGCGTCTATGTTTTACCAATTACGGACTCATTGTTAGATTTGCTGTTTGAGGCGAAGTCATTGTTCGAATGGCGGCATCCCGCTCTACCTGAAGATCTTGCATTTTATACGTCTGACGAACAATTGTGGTTCTATTCGACGACACATGAATTTGAATGGGGAATCAATGAGGATCTGGCTCGCCCGGACGTGGCGGAGTTCACTTCAAATCTGAAGGTACACTGGTTTTGACGCGACTGGCGGAGTTACCGATATGGGCTTGCATTGGAGCAACCGAACGGTAAACAGCCTCAAGGACTGTTCAAAACTGTACTAACCACCTTGAATTCTTGATGGGACTTGGATATGTAACCGGCGGCGACGAAGATTTGCTGCGGAAGCAAACTGATCTGGTGTCCTGATCGATTATTCCCGAACTTACATCCTTCAGAAAGCATAACCATGAATTCTTCATTTTCAGATCAGACAGTTCCATCCCGAGCACCGCTCTCGAAAACTCGCCGCGTCGCCATCGCCGCCTGCCTGTTGCTGGGCGGGCTGTTTTCCGTTCGTTCGTTGACAACACCTGTTGAAGCCACACCTGCGATCGCCAAAGCTCAGCCATTCGCCGCCGCATCGCTCGCTGCAGAAATTCCATCGTCACAACCGAAGCTCGTCACAAAAACATCCAGGACTCTTGCGCTGCTCTCTGTTATCTAGTGGTCTCATGCGATAGCATCAGACGCACAACGGCGCGTCAGGTTCGCGAATTACTTGTTCCGAGGCTGGAGCCTGGGAACGAGAACGACATCAATTACATATTGGGAGGGAGCTGAATCACATGCTTACTCATGCAGGTTGCCGGGAACGGCAGGCGAGACTTTGGCAACGGCTGCCGGAAGAAATTCTGTGGGTGCTCGTCGGCGATTCCAGACATGTTCAATACTTCAGCAACTTTCGAATCAATCCGATCAGCTTTTCAGCGGATCAGAAAGTACTGTTAATACTGACGCGCGATGGTCAGGCAATTCTGCTGGCGGATAATTTTGCAAAACGGTCAGCGACTGTGCCCTATTTCGTTGATCAGGAGGTGATTATTCCCTGGTACACGCACAAGAAATCTGTCACGAATCGTGACGACGCACTTTGCCTGGCTCTGACCGAAATTGAACACGTCTGGAGCGGCACTACGGGTCTGATCGAGCCCGAAGGCGTTTCTGAAATGGTGGCCGCGATGGTCGCTGAAGATGCGGCATGGCAGTTTGCAGAAGACGAAAACCAAGAACCAACGACTCTCGGAACGTTGATCCGATCTTTACGAAGGTCAAAGCATGCAGATGAAGTTGAACTTTTGAAAACCTGCATGCGGGCGGGCGAAGCCGGTCATCATCGAGCGTTTGAGGTGATCAAACCGGGCGTTTCGGAATTCGAAGTGTATCTGGAAGTTCAGCGAGCGGCTCAGAAGGCTGCGGGTTGCCCATGCATCGTCTACGGCGACTTCCGCGCGACGAATGCCGCATTGCACAAGGCGGGTGGATTGCCGACGCAGTACCGGCTGCAGGACGGCGATCTGTTTATTCTGGATTACAGCGTGATTATTCACGGTTATCGCAGCGATTTCACGAACACGATCTCGGTGGGAACTCCGTCTGAAAAAATCATTGCTCAGTTCGAAGCCTGCCGCGATGCCATGGCAGCAGCCGCAGCGATGCTGAAAGCCGGCGTGGCCTGCCGAGATCTCTGGCAAGCAGCATCGGCAGTTTTGGAGTCACGCGGCTTTGGACCTTTAGCTCATCATGCGGGACATGGACTTGCGCTGGAGCATCCTGAACCGCCGGTGCTTGTTTCAGAAAGCGATGATGAACTAATGGCAGGAGATGTAATCACGCTCGAGCCCGGCTGCTACATCGAAGGGCAGGGCGGTATGCGGTTTGAACACAATTATCTGATCACCGAAGACGGCAGTGAGCAGTTGAGTCAGCATCATATTGGTCTGACGGCGTAATGTCCTGAAACTGTGTCAGTCGCAGATTGATGGGTGGCCGGGGTTGGAGAGCGATAGCTCGAAACCCCGGGGCTTCCTTCGCTCAGTAGGGCGATCGGCAGGAAAGGAAATCCCATCGGCGAGTTCGCACTCCGCCCGCCAGATGACCATCAACCATGCGGAAGGATGCAGATCTGAGGACAGATCTGCCTACGTCGTGTATTCCGAATTCAGCCGCACGTATTCCTGAGTCAGGTCAGACGTCCAGAAGCGGACGGCTTCATTTCCGGAACAGCGGCCGCCGGAGACTGAGAGCTCCAGATGGACGTCGCGGTTGGATTTGAGCTGCTTTGAAAGTGCGATCGCATCAAATGGCACCGGTGTGCCTGCGCGGTAGACTTCGATGCCGTTGATGTGCAGTGAGACATAGGCTGTGTCAAAATCCACATTGGCGTAACCGGCGGCGGAGACGATGCGGCCCCAGTTTGGGTCGCCGCCAGCGACTGCTGTTTTTACCAACGCGCTGTCAGCGATTTCTTTGGCCATGCGATAGGCTGCATCACGAGTTTCCAGACCATTCACATCGATCGTGATAAAATGATCGGCACCTTCGGCGTCGCGGATAATATCAGTCGCCAGCTTCTGGCAGACATGTTGAATCGCTTCGCGGACTTTCGCAAAATCATTTTCCGAGAGTGTCCCGCCAGACGCTCCGTTGGCCAGCAACAAAACGGTGTCGCTCGTGCTCATGTGACCGTCAACACTAATGCAGTTGAACGTGCGATCAACGCCGAATCGCAATGCGGAATCACACTGGTCTGTGGTCAGTTGGGCGTCCGTCATTACGACGGAAAGCATCGTCGCCATGTTCGGTGCGATCATCGCCGCGCCTTTGCAGACGCCTGCAACTCGCAAGCTGCCGCCGGCAACCGCGACATCAACGGACGTTAGTTTCGGAAACGTATCTGTCGTCATCATGGCAGTCGCTGCGTCCAGCAGATGCATGTCTGAGTTGCCGAGCGATTGAACGCCGTGGGGAATCCCTTTCAGGATGAGAAGCATTGGCAATGGTACGCCGATCACACCTGTCGAGCACACACAGACAGATTCCGCACTGCAGCCAATCTGTTCGGCAAATGCTGCTGTCATGATCTTCGCGTCGCGAATGCCGGGTTCACCGGTTGCAGCATTTGAGTTTCCTGAATTAATAATCACGGCTCGAGCGGTTGTGGATGGCACACGTTGCTTTGAAACAATCACCGGCGCACCGCAAACTTTGTTCGTCGTAAATACGCCAGCGGCTGTGGCATCACGATCTGAAACAAATAAAGCCAAGTCGGATTTTCCGCTGACCTTAATTCCACAGATTGTGCCTGAAGCCTGGAAACCAACGGGAAGCTGGGCTGTCGACGGAGCACGAGTACTCATGTACGATTGTTTCCTGTAATTTACAACGTGTAATTCATGATCACTGGTTCGCCGGTTTCGGGTTTGGGACTCCAGTTCACGTCGAATCGTAACACTTTCGATGTCGTTCTGCTGCCCTCCGGCATTTGCAGCACGAGGAGTGCGTAAGATGGCGTTTCACCATTTGTCGATTGAGTATCAACGCACGGCAAAGTGATGGTCGATTGGTCGATGTGTTGGTACGTTACAAGGATCGTGCGAGGCTGGCCGTCAATTTCGCCAGTGAGTTCTGCGCATCGCAGATCGGGGAACTCGCGCACAAAGACCAGTTCCGTAAAACCTCGTTCTGAAAGTTCTTTCTCAACCAGGGAACAGCAGCTTTTCCAATCGTCGTGGGGCAGTACTTCCGTTGCTGCTGCGGACTTCACGAGATCGCTGAAAACATCAATCGCCGGAATGACAATGTTGCTATCCAGTTCCTGGGCTTTTGACAGGTCTTCCGCCGCCAATGTTTTTTTACCGTTGCGATAGTTCACGACGCCACGATTCATCCATGCTTTGGCGAAGTCCGGGTCCAGCTCAATCGCTTTGGAATAGTCACTTTCCGCTTCCGTCAGTGAGTTCATGGCAAGATGGACATTGCCTCGTTGAAACCACGAAGACGCATCATCGGGGTACAGTCTGATTGCTTTATTATAGTCATCGAGAGCACCTGGATAGTCCTGTTGGTCGAAGCGGCAGAGACCTCGGTTTCGATATCCCAGGAAATCTTCACGATCCAGATCGACAAGTTCTGTGAATGCTGCAACTGCCTCGTCGATCCGCTTGAGTTTTGCGAGTTGTACGGCTTTATTGTTTAACGCATCTGTTCGAAATTCATCCAGTTTCAGGCAAGCGTCGTAGTCCGCGAGTGCCTTCTCTGGAAGTTCGAGATTTTCATAGGCGACCCCACGCTGAAAGAATGCTTCCGAGTTCTGAGGTGTTGCTTCAATCACACGGTCAAGTAGCGGAATTGCGTTGGCTGTCTGGTCTTGTGCCATCAAAATTCTTGCGCGTTCGAGCATGACTTCCGGGGAATCCGGGCTTCGCGCACAGCCAGTCATCACAAACGCCAGACATATCGCTGATGTCAAATAAATTCCAGAGACGGATTGCGGGTGAAGATTCATAGCAGGCTGTCTTGCAAAGGCGTTTGGTGTGAAGGATCTACTGGACAGGGTGTTTCCGCCTTAGGCAATCAGAGTTTCCAGAGCGTTGCGGATTTCGCGGAGCGATACCGGCAACATGCAGCATGCCACATTTGGCATGGAATTCAAGTGCGGGATGAGTGATGCCTGACTTGGTGTTAACAGGATCAGTAATGGCATATTCCCATAGTCGATCAGATCGCAGGCCAGAGTCAACGGATCGGTTCCAAAATATCCACTGCCGTGTACAACGACTGCAGAATACGGCTGACGATTCAGCAGATGCATTGCTCGTTCGCCATTATCGACGGCGCGACAATCCAATCCGTGACCTCGAAAATGCTCTCGCAGGGCAGTGCGATGCTGGCCATCAATCGCAATCACCAGAACACTGCCAATCGGCGTCGGCATAGAAACTGGGTGGACCCGTTGCGGGACATACGGAGTTTCTAACGTCAATGCGGTCACGGCAAGCCGTGACGTGATTTCTGGTTGCAAATCATCAATGTTCAACGCGTTGTGTGGCATTGTTAAAGGCTGGTCATCGACAACTCTTCCGATAGAAGCAGCAGCCGTGCGTGGGGCAAAATGGTTTTTTAGCCAAGAAAGTCGAGACCGCCAGATCTCCGGATCAGCAAACGAAAGATAGGCGAATGTCATGATCAGTCCGAATGTCCACATTCCCAGGAAGGCACCGATGCCAAAATGCATCCCCGTCCCCATCGCCAGCACCAAAGGCCGCAGTCGATGATTCCAGACCAGCACAATAAACGATGTCTCCCACGCGATCGTAATGTGCGCGATCAAAAACGGAAGCCATGGCATCCATGCCATCCATGTGAGGTCAAGCGTCTGATATTCCTGATTCGCGATGACATTCCACATCGCTTCGCCCGTCCACCAGGTTGGACCCTTCAGCTTCGAAAACCCCGCCCAGAAATAGATCGCACACAAGTGCAGTTGTATCAAGCGGCTGGCCATGCGAGCCGACGCATATCGAACCGGTGCAGAGTCCATGGCCATGCCTTTTCTGCGGCACCACCATTTGCGGATAAAATTGTCTGCTGAAACAGCAGCGCCGCTGGGGGCCATCGCCAGATAAAGGCACATCACGCCAAGAATCTGGTCAAATCCGAAATTCGCAACGGGCACGCGTTGCGAATAAGAAATTGTAATCAGAAATGACAGTATTGATGTCACTCGCGTGGCGGCACCGATGCAAAACATGGCTGCAATGACCAGACAGACAATATGCGCGGGCCATAAATACTGATCGTCCAGCCAGAACCAGAATGAAAACACAAAGCGTGATTCATACACTCGCTTTACGGCTTCAAGCGGTTGAACTCCATGATGTCCGAAGAATGTTTCCAGTTGCAACGACCATATGACAAGATTGTAAAACAGCAACCAGCCTGTCAGCAAACGCATCAACCCCAACATCAAGGGGTCGAGTGGTTCAAACCAGAAACGATGCCATGCTGCACCGACCTGGTCTGCCATGTTTCGGATTGAATCGAGTATGCTCAGCAGTCGATTTGAACGAAAGTTTTCGGTCATCGAAGCATCCTCTCAGAAGTTTTGAGCCACTGAGGAATCCGATTCATCCGGGATTTCGGAGAAGTCAAATTCACCCAGAGGCTCATACTGAAAGGTATCAGGATCGTCGAGTTTTCCGCCGGCCTGAAGACGAAGAATTGATGACGGCTCATGGCTGACTCGTGTCAGAGAAATCTGTTCGCCGCCAAATTGACTTGTGAAGTGCCGACCATACGCTTTCAGCATTTCTTTCTGAGTCTCATCATCAAAGGCCCAGACGTTTTCCGCCAACATGAAGTAGCGATGGTAGAGCAATCGCGGTCGAATGGCGACATCCGGAAATCGCCCGACGACAGGTGCTTCGCCCTTGCGCCGAATTTCCCATCCAATCAGAGTGCTGGGACCAGGATCCGGCGCGAAAAAGTGATAGCCATGATTCAGGAACAGAGCCTCGTTGTAAGGCAGCGCTATCTCATATCCGTCCTCAAGCAACGGCGACGAAGGCGGCATCGCGGCCGGTGAGATAAAGACTGCGAAGACGTGAAACATGAGCCACAAACTGAGCAACATGTAGCCGATCTTGCGAAATAGTTTTAGCGTTCCACCAACCATCGGCGCGGTTCACGACCTGAAACCAAATTGCTCGGCAATCGCGTCATCATGTCGCGAGCGGCAATCAAATAGGGAACGACATCCGTGGCCAATCATTTGTACTGGCGGAATGCAAAGAAACGCCAGTGGTAATCCAGAATTACTGGCGACCAGTTGACGTTTCTTGAATTCCATTCTCACTGCACTGCCTCGTCTACGAGGCTGCAATGCCAACTACCATGCGGAAGAACCGCCAGATGACATCGAACCGTAAGAGCCAGCCGTTCCATGTGAACCAGCCGTTCCATGTGAACCAGCCGATCCGTGTGAACCAGCCGATCCGTGTGAACCACGATGTGCGCGAGGTGTTCTCGGTGGACGAACTCGACCGCCAGAAGATCCGCCAGCCGAACCACCGCTTGAAGCGGATGATTCGTATGATCCTGTTGATCCACCGGATGACAATGAGCCTGTTGAGCCGTGTGACGCAGCCGCGCGGCGTGCTCTGCGCGCTCCGTGTGAACCGCTTGATGCTGAGTCTCCGGAAGACTCATAAGATCCACCCGAGCTGCCATGTGAACCGTAAGAGCCGCCGAACAGGCCAGCTTCAGACAGGTTTCCGAAAGCCATCATTCCAGCCAAAGCACCTAAACATACGAAACGAGCAAACTTCATTACAAACCTCCCATTTGTTTAATTTGTACCCCTAGAACAGCGCAGACAACGCAATTACACAAGGCGGGGCAATATGTAACGATAAAGGAGATTGCGATGGCTGTCAAATCAAGTGCTTGAGGTAATTTTGAGAGTTCCGTTTAAAGGACTGCGTCGGATCGTTACACCAAAACACATGAATTCATCTGTACAGGCTATTGGTGGTAGTGGCTCTGTTCGAAATGCGATCATCCGCGAAGGGTCGTCTTCAAGCGGCGGAGTTGTTTGTGGACGATGATTGGAATTCGCTCCAGGACTGGCGACGGTCCGAAAATATCCGCAAAGCGAGTCACGACGTCAGGTATTGTCTGCTGAAGCTGGTCACTCATGGTGGTCGCGGCCTTTGTCACAACTGTCGCTCGCACGCCCAGATCGTCAGCCAGAGCGTGCAGTTGTTTTGGTCCGATCTGGTCTGGGTCGGTCACACCGCCAAGACTCATCGCCAGATGGCGAGAAATGTTCTTGTAGTTTCGGGTACAGACAAGATCATAGAACGGGGCCAGTTGCAGACGTCGTCGATCGGCGTACAGCAGCGACAGATTTTTTCCGTGAGCGTCTGCATTCCCGGCCATCAAATTGAAAAGCGTCCAGTGCATCAGCTTCTGAAGTTCGATCAGTGGAAAAGACGTATGACGGCGAATCACTTCAGCACATTGCCGCAGGCTTGGTCCGCCTTCTTTTTCGTACTTGCGGGCGGCCCCGATTCCCAGTGCCTGACAGAAATCTTCCTGATGCAGACGCCGATAGCTGCCGTTTTCGAGGACTCGATCATAACGTGCGATGACAGCAATCGCGGCTCGCTTCGTCGGACGCAGCCGAATATCCACGACTGGCAATCCAACGGCACTCGCCATCATCGTGACAAACGTTTCATTGTCCGGCAGATGTGAGTAAATCGGCGACGCGAATTTCATCAACGACGTGCTTGGCGTATTGCCAAGAGGGATGAAGATGCCGTCGTCCTGAATATGCACAGGCAGCTTATCCTGAGCCCCCGCGAGCGACAGCCGAACTTCATCCTGTCCCGTGACTGCCGAAAATGCGTTTGGAGTTCCCACGGACCAGTCCGCAAGCTGGCGTTCACTGACTGCTTCATATCGCTGATCCTGCGCAACCGGTGCATCGGACAGCGTAATCGCGAGTGCGCCCGCGCAGTCTCCACCAATGGCTTTCAGTAATTCAAAGTCGTTGCCTTGTGAGATCTGCAGTGATTGGCAAATTTGCAGGCGAACGTTCGCCTCCGGAAGCAGGTTCACGAAAAAATTCTGACTGGCCTGCGCGTCGAAGTTGCCGTCCAGTGGAAGGGAGATGGAAACGGGAAAACCATCTGGATTCCGTTGCCACTCCGATCGATATTTAAACTCCATCAGCCCGGAAGCTACCAGGGTCAGTGTACCGACCGTGTGTTGTTGGTAATGTACAAACAAGGTCTCAGCCACGCTGATCACCTCGTTGTTCCACGTGCAGTTCCAGCCCGAACAACTGCAATACGCTGATCGCGAGTCCCAGTTGCAACGTCGGTTTGCCACGTTCCAGTTCCGATAGAAAACGAACGCCAACGCCAGCCAAGGCGGCTGCGTCTTTCAGCGTCATACCAGCTTCTTTTCGTCTTTGACGCACGAGCTGGCCGATTTGACCTGCACTATCGACCTTGACCATTGCGATAATCCCGATCGGGAATTTTTGTGGCGATCCAACCGCAGATCGCAGAATTTGTCCCGATCGGGAACATTAGGCCGAATTCACTGATTCGTCAAGGCTATTTTTCCCGAGCGGGATTTTATGGATTTGAGAGAACGTAAACGTAGGCTGGCCTTCTCAGGCAGTCCTGATGCACTACATCCAACCCCGATCGATCTTCCACGCATCAGGGTCATGCTTGATGGTGATCTTCCGAGTGCTTGGGAAATCGTCGTGTTTGCGTCGGTGTTTTAGATTGCGACCGGCCCGCCGTACGTTACGATCTGTGAAAGAATCAACGATTGTGCGTCCCCGGAAAGCATGTGCATTGTCTTATGACCGCCGCCAGCCAGAACACTCCGACCGATGCGATTTCACGACTTCGCATTCGACGTGATGAAGGGCCGCCTCAGCGGTCGTTTTTGGGGCGTCTGGTTCGGTTCATCTTTTATGCCGGAGTGGTGCTGGCTTTGTTGGGCGGATTGGCTTTTCTCGCTCAATCGAAAGGCTGGCTATCCAATATTGATCGGATGCTGGAGGCCGTTCGTCCAAAGCTCGAAGTTCGAGTGTCGATCGTGAGTGTTGAAACAGGCCGTTCGGCAGATGCCACGGTTGTGGCCACAGGCTACATTCAGTCTCGTCAGCAAGCGCGCATCGGGGCGAGAGCGACAGGACGAATCCAGCAAATCAACGTCGAAGAAGGCAGCAGAGTCAGCGCCAATGATATCCTGGCAATCCTCGAACATGCCGACATGGATGCCTCACTGGCTGCTGTCGAAGCCACGGCCGCTCGGTCGCGCAGCGAATTGCTGGAGCAGGATGTTGAGATTCAGAGAACTCAAAAAGATCTGGAGCGTGCTGAAAAATCCATTGCCGCGAAGGCGATGACTCCTGCGGAATTTGATACGCAAAAGTTTAAGCATGCCGCAGCAGTGGCACGCCGGGTTTCGCTGGAAGCGGCTGTTCTGCTGGCGGAAGCGCGGATTCGGGAATCGCAACAACTGCGGGAAAATATGTTCGTCCGCGCGCCTTTTGCAGGCACGGTGATTTCCAAGGATGCAGAACTCGGTGAGTCGATCATGCCGGGCGGGATGGGAGAAGCCTCGGGGCGAGGTTCGGTTGTCACGATTGCAGATTTGGATCATCTTGAAGTGGAATGTGACGTGAAGGAAGATTTCATCAGTCGTATCCGCGCCGAACAACAGGTTGAAGTCGCGGTGGACGCCGTACCTGACAGCAGGTATCGAGGCAAGGTTCGCAAGATTATCCCGATGGGTGACAGAGCTCGGGCGACAGTCAAAGTGAAAGTCGAGATTCTGGATGCGGACGAACGTCTGTTTCCGGATATGAGCAGTACTGTTTACTTTTTGTCATCGGAAAATGACAAGTCCGAGGAGAATACTCAGAGCGAGCAGCCCAGGATCTTCTGCCCTAACGATGCTCTGCAAACCGCAGGCAACGAAAGTTTTGTCTGGGTTTTGACCAGCGAAGATCGATTGCAGAAAGTCATCGTTCAGGCGGGAGAAAAAAAGGAAGATCGTTCAGAAATCCTGAGTGGCCTGAGCGGTGGTGAGAAAGTCGTTGTCAGTCCTCCCAAAGACTTCAAAGAGGGTATGATTGTGAAGACGGCACAGTAGAGAATTGAAACAGGAGTGTTTTGGTGTCAAATTCAAATGCCGGTGAAACGGTTGTTGTTGTGCGTGAAGTCTGCAAAGAATTTCATCGTGAGAAGTTGACGATTCCAGTGTTGAGCGGAATCAATCTGCAGTTGTCCGAGGGCGACTATCTGGCACTGATGGGACCGTCAGGCTCTGGCAAGACAACGCTGTTGAATCTCATCGCAGGACTGGATCGACCCACCTCTGGTGATGTCATTGTTTGTGGCCAGAATCTCGGCAAATCTTCAGAAGGCGAACTCGCTAAGTGGCGTTCCCGGCACGTGGGTTTCATCTTTCAGATGTACAATCTGATCCCGGTGCTCACTGCCTATGAGAACGTGGAATTGCCGCTCACGTTGACGTCCCTATCACGCCGCGAACGTGACGATCACGTGAAAGCATCTCTCGAGGTAGTCGGACTTCAGGACCGCATGTCGCACTATCCGCGACAGCTTTCGGGCGGGCAGGAACAGCGTGTCGCCATCGCTCGTGCGATCGTAACAGACCCAACGCTGTTGGTCGCTGACGAACCGACCGGCGACCTGGACGCCAAATCGGCAACTGAAATTCTGGAGTTGATGCACAGGCTCAATACGGAATTCCAAAAGACCATTGTCATGGTGACACACGACCCAAACGCTGCGGCTCGCGCCAAGCGGATACTGCACCTTGAGAAGGGTCTACTGGTGACCGACGTCAACCAGACTCGTGTGCAGGAGTCTGCTCGATGAATACCCTGAAATACATTTGGAGAAACATCCGCCGCAATCCCGTTCGCAGTCTGTTAACGATTCTGTCCGTCGGTTTCAGTCTTGCCCTGATGACCGTGCTGTACGGTTTTCTGGCCTCTCAGGAAACATGGAAGAATGGAGCCGCTCAGGCTAACCGTATCGTTGTGATGAATATCCAGGGGTTCAGCGGGAAATTGCCGATTTCATCCATTGATGATGTGCGTTCGGCAAAATCTGTTGAGGCTGCTGTGCCGTTTGCCTGGTACGGTGGTTCTTACCAGGACGAAAAAATGCCGTTCGCGCAGTTTGCTACTGACCCTAATCAGGTCTTTAACGTTTGGCCCGAATTCACGATTCCTCCGGAGCAAGTTGAAGCCTTCAAAAACAATCGACAAGGCTGCGTGCTGGATCGCAGAATTGCGGAAAAACGCGGTTGGAAAGTCGGCGACCGCGTCCCGCTGAAAGGCATCATCTACCCGTTTGATCTTGATCTCGAAATTAGTGGGATTTTCGATTCTCCAAAGAACACGGATTCGCTTTATTTTCACTGGGACTATCTCAACGAAGGATTGAAGCAACAGAATTATCCAGACGTCGACAATGCCGGAACGATCTTCGCCAGGATCTCGGATGCAGAGTCAATTCCTGCAGCGATCAAAGCCATCGATGACAGATTTAGCAGTTCCGACACACCGACTCGAAGTCAGACGGAAGCGGCGTTCGCCCAGATGTTTGTAGACATGCTGGGGAACGTACAGATTCTGATTCGCAACATTGGACTCGCCGTAGTCTTCTCTCTGTCGCTCGTCACTGCGAACTCAATGGCCATGGCCATGCGGGAACGCGTCACTGAGATTGCTGTGCTCAAAGCGATCGGATTTCCAAGGCGGCGTATATTGATCATGGTCCTCGGAGAAGCTTGCGTCATCGCGATGCTGGGAGGATTTCTGGGAGTCGGTATGGGGTGTCTGTTCTTGCAGGGTATGAACAGCGTGATGCCGCAGTTCTTTCCATTTACCGTTGTCGAAATGCTTGGCCCGTGGGTCAGTTATGGTCTGATCGCTGCGGCACTTCTTGGATTGATCAGTGGAATCGTGCCGGCGATTCAAGCCGCGCAGATGTCCGTGATTGATGGTCTTCGACGCATTGCCTAATTGGACAGCGCCAATTTTTAAAAATCTCCGTGTTTTTCAGAGTACTGGATGACAAGAGCATCATTGCGATTAGCCACGGCAGTGGCGGCAGCATGTAGCCGTGGGTGCAACCCACGGTTACGAGAGTTCGTGTCAACAGAAGCCCCGGCAGGGGCGACAGCGGGCCCGGAAATACCATGCTGTCGCCCCTATCGGCGCTTTGGAACCCCGTTGAATCTTTTCCGTGGGCTGACGCCCACGGCTATGTGCTGCCGCCCCTGCCGGGGCTGAATTCGCAGTGTTTTAGCAAAAAGTGGCGATGTCCAACTAATCACCTTTGATCAAAGTCGCTGAGTCATGATTCCTGCCAAATACAATCTTCGTAACCTTCGCGTTCGCTGGAGGACAACACTGATGACAGTGTTGAGTACCGGGCTTGTCGTTTGGGCCTCCGTGCTGTCCTTTGGACTCACCGATGGCCTGCAATACGCGTTGAAGGTGACTGGTCATGAACTGGATCTGATCGTCGTCCGGAAAGGTGCGACGGATGAAATCAGCAGCGGTATCGAACAAAAAGTAGCACGCGAAATCGCGTCGTTGCCTGGCATCGCTAAGGATGCGCAAGGGCAACCACAGTGCTCGGTCGAATTTGTCACAATTCTCACGAAGCCTCGCCGCAACAACGGCGGCACCGTTAATCTTATTGTCCGCGGACTGGAAAATATCGGTCGTACACTGCGGCCGGATTTCAAAATAGTGCAAGGTCGCGACATTGAGCCCGGAAAGTTTGAAGCGCTGACCAGCCGTAGCATGGCGGCGCGATTTGAAAATCTGGCAATCGGCGAAAAGCTGGAAGTGAACCGCCAGTTTTTTGAAATCGTCGGCTACTACGAAGCTGCCGGCAGTGCTGCGGAATCGGAAGTCTGGACGGACCTGCGTGACCTGACCATCGCGCGAAAAACACCTGCTGCCGTGAGTTCCATTTGTCTGCGGGCTGAGTCGCCGGAACAGCGGGATTCGCTGATCGCGCTGCTGGCTGATGACAAACGGTTTCAACTGAATGCGATTCGGGAAACGAAATACTTCGAAGACCAGATGAACCAGGCGAATGCCATTCAATACATTGGCTACATCATCGCTGGCTTTCTGATTTTCGGTGCCATGTTTGCGGCTGCCAACACGATGTACGCCGCCGTCGCCAGTCGCGCCCGGGAAATTGGAACTCTGCGAGCCCTCGGTTTCCCGCGTGGTAGTATCCTTGTGTCATTTCTGTTTGAAGCGATCGTCCTGTGTCTGCTTGGCGGCTTCGTGGGATGTCTGGCCACACTACCATTCAACGGACTCTCCACCGGCACCATGAATCAATTCAGTGAAATCACATTCTCCTTCCGCTTCGGCCCACGTGTCCTCGCGCAAGGCGTGCTACTCGCCCTCGTCATGGGCCTTCTCGGCGGCATCCTGCCCGCCATCCGTGCCGTGCGATTGAACATCATCAGTGCGCTGCGAGAACGCTGACCGGTGTAACTCGCCCGATTGTTTTATGTTGATTGGTGTGACACGTTGGTAGGCTCGACCAAAGCGATCGAGTCCCCAGTAAATGTCGCCGGTGTTCGGATCATTGCCAGTGCCGTACAGAGTCCAGGCAATCCCCGGCTGAGGAGACGCCGCATTCACAAAGCCCGAGGTGCCCAGATACTCGTAGATGGCGAGCGTGACACCGGTATCCGTCATGGATTCAATTCGGCTGGAGGCGTCGTTGATGCCGGTGGCGGCACCGGAAGTGCCAGAGCGTTTCATTACTTTTCACGCTCAACAACTGAAATGAGGACTTCACAGTTTTCCAAGGAAGATTTGATTCTCTTCAATAATGCGTCATCGATTGGGACTTCAGTCTCAATCCACAAATGCTTTAGTTGGTTCGTATTGGCCAGAACATCGACCTGTTCTGGAGTCAATTTTTTGACGGTGAGCGAAAGGAGTTGCAGTGATTTGACTTTCTGTATTGCAAGCATCGCATCCTTGCTTAAAGTTGATGCATCAACCCGCACCTCTCGTAGTTTTGAAGTATTCATCGGGAGATACGCTAGGCCATCTGCTAGCTCATCCGAATCAAATACATCAATCCGTTCAACGCTATCAATTCGAAACAGATGCTTCAGCGCAGATTTGTCACACGCTGGAACCTCGAACGCACTAAACCATTTCAGTCCAGAGCAATGGCGCAGCATTTCAAAGTGGTCGGTCTTGAAATCTGGTGCGAGAAACCCAATATGTTCAATTGTTTCACCGCCCTCCCACTCACCTCCCAGCCTCGTTATTTCTCCACGGATGAGCCTTTGAGTGCAAGTTAATTGTCCTAAAACTGCATCTTCAAAGTGAATCGAAATCAGCATGAAACAAATAACAAAGCATTTCGTCGCATTGAACATGTGCGTCTCCTACGGTAGGGCTGGCGATGTCGATGAATCTGATTTGTTCAGTCTGATGACGGCGCCAAGCACTGTTCTCCCACACACCATCGATCCATCAGTGAACTCTGCTCCCGATTCGTCGGGTAAATTCCAACATCAATGTCGCTCTTTGCAATGGAAGCATTGAATTGCGTGTAATGATGGTCAGCAATCTTCCTTAATGCCGTCTGAGGCATAAATCCTCCTACAACCAACCACAGCAGTCCCGCAGATCTCAATGGACGGATATGTCCATTGTAGTTATTCCCAATGTGAATCTGTCCAGACGGGACTCCGGTCCTTATGACCCCGGAAAACGTTGACTCAATCCAGATGTTGGAGGTCCCAGAATTCATTATCTTGCCACGACAATTACCGCCAACAAAGACGTTGCAGATTCCTGAGGATTTAATAACACCGGTTTGTAAAATATCGCCTGCGATAACAACCTCAGCGTATACTCCTACGTGAATTGTAGACGACAAATCGCCATCGATAAGCACCAATCCTCCAAACGGAAGTTTGACATTGGATTCACAAGCTCCCTCAATCAATATTCGCCCCATACCCAGCGAATCTGTTACACGTGCGGTTTGTGATTTTGCTGGATCAAATTGCTCCCTCCAGAATCCCAGTGTTTGCGTAAAGGCCATACAGAATTCAACATCGGCGTGAGCAACTCGAACCATTGTATCGTTCGTGAATTTGGTCGGCATATCACCGCGATCCCTAATCGAAGTGCAAATATAGACAAGTAAAACGAATTTTTTAACACGACTTTAGTCAACACCTACACCTAGTCTGAGTCGGTAGGACAAGTAATCGTGCAGCACCATCCCGGCCAATCCTTCACTGCCTTGCCACCCCGTTTAACTACGCAAGCACTATATGACAGCAAGGCACCAGTCAAGGTGCGCAGTGTATCTCAAGACGCAGAATACGCTATTGTGTAGTGGTTTTGAGATACATTTGGAGTACCAGCGAGTTGCGTCAATTCTGCACTTAATCACACTTGCTTCAAACGATGGAGGCCCGCCAACGGGTCCTCCGTTTGGTGGCGGAACCGTCACCTCTGGCATGAATACAAATGGTGTTTCGCCAGTCGGATCGGTTGTGTTTATTGTCGCATTGAGAAAATACAGATTCATTCCATCGACATACCCAAGCGGATCCCTCCTGTTCCAAGTTCCAACCATCGGCAACAAGAAGCGGTTCCTCACGTAATACATCTGCGGCGTGATGCCGTCAAAACGATACCCCGCATACAGCGTTTCAAAGCCGACTGTTGAAACACTCTGCACGACGCCGCTGGCGTTCATAAACACCGGCGCTTGAACTGCTGGTCACCTTCCCGGTAGTACGGAATCCCGGCAAAGCGGAGAACATCCAGATCGCGATACACGGTCCTTTCTGAACATTCGATCTCGTCAGCAATGGCCCGAGTTGTCCAGCGGCCACGACTCTGAATGAGTTCAAGAACTCGCAGTATTCGAGCCAGCCTATCTGCCTGACGGACCCTGCGATCTCGATCTGGACGATTTTTCTTATCGGGATTCGGAACGTTGGCTTTTGACGCGGCTTTCACTGATTTTGTATCCGACTTCGTCCTACGTGGATTTGGTTTTCGTTCATCCATCGTCATTCTCCGTTTCCCGCTGTCGGTGATCTCGATCGATGACACCGCAGCCGTGCCCTACTTTCATTGACTCGTGAAGAGTACGCAGTATTACGGCAGAGAATGTCAGAGGTGGGTCATCGGCTGCAATCCAGCATCAATGACGCAATAGAATTTAGCATGATCGATGTGTTACGTCGCTTGCTCGAAGATCCATGAATGAGCCATGTCGATCACTTTGGCCAGCAACTGCAGATCATCGCGGCCGAAGGAGTCTGTCTGCTTCCATTCTTCGCCGTCTTTGAAGAGTCGGCTGACCGTCACATTGAATCGAGTTCCGTTTGTCGTTTGGTTTTCCCAGATCGTTGCTCGGATCGCTCCCATCCGAATTTCATGAGCGGGTTGCTGCTTTGACTTTGCCATTGTTCGTTTCCCCGAGAAGATCATGTGAAAGTTGTCACTGCTACTTCTACTGCTACCCCTGCGAAGCTGTTATCGCTTTGCAGGTAAAGACGGGAGCCGAAGTTTCACTGACCGACTTGTCGCACTAAATCAGGTGAGCCAAAGCGTAACGCAAGTCGGCTTCAGGCCGGAGGGAGGTCCTACGCGGGCAAATGCCATGAAGTTGACGCAGGAAGGAAACAAACACTTGTCCCCTAGGGGCGTTCAGCCTGCTGAAAACGGGGGCGACGAACGTGCTGTTCCCACCAAAGCCGATATCGAAGAGCGAGTCACTCAGCAACAAAGCAGCATGCCCGAAGGCGCTCCGTCAACGCTGGCCCGTCGGAATTCATAGATCTGATAGAATACCTTGCTTCACAGAATCAGGACATCGCGCCAAAGTAAATCCTGTTAAGTCGATCCAGCCGCCGGGCTCATCGTACCACACATCGAGTCTGGTCTCCACACCATGAACACAGCAACTGACAATCATTTACAGGTCTCGATTGGCCAATTCATGAGTGTCATGAACACCGTACCTTTGCGCGACTCAATATCTCGTCTCTGTCGCTGCGGATAATGAGCCCATACGGTTGTTGAACCCTCAGGCCTTGGTTCAACGGCCACATTAGCGTTTCATCTACCCTTGTCTTGTGCTCGACAAAATCGACTTTTCCAATTGTCTTCGTGTGCAGTTTTCTGCCTTTGAGATTTGCGATAACAGGTGCGAGCAGGTTTCTAGTTTGGCCCTCGCTGAGACGGGTTGCGATCTGGAACTGATAGACCGCCTTGACAAATTGTTCAATCTGAGAAATCTCCAATGTCTCAGCCGATCCAAATTTCGCGGTAGAACCCATTTTTGAAATCAATTCACGCATACTGGAGTAGTCTTCATGGCCTTCAACTTTCGATACCTGTGCATCCAAACGGAATTCCTTGCACGACAAGCCTAGAGTGGGTTCAATAAGCTCAAAGATGGTATCGCGAACCGGAGCTAGAATGTCTTGGCCCCACAGTTCAGCAGAAAATGCTTCCTGCACTTCGCGCTTCTTCTCTCTGCAGAGCGTTAACACTCGCAGCGATAACGTGCAGATGGCAAGCGATGAAGCGATTGACAACGCCAACGAACCGAACAGAACCTCATTCACTGAGTACACCGTTAAATCTTACGAGATCTTGCGTTAGTTTACGGGGTTGGAAAGCCAGCAGGGCTTACGGTCGCGGGGGTATGAATCTCTCAAGTTGCTGCGATAAGTTGTTCTCGTGCTGCTGCAGGCGATTCAATACCTGATCACACTTCATTACAGAGTCGCTAATCTGGTGACTCATATCTATCAACTGTTGAATGGGATCCACGTGGGTCTCCATGCCCGCTGGAGCGTTTTCGTATGACGATTCAAGTTGCTCGATCTTCGATTCCAGCATGTGGATTTTGTTTTGCTGATTGAAGACGACAAACAGACTTGCTGATGACGATATTACAGATACCAAGGAAAGAAACGCAATCAACATCAGCGATTGACGACTATTCATTGCCATTGCTCCGTTTCGGGTCGATTGTTCTCTGAAATCAACCAAGGGCTCTCGTCGTAGCTAATGATCCGCGTAAGGAATCCGGCGGGTTCGCCATCTATCTCACCAGTGTCGTTGAAATTATCGACGATGATATCGTTTCCGCCCGGGACCCATTCTGCGAGCAAAATTTCTTCGTGAGGTTTCATTTCAACCGAAAAATCGTCATGCACACGAAGTTTCACTTCATGTCGCTGTGTTCGCGACCTGTTGGAAAGGTTCGCAATAACCTGGGCCACACCGTCCGCTCGAAACGCGTGCCCGATACGCACTGCCTTCTCAGGATCAACCATCACAGTGATCGTCTGAGGCCGCAGATCACCGGGCGAGATGAGAATTTTGTTCAAACGCAAGCCGGTTGGGGCCTCCCTAACTGTGCCGATAAATCGATTAAAAATGGGTTCGCCCTCGAGCGCAACGAATCGAATATGGTCACCGAATCGAAAACGCTGAGCGCCTAGAACAACGGCCAACTTGTCCATGTTTTCGTGATTGTGAAGTTTCAAACTGTCAGGCAAGATCTCCGCAAGCGTGCGGATCCGGTGCAGCGGTAACTCAAGAAACAGCGCCGCGAGCCTCTTGATAAACGGAAGTCTTGTTGATCGCCCGCTCAACACGACCAAGTGCGGTTCGCGGCCCTTTGTCTTAAGGCATTTGTGTAGCTCACCCAAGTACAAAAAGATATCCATAAATCCAGGCTCGCCGTTCGTTTCAAGTGACTGGCGGTCGGATTCGATCCAAGTTTGTAGCGTAGAGTGGTCGATCCGTAGAAACGGACCTTCAGAGATCTTTTCCCGCGGAATGGTCCCCACGAGCGATTCAAAACGCCCCAATAGTTGATGTTCGTCATTTGGCTCAAGTTGCCAAACACCTTCGGGTCCAGAAATCGCTACCTTTGCTTTCTCCGTTAGTTCGGCAATAAACGAAACTGCCGTTCGCTTACTATTTCGTGTAAATGAAGGATTCTTCGAGGGCTTTTTAAATGCAAACGACTCGTCGATCTGGTACTTCCGACGAAGGTAGTGTTGAATGGCACTCGCAATGACGTGTGACAGCCTGTCGCCCGCACGATTAAAACGCATCGATTCAATCATCTTGAACGTTACGTCAACGGAGTTATCGTCTTCACGCACGCCCCATTTAATGTCTACACACGCGATGTCCGTCGAGCCGCCACCAATGTCGATCACGAGCATTCGCAACTCGTTTGTACCATCCACATTTCCCAACGTGCTTGCCGCCATCCGTAGGTTGTGAGTATCGAAATGAAAGAAATTCTCCCAAAGTACGAATGCTGCGACAGCCATAGGTTCACTACAGATCAGCTCAACGGTGAACTGCGATCGAGTGCGACCATCATGAACAAATAACTGGCGGGAGATTTTCTCTACTAAATCTCGAAAAAGCTCTTGGTCTACCTGTCGCCAAGTCAACGGGTAAGTGAGCATGACCCGAGCGATTTGTGGATAGAAATCAGGGACGTGCGATGTGTTTAGTGGATTTGTAATAGCAGCAAGGACGTACTGAAACATTTGCTCGAGCGTTATTCGAACGAAATCGAGCACGGGGCGGAGACGGTCTCGCTTGCCAAGCATGCCTTGAAACGGCATCGTAGGCTCTTCTGCCTTCATATGCTCAGGCCAATATCGAACATACTTTTTCGGTGCATAAAGATAGGTCGCTAGCGGCGCTCGTTGAATCAATTCCTCGGCTCGAGTTCCCATGACAATCCAAGGGTTTTCCGATTCGTTGTTTCCTGCGCGAAGGATAATCATGTTCGATTTCAGAATGTTCCTTTCTGCAGAAGAACGCGTCTTGCATTTTGGATCGAACGGGTTGTTCGTCTCAACCAGCCTGGCCTCTCGCGGTCCAGCACCCTCACGAGAGAACACAAAGGCCGTTCCACTGTTGCCGAAATCGACAATTAGGCTGCCGATTTCGTTTCGGGCCTTCAAGTGCTCCTCGACGAATATATCTGCAAGGTGGAAAGTCGATCCAAACATCGCCCCCAGCTGCGGTACACCGGTTTGAAGACACACCTGTACTTTGTTAAGCACCATCGCACCAGCGCCGCACATTGTGTCAACCATGATCTCAAGATGGCACTCAACGCCCACTTGCGTCAACCTGTAGAAAATATAGTCATTGACATCGACAGCCACCCATGGAGTATGCGTGACGTCTCGATCGCAGGAGACATGTTCTTCCACAAGTTGAACGATCTCATGTTCTGCCTGAGCCTTAGCAACCTTTGCGATGGCCTGCTGCAATTTTGGTAAGCGTCCGGGGAAACCATTCTTGCTAGGGTCGGTAGTCTTGGGGCCGGTGAATTTCGGTCTCTTGGCTTTTTCAGGTGAGGTGAGTTATGAGCGAACGGGAGCAGGTTTGGCGTGAG